>Ga0180438_10002224_pt1 | contig 32352 bp, 34 predicted proteins | sample SS_ome_12_FD_132455 | JGI IMG/M metagenome (GOLD analysis project Ga0180438, IMG submission 132455) | Hypersaline lake sediment archaeal communities from the Salton Sea, California, USA - SS_3_D_2 metaG | ecosystem: Environmental > Aquatic > Non-marine Saline and Alkaline > Hypersaline >... | reverse complement strand
TCGCCTTCTGGATGACCATCATGTCCTTCCCAAGGTCCAGGAGGAGACCAAGGTGTCCCAGGTCCGCTATGTTGGACCTGAACCCTGTCCCGCCTTTGTTGTCCTGGAAGGCTACCACGAAGGCTTCCGCGCCCTTCGCTATGACCTCCACCTGGCCGTGGTCATGGACTATCTGGATCGTGAACGCCATGGCTAGACATCCTCCTGTTCCGCCACATTCCCATTCACGCCGGACTGGGCTATGGCCGCCTGTTGTTCCGCCTTCGTCAGCGGGGTGTAGAACTCCGCCAGCTTGTCACGGAGCCGTGGGGGTACGTCCACACCAGAGGGGACTTCAGGCGTGGGCTCCGGATCAGGGAGAACGATATATTGGGCCTGTTGAACCCCGTTCCTGGTGATCTCCACGTCACGATCCGTCAACATTCCCTTCTTGGCTATGTGTTGGATGTTGGCGTGAAGCTTCTGGGTCACTTCAAACAGCCTGGGGGTGTGGCTGTGGGTGACTCCCTGTTTGTCCGTCCACTCCTCCCTGTCAATGACTTCATAGACAGCCCTGACAGAGCGCCCGATACCAGCCGCACAGAACGCACAGTTGACGGGCCTGTCTTCAGGGATTTCCGTTCCCTCTGAACAGACGAAGTAGCGCCAGCGCCCTTCAATCTTCAGGCTGTGGTAGTAGATCCCCGTGATCTGGGTGTTGTCCCTGAACCTGACCAGCTTGGTCTGGCCGTCCTTGATGAAGAGCCTGGGAACATTCCCTGAAGACTGGGCCGCCTGTTGGTTCGCCAGGGCCTTCTTCAGTTCGTTGGCCCCAAGAAGGTGGCGGGGAAGATTGGACGCCGGGGGCTCCCCGTCCTCTTCCTCTTCATCGTCCAGTTCATCTTCCTCCAGGACTTCAAACCCGATAGCTTCAGCCAGCTCCTTCAGGTCTTCAGACAGCCCTTCGTAGGCCCCCGCGTCTTCCGCCATGGCCTTCAGAACAGCCTCCGCCAACATGGTGGCGTCCTGGCTCTTGTAGACCGTCAATCCCAGGGCCTTGGCCAGCCGTTTGATCTGACCTCTGGTCTTCCCCTGGAAGGTGGTCTGGGTGACATCCTGTGACATCGTGTTCTCCTTTCGTGTAGGAACGTGTGATGGGACAGTTTCCTACAGTGTAAACCTATTCCTTGACGCTGTCAAGTTAAAAATGTCTATAGACCCACCAGCCGGACGGATTTCAGGGACGTGTGGAATTCGTCCTTGGTCATGTCCGCCGGGTCCTTCTTTCCCGCGTAGTAGTCCACCCTGAACAGCCGCGTCCTCCTTCCTATCCAGCCGTCCACTGTGGAGATCATCTGTTCTCCTCCTTCGTCATTGTCAAACATCAGGATGATCCGCTGGCCGTATTCAACCAACAGCTCCGCCTGTCTCCTACTGGGAGCCCCGCCCGTGGAGACCACGTTGGGGTGGCCGTGGGCCGCCGCCGCCAGGGCGTCCAGCTCCCCTTCCACCACCACCAGGGGCTCCTTGGACTTGGCTTCACAGACCAGGGGCCTGAAGAGCGTCAGCCCCCGCTTGAAACCAAAGTAGGGAAGCGTCTTGGGACCGTGGCCTGACCGTAGCCGCCCCGTCATCCCGTATAGCTTCTTCCCCGCGTCATCCCACCAGGGGAAGATCACCCTGTTCTGTTTCGGATCGTAACCCAACCCACAGTCCTCCGCCACAGATAGGGAGACCCCGCGCCTGACTAGCCAAAGGGCCACCTTCTTCCTGTGAACTTCAAAGGGCCTGAAGAGGGACGGGGGTGTGACCTGGATCTCTTCATTCTTCCAGCGCCGTTCAAATTCTGGAACTTCTCCGCTGAACTCTGGAACCCGGCATGATCCAAACTTCCCAATGAACTCCAGCGCCCGTTCCTTGGTGACCGCCATGACCTTCTGGACCAGCCAGGGGAGCGTCCCCTTGGCCCCGCAGGAATAACAGTTCCAGGGGTGATATTCCTTGGTGAAGGAGATCCCCCAGGATGGCCTCCGCTCCATGTGGACAGGACACAGGCCCGTGATGTTCGTGGTCCGCTGATGGAGACCTTCAATCCCCAAGGCTTCACACAGGTTCATCAGTTGGGCCGCCGTCATGACTTCCCCCGAAGCTTCTTGAATTCGTTCTCTATCTGGACGGACACCGTGTCCGTCCTCCGCTTCTCTTCTGGCTTGATCTCCCCTGGGGGTATTTCGTCAAAACATGGGGGGTCAAACAGGAACCTGATGTGGAACTCCCCCAGTCCCGCGTTCCTGGCCTTCTCCACCTTGAACTTCCTGACTGGGTCCTTCCTGACGCCGCCCAGTTCAAAGATCCAGTCTGAATGATGGGTGATAGCGTCAGCGTAGTAGACCGTCCCCAGTCCTCCTCCTGTCTTTCCTCCTTCCTGTTCTCCCCCTTCCCTCCGCTCCTGGAAGGTCTGGAAGATGAACACGTTCTTGGCTTTGGCCACCCGCTTCATCATCCTGGCCACCTTGACCCCTGTCTCCGCCAGCCCCGCCTTGTCCGCTCCAATCAAGAGATCAGCTCCGTCAATGATGACCACGTCTGGCCTGTATTCCTGGATCTTGGCTATGACCGACTGAACGCCCACAGTTTCATCCAGGTCTTCGTCATCCACGATGATGAAGTCAGGTTTGTTCCCGCTCTTCAGCCTCCTGATCCCCGCTTTGAACTTCCGTTCCTCCTCCGCCGTCAGCGTCCCCCGCGTGTAGCGCGTGTAGGACAGCCCAAAATTCATACAGTCAGCCCGTTGGGCTATCTCCTCCGCGCCCATCTCCTTGGAGATATAGACTACTTTGGCCCCTTGGTTCCACCAGTGAAGACCGAAGACCAGCGTCATCCAAGTCTTCCCCACTGATGTCCTGGCTATGATCGTGGCCAACTGTTTGGGCCTGAACCTTGGGATCAGCTTTTCCAGGGTCTTCCAAGGGGCCGTCAGGCCGTCCCGCTTCAGCTCCTCCTGAAGCCGCGTGTAGCTGTCCCACTTCTCCGCCTCCTGGTCTGACCAGTTCACGTCCCGCCTCTGTTCCCAGACCTGTTGAAGGCTGGCCACAGCTTCAAACACCTTCTGGGACGCCTTTGTGGCCGCGTCTTCATCCAGGGACTCCAGGTCCGTCCTGACTTCTCCCATCAGGTCCTTCAGCCTGTTGAACTTCTCCCGTTCAAATAGCTGTTCAGCCCAATAGGACAGGGGGTCCGTCTCCGCCGGGAACTTGATGGAAGGGAAGCTATTCAGGAAGAGCCGCCTGGAAGGGATCGTCCCGTGGTCAGTGAAGAAATTCCTGATCCAGGTCCATTCCGTGATCCGCCCCTTGAACAGGTCCATCCCCTGGGACATCTTCAGGAAGTCAGCCCGCTCCGCCTGTGAACTGTCATAGAAACTAGCCAGGGCTTCAACTTCCATGTCAGCCATTGGACGCCTCCTTCCTTCCGTGGAGGAGTAGCGGGAGCGTATAGGTTGACCTTGGCCTCTTGGCTCCAGCCGCCACACAGTCCTCCAGGTCCTTGGCTATCTGGTCCCACAGCTCCATGTCTTTGTCCAAGGACTTGGTGTTCCGAAGGTAGGCCGCCGGGTGGGTCACTTCGTAGACCACCAGGTTCCCCATGACCATGGGGTAGGAGAACCCACGCCGCCCAATGATGGCCGCTTCAGAGATCCGCCCGATCATGACCAAGATGTTGGGATTGATCATCCGTAGGGTCTCTTCAAGCCATGGCCTACAGGCTAGGATTTCGTCAGGCTTTGGGGCTCTGTTCTTCTGTCCATCCCGTGGCCTACATCTGACCACGTTGGTCAGGAAGACCCGCCTGTCCTCTGGGACGTTCTTTCCCTTGTACTTCAGCCCAAGCCCCTTCAGGATCTTGTCCAGGACCACGCCTGAAGGTCCCACGAAGGGAAGACCGGCCGCGTCTTCATGGGCTCCAGGGGCTTCCCCCACCAGGACCATCCTGGCGTCAGTGAAGCCCTTCCCCATGACCACGTTAGTCCGTCCCCCGCATAGAACGCAGTTGGAGCATGTAGACATCCGCTCCTTTAACTGTGGCCAACTGGTCCGCTTTCTTGATGGCGTCTTCAGTATCGCCATAGGTGTTCACTCCTTTCACAGAAACGCCCCACTTCACGGGAAGGTTGGAGATGACCAAACAGCCCCGGAACGTGGTCATCCAGCTCTTCAGATCCGCCTGGTTCTTCACCACCAGGAAGTCCGTGAAGAAGACCGCTGGCCGTGGGCTCCCCTGGAGCCTGGCCTTCATTTTATCACTGTCCACCAACAGGTAGACGTAGTAGAAACTGGTCACGTCAAACAGCCATTGACGGACGATCATGGGAACTTCGTAGGTCACCTTCCGAAGGATCCTTGACTTCTTTGGCGTGTAGACCACGCCAATGGCGTCCACCAGGATCACAGGTCTGGGGTGTATGGCGTCCCAAGGATCGTCAAACATTGGACCCCTCCAGGTTCTTGACCAGCTTGTCCCTGTAGCCCTTGGAGTCCCCACACCTGACGATCTTGAACAGGTCAGCTATGGCCACCCCAAGACGTTCTCCAACACAGTCAGACAGACTTGGCTTGGCCTGACCCATGACCATGGGAGGGAGATGGGACAGGATGGACGTGGGCCTTCCCTCTTCAACTCTCCGAAGGATGACCTTCTGAAGGATGATCCAGCGCCAGTCCTTAGCGTCCCCAACATCCACCAGGTCAAAGACCACCAGGTCCACGTCTTCGTAGTGGCTGACCACTAGGTCATTGGGCTTGTATTCAGCCGGTCTGACAGATCCGAAGACCTCCGTCAACATGGACATGGGGGAGACGAACTTGGCCGTCAGTCCAAAGGACAGGACGCCCTTCACCATGGTGGCCCCTATTAGCCTGGTCTGGGATAACAGACCGCCCTGGAAGTAGACGTGTTGACCAACAGACGCCTCTGGCTCCTTCTGGAAGAGACCAACAAAGTCCCCCGCCGCCTTGGATACCCGGGCCGGGCCGGAAAAGGTTTGCAATGACGCCCCGTAGAACTCCGCTGGAATTCCCGCTTCCCTCAATTCAGCGAAGGTGACTACTCTGACTTCCTCCACTGGTTTTCCTCCTTTACACTTTTTACTTGACGCGGGCCGCTATAACCGCCATCCTCTCTTCCCCCTACTTCGTAGGGGGGAGATGATGGCCTTTATGTCAGTATAAGATCCTATCCCCACCTATGTGTTCTAGTGGGGTCTTTACTCTGTTAACGTCCTGTTCAGAACTTATAGGATCTATCGCGCCCGCGCCCGTGCGCGTACATATATAGGGCCAAAAATTCACTGGGAGTATTCCTTGGGTTCGTAGTGGTCATCCAGACCGTGAAGGAGACCCTGGTGTTTCTGGAACAGGCCCTTGATGGAGACCTCCTCCACGCCCAGGATCTCCCTGTCCACGATGAAGGACCTGATCCCCTGGTAGACGATGAAGGGACTGAACTTGGAGATCAGAGCCTTGATCCTGTTGTAGTCCCGCTTCTCCCCTGTGTAGGGCTCCCCCATCTCCTTGGCGTACAGGGAGTAGAAGAACCCCAGAAGGTCCTTGGGGGTCATCTTCCTAGCTGGTTTCAGGTAGGGCTTCTTCTTGTCCTGTGGGGGCTTGGAGACCCCGTCAGCCTTCAGCTTCTCCAGGTCTACCGCCTCCATGTTGGGGAAGCCCAGGGCCACAGCCAGGCCGTCTTCATGGAAACTGAAGGACCGCTTGGCCCCGTTGGATGGAACCCTGACCAGGATGTTGACCCTGGTCAATTCGTCCATGTGGCTCTTGATCGTGTCCGCGTCCAGCTCCCGTAGGGTAGACAGCTCTGACGTGGACGGAAGCCGCCCGTCCGTGAAATGGGGGATCAGCTCCAGGAGCGTGACCTTGGCCCCGTCAGACAGTGTTGGGTTCCTGGCTATCAGAAGGAATTCTGTGTAGGTTTCTGTGTTCATGTGATCACCTGACCTGTAGTGTCTGGGCCAGTTCAGCCACTTCCTTCATCTTGGGGGCCAGCTCCCGTTCAACGTGTTCCCACGCCTGGGAGAAGGTGTCCGTGATTTCGTTCATTTCACAGGGGATCTGACAAGCCGCCGCCACCCCCGTTCCATACAACATCACGGAGATCTTCACTTCAACAAACCCAAGATCTTGTTTCCCTTGTCCCGCCTTCATCTGGGTGTTCTTGGCCTTCGCCTGACCACTAGATTGGGGACGCAAGAGCCGCCGTTTTGCCATCTTTGACCTCCTTCTTCAACCGCTTAACTTCCAGGGCCGCCCGCCTCTTGAAATTGGTCTGGGCTATTGGCTTTCCAGCCTTTTTCATCCGACCATCCGCGCCAAGACGGTTCAGCCCTTCCTGTTCCAGTAACATCTTGAAGATCCTGATTTCCTGGGCCGAATACCAGCGCCTCCCATCCCGTAGCTTGAAGATGGGTTCAGGAAGGATCCCCTTCTTGTCCCACGCCCTGACGGTCCTGACCGTTCTTCCAAGGGCCTGGGCCACCATGAACCTGGAGAACACCTTGATCTGGGTCCCGTCAGGGAGCCTGACCAGCTTCTCCTTTCTTTTGTCTATCTTGCTTTCTGTTGGATCTCCATGGGAAGCGTTTTCCATAGTTCCTCCGTCCTCTGTAGGTGGTCCGCGAACAGTTCAGCCGCCGCCGCGTCATCCCCGAATTCCAGGATGAAGGACGGGCTCCTGATGACCATGAAGGGCGTCAGGTATCCGTCCACAGCGAAGTCATCAGGAAGGATGAACTGTCCCGCCAGCGTTCTGATGTCTGGAGGGGAGACCCCGTGACCCAAGAGGGACTTGGCCGTGTCCTTCCCTACTACCACCACCAGCTTGGGCTTCACCTTGTTCATGATGTCCATGAAGACGGGCTGACAGCTCCGAAGGTTCGCCACCCGTGGGGGGTGTGGGAAGTCACACAGAGGATAGGTGAAGGCCACCACATCCTCCCAGAACTCCCACGCCATGGCCTCCTGGACGTGGCTGAAGAATTCGTAGTCCTCCTTGAAGGTCCTTGGGTCAAACACCATGAAGGTCTCCGGTTCCTGTGTGTGCCAGTGTGGGGAAGGAGCCGCCTTCTCCTCCTGGCACAGGTCACACAGTCCCGCTCCGTTGGTCAAGAACTCACTTCTTCTTTTCTGACGGATCCTTGACGTAAAGAGCATAGTTGATCTCCTTCTGGAGAAGCTTGGCCAGGTCCGCGTCAGAGATCTTCCCCAATTCATGAAGGGCTTCAATCTTGGCGTCATCTATGACCCGCGTGGTGGCCTCTTTCCAGACACCAATGGACTTCAGGATGTCCTCCGCTTCCTCCACGTAGGAGATGGACGTTCTGGCTGTGTAGTCAACCTGGAAGCCGTCTCCCGTGGCGTGAAAGGACCCCTTGGCGTCCTTGGATCCCTCCGCCATGACCCGCTCCACCAGGGCCTTCTTCAGGGAGGAGACGCCGTCATTCAGCGTCTTGATCTGTTTCTTCAGGTCCATGTAGCGCCTGGCCATGAACCCCATGGTGTCCTCTTCCTTGGACGTTGGGGCCTCCGCCTCCTCCACTACTTCCTCCGCCGCCGCTGTAGCCTCCGCCGCTTCAGCTTTCCTGTCCTTCAACCTTGACTTGGCCACTTTTTCCTCCTTCATGTCAGGAACATGTTCTTGAACTTCTCCAGCCCAAAGGAAGCATAGACCCGCCTCCTCCGCTTGAAATGGTTCCAGAGAACTGGGTTGGAGTCCACGTAGTCATAGATCACCGCGTCTGTCTTCCCAGGGGCCGCCCTTCTGATCCGGCCAGCTATCTGTTCTGTGTCTTTCTTGTTTCCCACGGAGCCCGCCAGAAACAGCCGGTCCAAGGGGTTGATGGAAGCCCCAACCTTGGTCAGTTGGATGGTCCCTACCGCCACCTTGACGCGCCTGTCTATCAGGGCTTGTTCCGTGGCCGCTATCTGTTTCTTTGACCTCCTTCCCTCCAGGGGTTCAGCGTAGACGAAGGCCCGCCGGAGAAGGTCTATCAGCGTGTAGACGTGGTCCCTCCGCTTACAGACCACCAGACAGGAATGACCCGCCATGGCTTCCCGCTTCACATCGTCCACTATCATCAGGTTCCGTTTCAGGTTCTTCTGGAGCGCCGCGTCAATGTCACACATCTGGATCAGCGTGGCTCCGTATTTGTCCTCCAGCTCTATCCCCGTGTTCGTGACCACTACGTCCGTGATGGGTTGGGCCGTCTCTGACGCCACGTTCCCCTTGATCTCCACAAAGGGGTCCCCGAAGGTCAGGAAGATCACGCCGTCCAGCCCGTCTCCCCGCTCTGGCGTGGCCGTCAGGCCCACCCTGAACTTGGCTGGCCAAGCGTCCACCACCTGATGGAAGGTCCGCGCCGGGGACAGGTGACATTCATCAAAGATGACCGTCCCAAACTCCTCCTTCAGATCATCCAACAGGGACATCTTCTTCTTGAACATGGTCTGAAGGTAGGCCACAGTGAACTGGGCTCCTATCGTGGCCTTGGACCCCTGGATCAGCCCAATGTCATCCTCCTTGAACCCGTAGGTCTTCACCAGGTCCCGCTTCCAGGAATTGGCTACCAGTTGACGATGGGTCAGGACAAGGGTCTTCTGACCCATCAGGGAGGCCGCCATAGCCGCCAGGACTGTCTTTCCTGTGGCCGTGGGTAGAACAAGGAGGAAATTATGGACGGGACGTGTGGGCCGCTGTAGCTCTTCCTGGAGCCTGTCAAGGACAGGGATCTGGAGATCATTGGGGGAGATCTTCCAGGAAGGGAACTCCACGGGGGACGTGACTGTGTCATCTATGACACGGAAGCCGTGGGCCTGAAGCCCGCCCAGTCCGCCCAGGGCTCCAAAGCCGTAGCCTCTGGGGATGGTGATGGACCCGTCCTTCAGGACTTTGGACATCTGGATCTTGGGCTTGACCCAGAAGGGGATTTCATAGGGAGAATACTTCTTCAGGTCACTGTAGACAGGGTTCTTGACAGACGTTTCTTCAAGGATCCGCCGCGCCAATGGGGAGGAGACAGGCGTCAGCGTCAGCCTGTTCCTGACCGTGATCCTCTTGTCCGCCATCCTGGGTTTCCTCCGTGATCTGTAGTTTGGGAAGAGCCGTTTTTAGATCGTAGTCAACCCTGTCTCTGAACTCCGCCTTTTTCCCTGTGTTCCACTGTTGGACGGGCCTGTAGTAACCCACTACCCTGGAGTAGACCTCCGTCTTCTGTCCACATTTGTTCATCCATCGTCCTCCCATATTACCATGGAAATTCTTAGCCCGTCAAGGAAAAAATGAAGGCCAGTTTCACAGCTTCCTGATCCACTTCACGATCCCAACCGTTCCCCCCGCATCAAAGGCCGGAGCGTCCAACAGCTCCCAACCTGACGGAACAGGTTCAGCGTTCTGGATGAAGACTATGGCCATGGATGGAACCACCTGGCTGGCCTGTTCCGCGCCGCCAGCGTAGACCACAGGCCGCCTGTCAAAGATCTTGTCATCCTGAACTGGAAGGATGGTCCCCGCCGCGCCTGACCCATCATCCTGAACGTGGATCTCCGCCAGAATGATGTGATCATAGTATTGACCTTCAAAGCCTTCATCAAACAGGAAAGGCTCTTCCACTGGCGTCTGGGATCCTTCCACCAGGACAAAGTCTCCCGCCTGGTTCACCATGACCAGAACCGCCATCCAATACGTGGGGGTGATGGCTGACAGAAGGTAGGGGAAGGCCGTGAAATCCATGGCCGTGGCCGGAATGGCCACGGGGATCTTGGGCCTGATGTAGACCGTCCCTTCCTTGATCAGGACCCCCGCTGACGGGGGGTCCGTCTCCGTCACGGAACCCGCCAGCGTGGCCAGGGTTCTCTGGCCCCAATACTGGGTCCGCTCTATGCTTTCGTAGATCTGGTTGAAGTCATAGGCCCGAAGGGCTGACCCCAGGCCCAGGTAGGAGATGTTGACCGTCTTCCCTTCGTCTCCCGTGTAGAACCTGATTTCTCCGGTGTTGTAGTTCACGTAGAACTCCCCGCCCGTGATGGGATCGTAGGAGACTTCCGTGAACGTGATGGAACCTGTGACAGCCAGGGATCCAGGGTTAGGGGCCTCTTCCAAATAGACCTTGGGGTTCCCGCTTTCCGCCGTTGGGATAACGTGTTCCTCTACCTTGGAAACAGGGGAAGGCCGCTTGTCTATCTTGTCCGTGAATTCATCTATGTCATCTGGAAACGCCATCTTCTAAACTCTCCCTCCATTCAATACGTCCCGCCGGTGTGGTGTCTACCACGCCAGGGGGAACGTCATCTGGGTGGACCACATACAAGGGGATCAGAAGGTCAAAGCCGTTCACGATCCTGTCCAAGGGGGAGACGGTCCAGCCAAAATTGGCTCCCGTCCCAATGAAGGAGCCCCCTATCATCGTGGGGCCTCCGTCAGCCGTGAAAGACAGGACCATCATGGCCTGGCCCCTGGTTTCTACCGTGGTGGGAGCGTTGAAGCCTATGGTGACATCTATGTAGCTGTCAGAGTCCATGAAGCCAAGATCCAGCCCCGTGGGGATGTAGTCCGTGGATCCCACACCGGCTATGAAATACTGGGCCATCTCTGACCCTTCCGCCTGTGTGGCTCCTGTAGGCTCACAGGCCATTGAAACGCCGTAGATGTCTTCCCCGTCAGGATAGCCCTTGTTCCACCACAGCCTGACTGTCAGCTCCCTCCGCGTCCCCAGAATGTAGTAGTAGAAGGGGATGGTAGGAACTACCGTGTCCCCGTTGTAGACCGCCAAGACCAGCGGGGAGTCCGTCACTTCAGGAAACAGGATGACTTCTATGGTCTCCTCTTCCAACATCTGGAAGTAGCCGAATTCAAAGATGGGTTCAGTGTTGTGGCCTCCTCCCAGTTCAGGAGGAAAAAGGACGAACTGGCCGAACTTGAAGATGGGTTCAGCGTCAAACAGGCCGGGAACTTCTGTCCAAATGTTGAAGGACTCCCTGACGTGGATCTGTTGGGGTCTGACCACGTCAAAGGTGGATCTGATAGCCCTGATCATAGCGCCTCCACCACCAGGTCAAAGTGTAGCTGGTTCGTCTGTGGGAAGAGCGCCCAGATGTTCCTTCTTAGCCACACAGTAGCCACCTGGTTGTCAATGTCCGCCACCAGCTCCAGGGGCTCCGCCTCCGTTGGCTTGTAAAGGTTCACGCCAAGGGGGGACTGATCGTCCGCCGGTATGGTTGACGCGGGGTAGCCTTCCGTTCCCACAGAGATGGGGACATCGTAGCCTATCACGTCAGTCTTCATTCCGCCGCCGCTGGATCCTCCTGGAACGTAGAACCACGTGTCCGCCTTCTTGGTGTAGACCATGGAATGGTTCCGCGTGATGTTCCTGATGATCCCCGTGGGAGGATAGCCCGCCGTGGAGTCCACGTAGACGTAGAAAGGACCAGATATAGGGTAGCCTTCCGTGTTATTGACTACCGTCTCTGGTACGTTGTGTTCAATCCAGATCCGGGCTTCAGTGAAGTCCGTGTCCCCAAAATTCCGGACGAAACAACACCGGAAGTCAAAGATCCCTTCCTGGGCTTCTATCGCCGTCACGTCATCAAAGATCACGTTGGTCTTGGTCTGAAGAAGGATGGGATAGTTCTGACCCGCCGCCACAGGAAGGATGTCATGTCTGACTATCACCTTGACGTATTTGTTGGGGTCTTCTCCGTCCTCCAGCCGTAGGTGGGATGTTTCGTCCCCGCTGTAGTCTGAAGGGACTGTGATGTAGGGGCCAATGACCGCTGATCCTGGAGCCCGCCAGGCCAGATCACTCCCGTTCAAGAAGATGTCCCCTAGCCGTCCGCCCCTCATGTTCCGGGGGGACGCCTCCACCACCCAGACTCCGGTCAGATCCACAGGAACGTCCCCTGACAGCCCCTCCAGCTCCACGGAAGTCCAGACGCCTCCCAACATGTCCCAGTCCAGAAGGCCGGGGGTGTCCCCTTTACTGTAGCTCCTGACAAACCTGACATCTATCATGATCAGATCCCCGTTCTTTCCGTGGAGGAAATGGTGAACTCCTTGAAGACGGTTCCGTCAGGCTTGAAGAACCGGAGCGTGGACCCGTCCTTCTCCCAGTCAGCCGTCATCATGACCGCCAAGAACTGGGCCAGGGAATTGGCTACATTGTGATGGTCTCCTACGTCCTCCTGAAGGACAGCGTCCGCTATCTCTTCCGCCGTGATCCCCAAGGAGGACAGGGGAAGATCCAAGTAGAAGTCATAGGGGTGGAGATGAATGGGGATGTATCTGTCCCTGTTGTCCAGCTCCTCCCCGCCGTCAATGACCCCCACGATGGGTTCAGAGACCACCAGGTCAAACCTGTAGTGGCCTCCCCCCACTTCAGCTATGGTTGGGGGTGTGACATCCAGTCCTGTGGACGCCACCTTCAAGGACTCAAATTCTGGCGTCAAGCTGTCCCTTGGAACGCCAGCGTGTTGGAAATAGACTGTATATTGGCTCATGTGAAACCCCTTCTGGTTCTCCACGGGCTACCGCCCTGGACAGTTCCTTGACCTTCCCAAGCCCCTGGTGGCTTTCCAAGCCTGGACAGGGGGCCTCTGTAGCCGTTCACGTCAAAGCCCAGGATAGCGTGAACGTGTTGACGGTTCCCGAAGACCTCCCAATGTCCTATCAGAGCCACCCTGTTCTTGGCTTCTACCGCGTGTGTCCCTGTCAGATTGACAAAGTATCTCCGCCCTGTCAGAAGACCGTTGGGAGTCCCAGTCTTCCCTGGAACTGTGGAGAAGCCCAAAGGTGTCAGCGTGACTTGATCTCTCATGTTCTCCTATCCTGCCATCCTTGGAACAGGGTCAACGTAGATGACCCCTGAACCATTTGAAGCCGCCAAGATCAGTCTGATGGGGACACGAAGGTTCACGGGGTCATTGTGTTGAGCCACCATAGGGACGTAGACTACGAAAGGCGTCATGGTTCCTTGGTTCTCCCATGTTGAATTTGGGTCGGGCTCCAGATCCTCCCGCTGATAGGCCACGTTTGACGTGTATCTACCGGGGAAGCATAGCCTTCTACCGGCAAGGCCAAACACGTCATAGTCCATGTCCCCAACATCAGCCTGTCCCCAGATCGTTCCTTGATGAAGCGTGGACGCTGGCCACCCATCATGTAGACAGTGAATGGCCACTATATGGTAGGACAGGGGCTCCTGGTCCATGTAGGTCATCTCCAGGCCCCACATGTTCAACACCAGCCTGGGACAGTTCATTGGGGGAATAGTTGAAGGCTCCAGCCTGTAGGATATGGGGTAGGACCCGTGTCTGTAGACCGTTGTGTCAGCCCTGATCTGGCCGCCCCATTGCCACGCCCTGTAGTCCGTAGGGTCTCCGCCATATTCAGAGATGTTCAACATGGGGAAGGCGTTTGGTAGCCAGTTGGAGGACGCCGGGGAGAACTGAACCACGTCATGATACAGTTCCAGGTGTCTACAGTTAATGGCCCCTCCCTGGCCTTGAACCCTAAGATCCGCCGCGCTACCGTTTAGGACAGAGTCATTCAGCGCCACGGGGCCGGTACAGTTGACCAGGTTGACCCCGTAGGTGTGGCTTCCCTGTGTGGCACAGTTGGCCATGTGAACCATGGAACAGTTGTCCAGCGTGATCCCTGGAAGATTGCTTCCTAGTATGGACACAGCGCCACATTCGTCAAAGAAGAACGGAAGGGCCGTGAAGGTACTAGCACAGCCGAAGAAGGTTATACCGTGGGATCTGTAGGCGTCCAAGGAGTTTCCTGTTCCCTCCCGCTTGAAGGAACAGAAGATGAAGGAGATGTCCCTACTGTCAGTCATGTAGACCAGGGAAGACGAAGTGAACTCACAGAACCTACACAAAATTCCAGTAGGCGTCTGTCCAAACGGTTCATCCCCTGGTAGTTCAAACAGGTCTTCAAAGACACAGTTGGCAAAGTCCGTGTTTGAAATCGTGAAGTCAGAGATCACGCCCCCGGCCACCCTTAGTCTGTGGAACCTCTGGTTGGACCCATAGAACAGGAGCGTCATGTCAGCGTGGGTGTAGGTTGACGTGTCAGGGTCCCAGTCCGTTCTTGGGTCAGGTGATGGACCCCCGGTCCCAGGTCTGACATCGTAGTATTCGTCAGAAGAGCTTGGCCACCCTATCCAGGCTACCTTCTTGTCAGAGTATTGAAGGAGAAGGGCGTTCCCCGTCACGCCGGTTCCCGTCCTCCTGATCCAAACCCTGTCCCCATCCGCCAGTAGGTTGTATAGCTGTGTCTCCCAACCCACCAGCGTGTTCCACGCGCCTGGAGCGCCGTTTGACGGAGCGTGGACGTGGGACAGACCGTCCCCGAATTCAGCCGCCGTGAAGTCTACAAAGTAGTCCATGGGTCTCCCCTATGCGTCAAGTCCTAGTCTAACTGTGAACTTTTGGGCCGTGATGGGTCTGGCTGAAGGGTTGATGATCCGCTCCACCCAGATCCCGTATTTGTTCGTGTCTACGTCCGGGGTGACAGGGTCAAGATGGCCAAGGGACAAGGATGACCCCTGGGTAGCGTAGGAGAAGGTCACTCCCACGGGAGCCGTGTCTTCTGTTGGGATGACCTGAATGGCTCCTCCGCTGACAGCTTCTATCCCTATCTCCACGGGGGCTCTGTAGGTGATGGCTTGTCCAGCCAGGCCCGCCGCCGGTGTGGTCCCCTTGGCTCCGCGTCCAACAGACGGAATGATCAGACGTTCCCCGTCTGAAGCCTTGGCCGCGAAGTAGAGCCATTCCCCCGTGACTTCGTTATTGACAAAGCCGTTCAGGGGGTATTCCGTAGTGTCTCCCACGTTCAAGTAAAACGCGCCAGAGGAGTCATAGTCCGTGACCAAAGCGGAGGACGGAACGTCTGACGTGTCAATGTAGGCCACCACATTGGTCATGATGTCCACGCCCATGTTCTTGACGATGAAGCCCCTGTATTCCGTGTCCCCTACTTCACTTTCATCCGCGTCCACATCGTCAAACAGGACGTTTGACAGGTAGGTCATGAAGATGTCCTGGTCTTCAGAAGCCAAAGGAAGGCTGGCCTCCACCACAGCCAGGATGATGTATTTGGACTCCGTGATCCCATCGTAGACCGTGTAGAGCCCGTCCCCTGTGATGGGGACCTCCAGGCCGTAGTCCCCGCCAGGAGCCTTCCACTGGACTTGTGGCGTGACCCCGTACAGGTAGCGGAGGGTTCCGTTGGGGTAGGTCTGAAGATCGTAGGCGTTCAGCGCCGCTACGTCTTGAATGGTGATCCCCGCGATAGTTGAAGGGTCCCAGGAGATCATGTCCTGGTTCTCTATCGCTGTGGGGGTGATGGGTCCTCCCAGGCCGCCCGTGGTTCTGAAAAGGACTAGATCTTCTGGCTTTGCCATGATAGCCTCCTAAACTGATTTAAGCTGTCCGCCCGTTTCGTCGCAATAATACTGACAGGCTGACTCCCACCCGGCCCAATACCTGGACAGGATGTTCAACTTGATGTTTCCTTGTTTGGCTCTGACAACCGGATCCCCAAACCCATTCAGGTAGGTGAAGGAATAGGAGCCGCCGTAGTAGCCCGCGTCTGTTCCCCACCCGGAGCCCGTGAAGGACAAGGGACACACACTGATATGGTAGCATTCCCCGTTGTAGGAACTGTAGGGAATGTCATCTATGAATTCATCGTTGATCGTCAGTCCTCTGACGGAGATCATGTCATGAAGGTGGGCCAAAGGCGTGGAGTTTCCCCACCAGTAGACATACATGTCAGCCGGGTCTGGTCCCGGCCTCTGGTATCCCCAGAAATTCTCTATCTTGTCCTGGACCTCCCCGCTATTCCAGGTAGTCTTGGCGTAGGAGAAGTAGCCTTCCCAAGGCTCCGCGAAGTAGGCCGCCAGAAACACGTCCTCCTTCCCCTCCATCATCCCATCCAAGGCGCTGATGACAGAGGAGATCATCCCGTTGGCCAGGTTCACGTTGTCAGGGATGTCCCTGATGGTTTCGTCCAGGTATCTGAACGCCATACAGTCAGCGCCAAAATACATCCTGATGTGGGTGTCATTGACGTTCACAGGAAGTAGTTCATCATAGGAGATGTCCTTGGGTCCGTGGATGATCCTGAAACTGGTGACCGCCTCCCCTCCAACTTCGTGTTCCCATGTCTGTTGTTCATAGGAATTCCCCAGAGACTCTATGGGCTCCGCCCACCCAATCTCCTCCTCTTCCCCTTCTTCCTGTGGGTCCTCCTCCGCGAAAGGGTCAGAGACCTCCCTGTCGGGGTAGGGGACTTCTTCGTCTGGGCTGATGTTACCCCAGAACCTTCCAGCGTTGAACTTCCAGTCCAGGTATTCATGGAGGGAAGTGATGGTGGTGGCCTTCATCGTTGTGGCGTAGTCCTCCGCCGCCATGGTCAGACAGCCCTGGTCTATCAGATCCAACAGGGACTCCCTCCCCTCTTGGAAGTAGTCCCTGAAGTTAGAAGGGAGCCCGCGAAGGTGGGCCACGCCAGTCCAGCTTGAAGCTTCACCGCCGTCAAACATGAAACTGGTCTTGTCCCCGCTGTAGAACTCCACTTTCCTGGCCACGTGTTGAAGCCCTGACGTGGCCATCCCGTGTCTGGCCCTTACCCTGACGGAACTGTAGCCGTTCAGACCGAAGACCAGATACTTGGACAGAGGGTTCAGCGTGTAGTCAGACAAGACAGAAAGGTTGATCCCACGTCCCATATTCCATTCGTACTTTCCCAAATACTCCGAAGTAGACGCGCCGTCAATGTAGCTACGGAATGGGTGTCTAAGTGAATTTTGGTAGAAGACGTAGTCATTCAGAAACTCAGCGGAAAGGGTTTCCGCCAGAAAGTCCCCATCCTGTGGCATGTGCGGATCATTCCCTACCACGCCTGAAAGGACGGACCCTGGGCTTTCAGTCAGCCTCCAGAACAGCCTCCGCTCCCCGTGGAACTTCTTGAACCCTACGAAGAAAACTAGATCCTGGGACGCGGGGGCCGTCTCCATCTTTATGAACAGCTTCTTCCCAGAATTCTGGCCTTCCAGCGTGTAGATGGGAATTTCCTGTTCACTGTCAGTCAGCTCCACTTCCCTTAGATAGGCCGTCCTGGCTTCTCTGATCTTATGGTAGCCGCCCTGATAGTCAGACCCGTAGCCCTTCCACATTTCATCTCCCCCGTATTCAGCGGGGTTGATGTAGGGAACATAGTCGTCTATCTGTTGGCGGGGAAACAGATCAAGGTTGAAGCGTTCAGACGCGCCAACAAAATGACGGACTTTCCCTTCAACCATGTCCCTTCTGTAGAACACGATGGACTCCCAGATGTTTGGGAACTCCCCTTCAAGACCAAGGACCTCTATCTGGTGTGGGACTCCTGTTTCAATGTCAAAGTAGCGCGTTTCTTCCTGACTTGAATGGTCTATGTATTGACAGATCCAGGGGCTTTGTTGGGTGTGGAGCCCTGGATGAATGAACCCGCGTCCGTCTCCGTAGCCGTGAAGACGGGAATGTCCGCGAAAGGGGACCACTTCCAGAATGGCCAGCCTCATGTCATTGAACCCCATCCCAAAGAACGTAGAAACGGACATTTCAAAGCTGGACCGCTTACAGAAATCTAGCCTCCTGGTCTTGTCCAGGTAGACATGGAAGTCCCAGTCATCCAGCCCGTGGAAGAACCGGATGTCATTGTGATAGTTGAAGATGTCCGCTATGTGAGAGTCAAACAAGGGGACGTTTTCAAAGCCCCACCGGCTGGTTTCTGGGTATTCTATCCTGACCGTGGCGTCAAAGTGATCATCAGGCCACAGGTGGTCCTGGCGTTCAGCCGTCTTCAAGGCGTAGGGCTTGGGGTGGAAGACGTATCCCATCAGGCTTCCTCCAAGTCAGTCCCGTAGGACAGGAACCTGGGGGTCCCCACTACGCTGGTGGCCCCAAGGTGAAGGAGTAGCTGACCCATGGGCTCCCCGTCTGAATTCTTGTGGACACCCATGGACCCAAGGTTCTGGGCACAGTAGGCCACAGAACTGGACTCCAGCGTGAACTCCCCTGGCTTTGGGTAGACTGTCAGGCTGGCCCCGGAATACAGTTCACCTTCCCCGTATTCGTTCACTTCATGGGTGTAGCCGTAAGTCAGGCCCGCCATCTGGACCAGCCACAGGCCGTTTTCAAGCTTACCTGTGACTATCCCCATGGGCCTCATGTTGTTTGAAAGGTATTCCGCGTAGTCATCGTCACTTTCAAAGTCATCTTCATTCTGGAATTCATACTTCCCGCAAAGCCCCACCCCTTCATCATCCACGCCTGTGACCACCACAGCCGCGAAGGCCGGAAGCGTGGTTTCATCTCCGGTGTATTCACAGGCCAGGTAGCAAGGAGGACCCCACCCGTGGTTATGCTTCCCGTAAAGGTGGGGGATGAAAGGAAGCATGATCTGGCCTTCCCGTCCAATGTGGTTCCCGCCCACCAGCTCCGTGGCCATCTCTATGAACCCCTGGTCCGTGATGGCTATGGCCTTCCCGCCCGTGTTTGTCTCCCCGCTTTCAAGGGACGGTTTCTTGGTGGCCCACTCTACCGCCCTGACCCCCCGCCCAAAATTCAGATTAGTCCGCCCCCTGGAGTCAGCCTTTCCGGAGAACATGGCTATGACTTTCTTCATTAACATCATGTCCTCCTTGAAATCTGTGGGGGTCTTCCTGTTTCTTCGCTGGCCACAAACCTGACCACAGGGCCTTCCCTCTGGACCACGATCTTCCCAGACATCTCCTCCTTGGAGATGATGACCGTGTTTCCGGTACAGATGAAAAGGCCGCGCTGTCCGTGCGTGTTGTGAACTTCAAACCTATCCTTCACAGGATCACCATCTTGTGGCCGCCCGCTATGGGGAGCGCCACCCGATGGTTCCCCAAATGTCCCGCCTTACCTGTTGGGCCAATGATGACAGCCATGTGACCGCCGCCCGTCAGGCCGTAGGACCTCTTCCGCTGAACAGCCATCCTTCTCTTCTGAATTTCTTGTCTTGTGTCGAAAGCGTATCTTCTAGCCATCGTATCCCACTATGGTCAAGGTGGTCATGGCGTTTCCTCCGCCATCGTACTGATGGGACCAGGCTTCCACCTGGGCTTCATCTCCGTAGTCTATACCGCTGAAATCCTTCATGGCGTCCTGAACTGATCCTGTGATCTGGGTCCCCACAGGGATGTCATAGATCCCCTTCAGCGTGACCGTGGTTCTGACTTCTACGGACCCTTTGACCGTGTTGTCCGCCAGGTATTCAGCTATTTCATAGGCGTCATCCCAGTCTACCACCAAACCCAGGGAGACGGTAGCCATCCCCATGTCAGAGTCCCCGCCAGAAAGGTTCTGATAGACCTTGATGGGCATTCCCCGCCGCTTGGACCAGGTGACTGGGACCTCCGCCGCCGGGATCTGGGTCAAGGTGGCGTAGGTCTTGAAATGGGTGAAGACTTCCGTGTAGTCATCCTGGTCCGTCTTGAAGGGAGGGACCAGATACCTGGCGGGGTCCAGCTCTGACCTGTAGGTGGCCCTTTGGGCGTGTCTGTAGGACAGCTCCCTGTAGACATCCTGTTCCAACCTGATCCTCCACAGGGGCTTGTCAGGTAGAAGCATGAACGGGAGCGTGTCAGTCCTGTCCACGTCCTTCAGGGGGGTGAAGAAGATGGGTCCGCCTTCGTAGTTTGTGGTGAACTCCAGCTTTCCTTTGTCATTCCTCATGACCTGATCCGTGAAGACCAGGCCCCACTCCTGGGTGACTACTTCCAGAAGACGCCCGCCGTAGGTTTCGTCTTCATAGATGTGTTCCGTCTTCTCCAGGCTCCCTTTGTTCGTCCAGACTCCAGCGTAGTCAAAGGTGGTCCCAGGATCCACCAGAATGTCATCCGCCGCTGTAGCCCCTTCCAGGTCAGAGAACTTGTATTCCACGGTCCTGGGGAAGCCGTCAGGAATGTAGAGCGTTTCATCAGCCGAAGGGACAGAGTCTTTGTGGAAGTAAAGGTAGCAGAGCCGTTCCGTGTAGGTTGAAGTCAGAAGGGGCCTGTCAAACTCCACAGACGTGTTCTGGTAGTTATTGACCACGAATTCCACGGACTCCAGCTTGTGTTTGTCCGGGCTCACGTTCAGCGTGGGCCGTGACGTGTATTCGTCATATTGAAGGTTTTCCACGTCCCCAATGGAGTCCACGGACAGGGGCTCCCATCTCTTGTAGACCTCCGTCCACTGGTAGGCCAGGTGGGACACGTCACCAAAGGGAGTCTTGGCGAATAGCTGATAGATCAGGGTCAACTGGCTGTTGTCAGACGTGACTGACCACTTCTCCTCCCATCCTCCAGGGCTGGAGATCTGCCAGTATTTCCCATAGAAGTAGACCTGTTTGGTGTCAGAGGACCCGCCTTCCCAAGGGCCGTCCCATTCGTCTTCATTGAACTCCCCGTCTCCGCCTGTGAATTTCAGTTCATCCGGGTAGGCCACAAAGGTCCTCTGGCTGGAGATGGTCTCCGCGTCTGTCAGACTAAGGGATCCAGAGGACGCCCCGTAGGAACCACGCCCGTAGACGTAGATGGTGGAATTGTTGACTGTGATCTGGGGGTTCAGGGCTGAAATGGATGAAAAGATACTCTGGAACAGGGGTTCCCCTTCCTGGATCTGGAACTGTTGGATCCAGAAATTGGGGAGCGAATACCACAGAGACAGGCCCAGGATGGTGGACAAGGCGTCAGACATCACGTCCTTCATGGTCCAGCCGCCCACACCAAAGTCATCAGCGTCCTTCAGGTAGATCTCCGTGTTGTCATCCGTGTCATTTTGCATATCCTCCCAGAAGGTCTCTGGCGCTGACACGTATAGATAGTTCTTCTTGGGGGCCTTCAGGATCATGTTGGCCATCCAGTCACGGAAATTGATGGTGGTGGATGGCTCCCCCTCTATCCCCTGGCTCTGAAGGTTGACATCCATCACCCGCCCAGATATTCCGTCAATGGTGGTCTCTTCCCCCGCGTCATAGCCCGTGTAGATCCCCTCCAGGTCCAGCGTGACCCGTTCAGACAGATCCCCCACTGACCTGGCGAAGGTGACGGACTTGACGCGCCCTGACGCGCCCGTGGCCGCTGAAACTGACTTCTTCGTGTTGATGTAGTTCATCTAGTGGGCTCCGCCGGTGTAGCCCCTGTTGGAGACCCCAGCCCGTCACTTCTCACTGGAGACACCGGGTTCTTGGCGTCTTCGTTGGCCTTCTTCCGCTCTTCAGCGTCCAGCTTCATCTGTTCAAGCTGTTGTTCTCCCAGTTCAACCAGACGTTGGTTTGGTTCCCCAAGGGACCCATGTCTACCGTATCTCTGGGCCATGATCTGTTCACCAAACAGTTCAGGCTGTAGCGTGGGGGACACAGCCCCTCCGCCCGCTGATATAGCCGCCAGCTTGGATAGGCCGTTTGACAGACCTGTCAGGGTCACGCCCATAGACTCCAGCGCGTCTTCATTCTGAAGGAACCGTTCAAGACCGGCCGTGAAATTGTCCAACATTTGGGGCTTCACCTTGTCCGCCACGGTAGTCAGGAAGTTAGTTAGGGACTGTTGGGCCGCTATCGCGCCTTCTCCCTTGGCCGCCAAAGCCTCCCTGGCCTTTTCCGTCTCTTCCTTGGCCTCTTCATAGCCCACTTTGCTGGCCGCCACCAGCTCTTCCGTGATCCCTTTTAGGTTTCGGATGATCTTGTCCTGGGTTATTTCAAGGTCACTCCCGCCTCCAGCTTCCCAGGCCGCCCGCCTCTTGGCCAGCTCACGTTCAGCGCGTCTTCTTTCCCTGGGGTCCCTGGCCTCCTTGATCTCCTTTTCCAGGTCAGCCTCTTCTTCCAGCCGCTTCCTGACTATCTTGGCCATGTCCTCCAGGGCCGCCTTCTCCCCTTCAAGATCGTAGCGTCCCCTGGCCTGAACAAGTAGTTCCTGGGCTCTGGCCATGGCCTTCATGTCCTTCTCTTCATCAGACATCAGGCCCTTGGCCTCCCTGAAACTGTCCACCATGTCTTCCACGCTATGGGTCAGACCTATCTGTTCTTCGTGGATCCGCCGCCATTCCTTGGCCGCTTTTTCCAGCTCCTTCCGTCCTTCTTGAAGAGCCTTTTGGGCCGTCAGGATGTTCTTCTGAAGAAGAATGTAGTCTGACCTTTGTGCGGCTGTCATCTCCGCGCCGTCTGTCAGCTCCTCTACCAACTTTTCAGCCTCTTCAGCCACCCCGCCCATGGCGTCCTTCATTCCGCCAGTCAGCGTCTTCAACATGTCCAGCCCTGACCCCTGTCTGTCAAAGTCAAGGCTGTTGAACCCGTCCTGGAACTTCCCAAAGGTGTTGACTATTTCTTGCCAGACTGACCCGGCCTCCTCTTCCTCCTTCGTCATGTCTGTGAGCATACCAGTCAGCCCGGCCAGGCCCGTGTTGATGGCTTCTATAGACAGGGTCACCAGCCTGAAGCCTTTCATGACCGCGTCAAACAGCCATTCCACTCCCGCTCTGATCAAGGAGATGGCGTTGGCCGTCTGTTGGGTTCCTTTTCCTGTCATCTGGAACCCCGTGAACAGCCGCTTGAACAGAACGAAGACCAGATAGATGGCCCTGACCAAGGTGGAGGACAGCTTGAAGGCCCACTTCATGACTTCACGGAAGGGTTCTCCCATCCTATACATGACCACCACAGTCCGCGTAGCCGCTGACACTATCTTGGTGAACATGGACCACATAGCGCCCAAGACCTTCCGCCCAAGGGGGGCCAGCTTCACCAGGTAGTCCACGATCATCTGGAAGGTGGACCCTATGTTCTTGGCCCAGGCTTGGCCGGTGTCTCCCTTGAAGAAGGCTTCCAGGGTCTTCAGAACCTTGTCCAGGACCCCAACCAAAGCGTCAGAAACGCCTGACGTGTAGATCAGGTCCTTGAACTGGTTGAACTGGTCCCCTATGTTGGAGATCTTCACTTCAACTGTCTGGGCCATGGCCTCCATGGTCCCGCCAAATTGAAGCTGGATGTATTTTCTGATGGTCTCCAGAGCCTTGGTTGGGTTGGACAGATCAGGTGTGATGTTGGCCGCCTCCAAGGTAGACATGATCTGGTCCTTGGAGATGGAGAACCGCATCATCAAGGAACGCCAGTTCCCTTCAGCCGCCGCTTCCTTGATGGCCCATTGGGCGTCCTGGAGGGACCGCCCCATCCCGTAGGCCAGGTCCGCCATGTCCTCCATGACCACTTTTCCGTTCAACATGCTGGTGGGGTCCAGCCCCACAGCCTTAAACGCCCCAAACACATCCACCACATCCTGAACCTTAAACGGAGTCCGCGCCGCTATCTCTATAGCTTCGTTCATGGCCTCCGTGGCCCGCGTGATGTCCTTGTAGAGCGCCTTGAACTTGGCCCTGAAGCCGTCAAAGGTCTGGCCTGTCTGAAGGATAGACTTTCCTACACTCATGATAGCGTAGGTCAGGCCAGCGAAGACCCCCGTCAAGGCCAGTCCAGCCGGAGCCACCTTCTTCATCCCTTGACCAAGAGCGCCCAGGCCCTTCATCAGGCCACCGGCCGCCTTCCCAAGGCCAGAAAGGGCTCCCATGACTTTGGAAACCCCGCTGGTCAGAAAGCTAAGAACTACACTAGCCGCCATTATTCAGTTACCCCTTTTGTTGGCTTTCCACTGTGGCCTTGAAACCACAAGCCTGGTTGAAGTCTTGAAGTAGTCCTTTCAATCTCCCTTCGTTTAGCAGGTTTTGACCGTGCCACAATGGGACCGCCTCTGAACCCGCTGTCAATGGTGGCTCCGTACTCTTGACGCCGTGTTTCGCTTCAAGGTCCTGGCGTCTCCGGACCTCCGTGTCTGACGGGAAAAGGTTGAACGCCGCCCAACTGATCCTGACACAGCGTAGTAGGATTTCCTTGGTAGGTTCAACTCCGCTCCTTTTCATCCTTTGGTAGATGGACCACAGCTCCTTGTTTATGGAAGCCCGCTTGGCCAGGATGTCCTGACCTTCCAGCGCCGCTTTTCTCTCTGGGGTCCATAGCTTGTCCAGCTCCTTCTGTGACAGGGGCTTTCCTATCCTGTTGGCCTCCGCTACCAGCCTGGCATCCTGGTCTATCATCTTGTCCACGTCACCAGATGTCAGCTTGGTGAAGTCCACGTCATAGGGGAAGTCCCTGAACGGATCTTCTATGTATTTCCTGGCCTCCTCTTCCTTGACCTTTCCGCGCCTGTCTGTGACAGGCTTGTCACCTTCATCAGGATCTCCTCCGTGGAGCATAACCTGAAGATAGATTTCATCTACCCTACTTTCCACCATGGCCACGGAATAGACGAAGAACAGCGTGAAAGTCAGTCCGTGGATCCGCTCTGTGGCGTGGGGGAAGTAGCTGTCAGGGCCACATCCAACTCCTTCACAGAGTCCTGGTCTGTGTCCTTTCCAACAGCGTTCTCCTGTGATCCCACATTCCCAGAACTTGGTTCCTTGGATGTATTCTTTGGTCCATCCGTAGTTTCTGGCGAAGGCTTCATAGACTCTGTAGCGTTGGAGGGAATTTTGAAACCGCGTTTCAAAGCTTCCCTCTTGATCTTGTCCAGGGCTTCCTGGCTGGATGTCTTGTGGTCCTCCAGATCCGCCAGGCTCCCCAGAGTGATGTCCAGTAGCTCCTGTGTCGGGTCCTGACCCTTCGTGATATTGACCCCGAACATCCCCAGGAAGCCCTCCAAATTTTTTCGGATGTCTCCCGGTAGCCCTTCCATGGAGAAATTCTGTTCATACAGAACAGAAGCTATGTGAATGCCCTGTTTCAGGGTCAGCTTCTCCCTGATGTCTTCAGGCTCCTGTTGGGTGGCTATGGCTATGATGTTGGCCAGCCTCCCAGAAGTCAACATCTCCTGAAGGGTTTCCTTCACCGTGGTGATCCCCACGGAAATGGCGTCCACTTCTTCCTTTTCTTCGTTGGACCGCTCCTTGGCCAGGGCTGACGCTATGGCCGTGGCCGCGTTTCCGAACAGCTCCCCAATTTCAACCCATAGCTGTTCAAACTCCCCTTCTGTCAAGGGGAGGATTTCATGGGCCTCCTGGCCTATCACTATGGTCCGTTTCTCGCTGTCAGGTAGAAGGAACCGGTATTCCTCCGGAACCTCCTTCAATTTCTGTGACATCGTGTCCTCCTGGGTTCGTGTTTTCGTGTCAATTCATCATGATGTGGTGACCATGACGGGTTCCGCTGGATCACTGGGGGTCCAGTTGTATTTATCCATGTAAGCGTAGGCCCCAAGGGGTCCTCCGCGCCTGGCCCTGGCCGTTATCGTGACCCAGTAGTCACCCGGAGCCGTTGACAAGGCGAACCCGCCCGCCTCATCTCCTCCGTTGAAGGTGGTAGCCACGGATGGGATGGCCGCGTCAGCCGCCGCTATGGTAGCGTCAGGGATCATGTCTGGCGTCAGGGCCGTGGGTTTCTCACTCCTGACCCAAATGTCATAGAACATGACCACTTCATCCTCCACGGGCTGGATGGTGAAGATGACTTCCCCGATACCTCCAGACACATCCGCGAAAGACGGAACACTGGGCTGTTCCAACTGGGTCTTCAGACCAAGCTGTCCTTCATCCCCAAGACAGGAGTCAGGCTTGAACTTGGACAGATTGATCACGATGGAGCCCAAAGGGAAGGCCGTGTCATTCAGTGTGAAGGTTGGCGGGCTCCCTGGAACAGGTATCTGGACGTTTACCAGGTAGGGCAGAGGAGGAGGCTGGTTAACTATTTCATGGACGAAGTAGAACCTGAAGCTGTCAACGTCAACTGTTGGATCTACGGAAAAGTCCCTGATGACTAGAAGAAAGTCACCTTCCTCTACTTGAAGGGCGTCCAGATCTGTGGGGTAGTATAGCGGAATGTATGCTTGGAGCGAAGGGAAAGCCTGTGGTTCTTCTTCTAGGATGGCGTAGGGGATCCTGTGGGACAGCGCCTTGGGCGTTCCTTCCAGAAGGTCCCTGACCAGGCCGGTGATCTCCTTGAAGTATTGACGCTGGCCCGCCGCGCCCTTCAGAATAGGAACTTCAGCTATCTGGTCTTCCTTGTCTACCCTGACGCTGTCAATGGACACAGAGACATTCTGTTCCTGTTGGGTGTTGTCACTGGCCCTTGTGTATCGTTGACCTATTTGGATGGCCATCTTCTCCTCCTTCTTATGATGTGGTGGTCACCAGAACGGGTTCAGCCGGATCACTTGGCGTCTTGGAGTATTTGCTGAAGTAGTTCAGGATCCCTGAAGTAGTGTCAGCGTTCTTCACGTTGGCCGTGACCGTGACCCAGTAGTCATCCACGCTGATGTTCCCGCCACCAGCGAAACTTCCGCCCCCGTAGGTAGTTATGACCTGGGGAACGCCAACCTGGGAAGCGTAGATAGACTCATCTGGGATCATGTCAGGAGTCACCGCCTGGATCTTCTCCTGTGTGACCCAGATGTCAAAGGACTCCACAGCTTCATCATCATGTGGATCCACTGTGACCGTTATCTGGGTCGTTCCTCCTTCCGCCGTAAAGGTGGGGGAGGCTGGCTGTTCAAGCCGTGACTTCATCCCAAACTGACCTTCATCTCCCAAGGTGGAGTCAAACTTGAGCTTGGACAGATTGACCAAGATGGAGCCCAGGTAGTAAGGAACAGGGATGTCCGTCCAGCCCGGGGTAGCGCCTGACACAGGGATCTTCACCGCCGCCTGGGCCGGTGCGGGAGGGGTCCCTGGCGTGATCTCATGACAGAACAGGTATTCAAAGGCCCCGGGGGTGGTGTCCGTCAAGGGGTCCACGGAAAAGTCCCGAAGAAGGAGGAGGAAGTCACCTACCTCCAACTGAAGGGCGTCCAGGTCCGTGGGGTTGTATAGTTCTATGTAGGTGTCCAGGGCTTCAATGGGGGCCGCCGTCAGGATGGCGTAGGGGATGTTCCTGGAGATCCCCTGGGGGCTTCCCTCCAGAAGGTCCCTGACCAGGCTTGTGACCTCCTTGAAGTAGGTCCTCTGGCCAACTGTTCCCTTGATAACGGGGACTTCAAGGATCTGGCCGCCCTTGTCCACCCTGACGCTGTCCATGGACACCGTGACGTTGGCCTCCTGTTGGGACTTATCGCTGGCCCTGGTATATCTCTGTCCTATCGTGATGGACATTTTGTCCTCCTTTACACTGGGATCCTTCTCTTTCCCGTGGCTGAAATGTTGAACAGTTGAACGCCAGGCTCTACCTGGGTTATGTTTGGCTGACCGTCCATTGTGAAACCGCCTTCCCCTCCAGGGAAGACCTCTTCAAGCCGCTGTAGTCCGTATTCCAAGGTGGTCCAGTCAATCTTCCATTTCTTGACTTCCACGTTGGCGTTCCTTACCGCCACCCCCGCCCCCGCCACAGAACAAGAAACGATGTTCTGGGGGTAGGAGTAGACCAGTTCATGTTCATAGTGTAGGGCTTCTCCGGCCGCCATTATCCAGCGGGGACCACTACGGTTCCCGTCTCCTCTATTTCAGGAGTCAGCGGGGATGTTCCAAAGCCTTTCCCCTTGACCCTGACGTTGTAGATCCTGGTTTCTGGGCTGATTTCATTGACCTCCGGTTCCCCGTCCATGGCGTAGACTCCTTCATCTTCGTCTATGGCTTCATCTATGAAGTCCTGGATTTCATCTTCAAATAGAAACATCCCAGTCACTATCAGAATGTGGATGTATCCACGGAGCCTCCCCACGTTTGACCCTGGGGTGGTGGCCGTGTTCGTGTAAACAGGGATTGAATACCGGAGCGTGTTTCTAGCCATAAGATCATGTGGCGGGCCAGATACCAGCCCTGGCCGTCCCAAAGTGTTCCTCTATCGTTACTTCAGCCGTGGCCCAGGCTTCCGCCGCGAAGGTGGTAGTCCTGGAGATGGTGTAGTTTCCAGCCAGGACTTGGGCCGGAATGGACACACCTGTGACCAGGTGGGCCGCCCCAACACCGTCATCCTGGGGAACCACTTTCCGTAGTTCAAACGTGAACTTGTGCCAGTCTGTGATGGACCTGTCCTGGCGTGGGTTGATCAGGATGGCGTCCGTGATGGCCACGGAGACCGTCCCCGCTCCTGGGATAGCCGTGGCTATCTCCAGGTCATAGCCAGGAGTCCCGTGAAGGTTTTCTTCATATCCCACAGGAAGATCCCCAAAGCCTGTCACCGTCATGGTGACTTCCTTGGACAGGATCAGGAAACCGTCAATGTAGACCAGCTTGTCCAGCGGGGGAAGGTTCCCGTCAATGTAGGCTTCATGGGTGGCCACGTTTTCAGACTCCGTCAACGTGACCGTCTCCAAGGTCCTCCCCAAGGGGTTGGCCTGGGTGGGGCCTTGGGCTATCTGGGGAGCCAGACCCCAGGCCAGGTTTGTGATGTCCGTGGTGTTCTGTGAGACTGTCCCAGTCTCCGTCCGGTAGACCAGGTCAATGTCAAGCCCATCTCTGAACTCTATCAGGTCCGTGGTCCTGGCCAGAGACAGAGAGTCAAAGCCGACTGTACCAAAACCGGGTAGAGCCATTTTATCCTCCTATCATAGAATTACGTTTGGCCGTGGGACGTAGACATAGTACGTCAGGGGGACGAATTCCACGCCGTCCATGGCCCCTTCATTGTCAGGTCTGGCCATCCCCGTGGCCGATTGAATAGGGCCACGTTCTTCAAATCTGATAGCCATTTCCAGCTCTTCTCCTTCAAACGTGATCGGGGTGGGAACTTGTGGATCTACAGTGAAATCAAGGAAGGGGATGTTCCTGATGTTCAGGGCCTCCCTTAGCCGTGAGATCATTTCTTCAAGTCTTTGACCCATCCTATCGTTCACAGGTCTGTTGAAACAGCGGAACATAACCGTGTTGGTCGTGTAGGGGCCGCGTCCGAAGGAAACCCAGTTCACGTCTACCCACGTGTCCATGGATGGCGTGACCTTGAAGGCCGCGTCTCCATAGTTCACAGCGTATCCGTAAAGGTCCGCGAACTGTTCATGGACCCGCTTCTGGACACTAGCTTTTATGTTCAGGTCTACAGTGTCTTCCAGACTCATTTCAATGTCTTGGTTATCCCGTTCTGTAGGGCCAGAGGAATGGTCTTCCTGGCTCTGGCCCTTGCTTCAGGGAGGGTTGACTTCACGATCCCCAAGGGTTTGGAGCCTGGGTGTCTGACCCAGGCCACCAGCGATATGTCAGCCATGGCCACCAGAGGACCCATCTGTTGGTCCGCCGGAAAGACGGTCAGCGCCCGCTTGGAACGTGGTCTGATGATATGTGGCCTGGATCCCCACTCCAAGTAGTCCGCTACCTTGGACGTGTTGTAGACCCTGAACCCCTTTTCTGGGGGACGGTACATTCTCAGCTTCCACTTGGATCTGGTAGTCCCTAGCCTTTTGGGCGTCTTGGACTTGACCCGCGCCAGCGTCCACTTCCCTACTTCCCGAACAGCGCCGCGTATCTCCCGCCGTTCGTTCCGTTCAAGCTTCCCTACCCACTTGAAACCCTTGATTATGTTCTTCATAGCCATCATGGTGAAAACCCCGTCTTCTGTGGCCGTAGGTGTAGTTCACACCGTCCGGATGGCGTGTGGAAGGTCTTCTTCACGATGGACCAAAGGTTCCCTGACTCTGACACCATCTCTATGATGTCCGTCTCTTCAGGATCGTGGTCATAGATGACCACCAACTGATCCTTGGATTGGATCAGTCCCCCAGAATTGGCTATCTTGAACTCCGTGAAGTCCATGAAGGTACAGGGGAAGGTCCCAATTCTAACGTCATCCACGGTCCCTTCAGAGCCCGCGTAGGGAACGTCATTGGTCCTTGTGTACCTGTGGACCGTCAGCGTGGGGTTCCCAAGCCGTAGCCTGTCAGTCTCCCAGATGACATGTCTGTCCACTTCATGGATGTAGTCAACGTGGTGTTGGTTGATGGGGGTCTTGATCATAGGGTAGCCTCTACTTCATCTGAAACGGCTATTTTCCCATTGATGTCCTCCGTGACCACCACAAAGAACCAGGACCCTTCAATCAGGTCACTGACTCTGATGGATGTCTTGTGACGTTCCTTGATGGTCTTCAACAGCTCCGCTCCGCTCTTGACGCCTTGATGATCCGCGCCAGGATCGTTCAGCGTGGTCAGGTCCTCCAGGCCCGCCGTGGTGTCCGTGTAGACGTGGTAGGCGTAGAAGTCCGTGTCCGTGTTTTCAGACCAAACAAGATCACAGGAGTCTGGTGGGTTCAGCGCCGCTACAGACAAAGAAGAAGCTTCAGGCCCCTCTTGAACTGACAGGGGGGTGATGTGGTCCCACAGGTCATCATAGCTGACCAGAGTCCCCATGGTGACCGTCTCCCCTACCTTGGCCCCAATCTCCAGATCTTCACAGACCTGGTCATACTCCATCCCCAGACGGTCCACCAGTTTCATGATGTTGTCAAACCTGGCGGAAGGATCCGCTTCACCCTGTTGACCCTTGACCGGAAACTGAAGGGAGACCTGTGTGGCCCTCCACATACAGACTTCCTTCCAGGCCAGGAGGATGACCGGGGCCTCCTCCGCTTTGGGTAGCGTGTCCCAGGTATAGTCCGGGTTATGGCGTAGAAGGGCTTCCTCCAGGAACGTGGACGCCTCCGCTGAAGAGATTTCAAATTCGTCCTGTTCCTTTATCCGTGAACGGGACACCAACCGGCTGGTCAAATTGACCAACCGGCTGGTCCCGAAAACGGAGGAAACGTCAATCAGCTCCACTATGGGCATGATCTAGCCTCCGAACGCTGAACCGTTTTCCACCAAGACGCCAGCCATGTTAGGCGGGACCAGGTAGATTTCTCCTTCCTTACAGTGTGGGAATTCAGACGCCCACCGGAACCTGAAGCTTTTAGACTTCATCATTGGAGGGGTGTTCAGCGTCTTCAACATCCGGATGGGGACATAGCCCGCCGCCGTGGCCTTCGCCGCGTCTGGCGCTGACCTTGGGTAGTTGGGCTTCTGATTGGAAAGCTTCATCATGATCTCTTTATTCAGAGAGTCACAGATTTCCTTTTCCTCCACCGGTTCTTCCGCCGCCGCGCTGTTCCGCCCGTCCTCCGTTTCTTCGTTGGTGGGCGTAGGCGCTGTAGTGGCTTCTTCCGGGGCTTCATCAGCTTCATCCTCCACGAACTCCGGGGGCTCCACAGCTTCAGCCTCTTCCGTGGCCTCTTCTATGATGGGCTCCTCTGGAGTCTCTTCTTCCGAAGGCTGGACCGCCTCTTCCTCCACGGTTTCCACCGGGATCTGGTCATCCTTCTCTGTCTTTTTCACTGGTCTCCTGGACTTCGCCATTAGCTGACCTCCTGTTGTGTCAAGTGATCAGGAAGGCCGCCTGTTCTTTAGGCGGACTCCCCAATGACCACGTGGCCACCTTCGATCAGCCCGACGCCCCAAATTCCGTACCACGCCAACTTATGACGCCTTCCGAAATCCTTCACGCCGTCATCTCTCAGTTCCGCCTCCAGGGAGACAGCCAAGCCAATGGCGTGATCTCCCACCATGATGGCCCTGTAGGCGTCCACACCAGCCGCCGGAATGGGGGTGGTGGTTTCACCCGTGTCAACACCGTCCGCCCAGATGGCTCCGGTGTCATCCACGTAGGGGACCATGGTGGTTTCGATGAACCTCACGTCCTCATACCTTCCGATTTCTCCACGGAAGATCTGGTCCGGGGCTCCGTAGTGGCTGGCGTCAACCCAGTGTTCATCATCCCGCAGACGCCGCGCCTGGTGGGGATGGATGAAACAGATGTAGGCGTCCCCGTTGATCTTGGGGGCCTTGTTGGTGGCCAAAATTTCAACCATGTCTTTGACCATCTCGGTATCGAAATAGTCAGTCAGTCCCAGGCCGTCCCTGGCCGTGGCCGTCCCCGCGAAGACGACGTTAGACGCCGTCAACAGCTCATCCCTGATCATCCCGTCCCGATACTTCGCCATGTGGTGACCCAACATGGTGGCGCTATCGGAAAGGATGTCCGTGAAGGCCGTCCGAAGGGCGAATTCAGTTACCTGAAGGGCCTTCCCGTGTTCAGACACAGTGATCTGGATCTGGGAAGCCGTCAGGTTGTCCGTCTCCATGTCCACGTTTTCCACCAGCGCCGCGTCTCCCGTCAGGGCCGCGTAGCGGAGGAAATTGATGGTCCGCCCGGGAACAACAGACAGCTCTTCCTTCCTGGAGGCTATCTGTTCAAAGCGGAGGAGGGGTTGGGCCTGGAAAAGAATTTCCCGGCTGTAGATCTCCATGATGGCCGGAGTGATGGG
>Ga0180438_10002223_pt1 | contig 32356 bp, 23 predicted proteins | sample SS_ome_12_FD_132455 | JGI IMG/M metagenome (GOLD analysis project Ga0180438, IMG submission 132455) | Hypersaline lake sediment archaeal communities from the Salton Sea, California, USA - SS_3_D_2 metaG | ecosystem: Environmental > Aquatic > Non-marine Saline and Alkaline > Hypersaline >... | reverse complement strand
GCTGCTCGGGGTCGCGGTTTCGGTCGGGAAAAGCGAAATACTGGGAAGGCTGTCAGCCAGGAACCAGTAACCCACTATTATGACGCCGATAAAGACCAGCAGCAGGGCAACCCCGATCACTAACGGGGCTCTCTTGGCTTTCTGCTGGCGCTTGCGGTAGGCGTCAATTACATCCTGGGCCGATTCTTTTTCGCTCATATGTTTGAACTCGCCTCATCAGAGGGTATTGAAAGTGCTTGCCCGTTTCAGCAATTATTCGAGATTGTACCCTATTTTTACCCGATTGGGGATACTCTGGAAAGCCAGTTAAACGGATCAAAAGGCTCCTTTAACATTAACTCCGCTTAGAGAGGCTTTGAACAGCGATCCGTTCTTGTGAGACGGTTTATTCGTTTCCGGTAAAGCGCACAACTGCACACCCGTATGGGCTGGTGGTATCCGGATCCGGATTTTTCCCCTTTAGGAGCGCATCCACAGCCTCGCGCAGGTAATGGACCCCGGGTTCGCGCTGGCGGAAGGTGACATCATTCAGGGCACCCTGGTATCGCAAAATACCCGACCGGTCAATCACAAAGAATTGGGGAGTGGTCTGGGCGCCGTACAGGTTTGCAACCCTTTGATACCTGTCGTGCAGAACCAGGGGGAGTGAACGTTCAAGAGCAGTGCGGCTTAATAAATCGGCAGGTTCGTTTGCATTGGAAGCGACCGGCCACAGCGCAACCGTCTCACCCCAATCAGGCAGGCAGGATAGCAATTCCTTATCCGCGTTATGTGACCAGGGGCATTCAGCGGACCAGAAATTGAGGATTACAGTTATCCCACGCATGGAGGCAAGCCGGTGCATGGCACCGTCCAGGTCCGGAAGTTCAAAATCGGGTGCCTTACTGCCTGTTTTTATGAATGTATCCAAATCGTTTAATAATATCCTTTCCCAGGCGCTGCCGATATTCTAGTTTCAGGAATAAGGAACAAGGTTCTGGCTTTTCTGGCAGGAGGGTTCGGTGCTGCCCGGCCAGTTGACCATCCCGTCGCCTGATCCATGGCAGGTGAAATTATAACTGAAACGGCAGCCCGGAACCTGCAAAAGGAGCGAACAGCTGACGGCAGGATGAGAGGAAAGTGAAGGTCGCCCGAACGCGGATTGCCGGGCGTTTATGGATGGTAGAATCGCCGCAATGAAACGCTGGCATTTGTGGTTGGGAATTGCGGTCAGCCTGGCTTTCCTTTATCTTGCTTTACGCGGATTAAACCTGAACGACCTGGGGACCGCATTTAAGGAAGCAAATTACTGGTGGCTGCTGCCGGGGATATTTGTTTACTTTCTGGCGGTGCTGGTGCGTTCATGGCGCTGGCATTACCTTCTGAGACATATTAAAGATATCCCCACTCTGAATTTGTTTCCAATTGTGACAATAGGTTATATGGGCAATAATATCTACCCGGCACGGGCGGGAGAGCTGCTGCGGGCAGTCATCCTCAAACGGTACGATGGAGTGCCGATATCGGCTTCGCTGGCGACAATTCTTGTGGAGCGCGTTTTTGACGGGGTTGTAATGCTGGCCTTCATTTTCCTGAACCTGTCTGAACTGACCCGGTTGACGTCAGATTCGGGATTGGTTGGCGACATCCAGACTGTGGCGTTGTGGGGTACAGCCGCATTTATCGGCGCGCTGGTTTTATTTCTTGGGGCGGCGATGTTTCCCGAAAAAATCCACCTGGTGACCGCTGTGCTCGTGGAAAAAATCATCCCGGAGCGGTACCGGGAATATGTAATGGGCGTTGCAGACCGGTTCCTGGTAGGGCTTGAATGCCTGCGTTCACCGCGGGATGTGTTGATGGTGTTCCTGACATCTGTATTGATCTGGCTGCTGGAAACCGGGAAATACTGGTTAGTGATGTTTGCCTTCCCATTTGAAGTGAGTTTCTTTGCATTGATGTTGATGAATGGGATCGTCAACCTGGCGACCACCATCCCATCCGCACCGGGTTACGTGGGTACTTTTGATGCGCCGGGAATCGCAGTGCTGGTTGCCTACGGGGTCGATAAGGCCACCGCGGCTGCTTACACGCTTGTGCTGCATGCCGCGCTTTGGTTTCCGATCACAGCCATCGGGGCATATTTCTTCCTGCGGGAAGGGCTGGACTGGTGGGGGGAGATGAAGGATATGCAGAATGAAGAGGGTCCATCGAATTAAAAGCAGGCAGGAGTTAAAAATGGAAGAGGGAAAATTAAACGCCGGGAGGCGGGCTGCAATCATCGGGGCGGGGGTCGCAGGCCTGTCAGCCGCATATGACCTGGCTCGATCGGGCTGGGATGTGACTATTTTTGAATCCAGCCAACAGGCGGGCGGGCTGGCATCCGGTTTTAAGCAGGCACACTGGGAGTGGTCGGTTGAAAAGTACTACCACCACTGGTTTGCCAGCGACAGACACATGTTAGGGTTGATCGATGAATTGGGCTGGTCGCAAAATGTGATCTTCCGGCGCCCCTACACGGTTGTCTATTTCCAGGGAAAATTCTACCCCTTCGATTCAATTATCAGGGGCATCACTTTCCCCGGCCTGGGATGGGGGATCAACAAGATAAGATTTGGGCTGGTTGGACTGTATCTGCGGATGACCAACAATTGGCGCCCACTGGAGGAGGTGACTGTTGAGGCATGGATGCGGAGACGGGCTGGAGACCGGGTTTACGAATTGATCTGGGAACCGCTGCTGGTTGGAAAATTTGGCGAACGCTATTCAAAGCAGATCAATATGGCCTGGATGTGGGCGCGCCTGAAAGCCCGCACCACCCGGCTGGGAACATATAAAGGGGGGTTCCAGGCTTTTGTTGACCAGTTCGCTGTATTTCTTAAAACCCTCGGCGTAAAAATCCAGCTGGGGGAACCGGTCGAAAGAATCGTCTATCAAACCGGACCGGGATTAACAATAAGCACTGGACAAGCAGAAGAAAAGTTTGATTGCTGCCTGGCAACGACATCTCCCGGATTACTGGCGCGCCTGGCGCCCGAGATGCCAGGTGATTACCTGAAAGGCCTGCTTGAGTTGAAGAGCATGGGCGCGGTCGTGCTGGTTTTAGCTCTCAAACAGCGCCTTTCAGAAGAAGGCTATTACTGGTTCAACCTGCCGAAATCAGCTGGTTACCCTTACCTGGCACTGGTAGAGCACACTAACTTCCTTTCGCCGGAATACTTCGGAGGGGACCACATTATCTACATTGGCGATTACCTGGAACCCGACCATGAATATTTCTCGCTTGGAGAGGACGAAATTCTGGCGCGGTTTATGCCCAGCCTGTCAAAATTTAACCCGGGTTTCCAGCCGGACTGGGTCAGAGACAGCTGGCTTTTCAGGACGAACTATGCCCAGCCGGTTCCGCTGTTGAACCATTCAGGCAATATTCCAGAAATTAAAACCCCGCTCCCGGGATTGTATTTTGCAAGTATGAGCCAGGTGTACCCCTGGGATAGAGGCACAAACTTCGCGGTTGAGATCGGCAGGAAGGCGGCCGGAATGATGGTGTCGGACAGGGAACGGAGTTAATCTATTTGCTGACATAGGATCTGGCGTGTGAATTGAGACGGGTTTAAGAGCATTCAGGGTAAAGGCCAAAGATACCTGGCGGGTAAAAAGACCTGAAAATTTGATAAAAATTTTGGATTGTAAAAACCAAATAAGATTATAATTATCTAAAATTTTGGCCAGGAGGCAATGATGAATAAAAACAAATTGCTGGTATTGGTAGCCTTTGCTGTTCTGGCTGCCGCCGCGCTTGCCTGTGAGTTCAGCACGAGCACTGCCAACATCAAGGATGCCTGGATGGCAAGTGATGAAGCCGGGCAGGTAAGGACAGATGTCTTCACCCAGGACGCCATTTTCTACTGTAAGGTTGACCTGGCAAATGCGCCAGATGACACAACAGTAAAAGCATCCTGGACTGCTGTGGAGGTGGAGGGTGAGGAACCGAATGTGTTCCTGGATGAGACTGAACTGACCGGCGGCGACAATAACCTGACGTTTCAACTTAGCAACTCGAGTCTCTGGCCGCTTGGCAGCTATAAAATTGACCTCTATCTCAACGATGAGTTAGACCGGACCCTGGAGTTTGAAGTGCAGTAGATTTTATCTATCTAATTCAGCATTAAAGTGAAAAAATATATCACAGGTATTCTGGTAGCGGTTCTGGTAACCACTGCCGCCTGTGATATTTTATTTGGCAGGGACGGGCTTCCAAACCCGGAGCTGCTGGAAGTCATCCCGGGATCCCCGGACTGGTTTTCGGTGTATTTCAGCGATCCCGCCAGCACAACTGGTTCGGATTACCGCGGCGGGCCGGACGAAGACCTGGCAGAGAGCATCCGGAATGCACGTGTCAGCGTGGATGCGGCGGTGCATTTTCTCAATTTATGGAGCATCCGGGATGCATTAATAGAGGCTCACCGGCGGGGTGTTCCGGTACGGATTGTTACCGAAAGCGATAACCTGGATGTTGATGAGATTATTGATTTAATGGAGGCTGGCATCCCGGTCCTGGGAGACCGCCGAGAAGGACGAATGCACAACAAGTTTGTGGTTATTGACCGCCAGGAGGTCTGGACAGGTTCGATGAACCTGAGTGTAAAAGGCGCTTACTACCATAATAACAACATGGCGCGCATCAAATCCGCCCCTTTAGCGGAGAATTACACGGCGGAGTTCGAAGAAATGTTCCTGGAAGACCGATTTGGCCCGGGTTCCCCGGCGAATACTCCCAACCAGTCGCTAAACATGGATGGGGTGATTATTGAGACCTATTTTTCTCCTGAGGATGAACCAGCCCGCCGGATAAACCAGCTTGTCCGGAATGCACAGGAGAGCATCCTTTTCCTGGCTTACTCCTTTACGCTTGATGAACTGGCGGATGAAATGGTCGCCAGCACCCGGCGCGGGGTGAATGTAAGGGGCGTTTTTGACGCAGGTCAATCAAGCGCGAATGCCGGAACGGAATTTTACAATCTGCTGTCAGCCGGCCTGGATGTGCGCCTGGATGGAAATAAAGATAAAATGCATCATAAAATAATCATCATCGATGAGAGCATTGTTATCTCCGGATCGTATAATTTCAGCGTGAATGCTGAAACAGTAAATGACGAAAATGTGATCATCTTCCACAGCGAAGAAATCGCTGAACTTTTTAAAGAGGAATTTGAGCGAGTTTTCGAAAATTCGAACCGGTACCAGTGAGGGGAGTTTTTTTTATACCGGCATTTTTTGGTATAAAATGTTAAATGCTTGGCGAAAAATTCTGCCCGGCGGAAAATAGTGAAGCGCCCTTATATAAGGTAACCTTTTTATTAACGGAGTTTATGGATGGATACAGAAGGTAAGTTCTACCTGGGAAAGATTTATGATCTAAAAAACCAGAAAATTAGCGAAGAAACGCTGCTTTACGATCCGGAGGACCTGACAACCCACGGGGTTGTAGTCGGCATGACCGGCTCTGGAAAAACGGGTCTGTGTATCGATTTGCTTGAGGAAGCCGCACTGCAGGGAATTCCAGCTCTCATGATCGACCCGAAAGGGGATATCACTAACAGCCTGCTCCATTTTCCCAACCTGGACCCGCAGGATTTTCAACCCTGGGTTAATCCAGATGACGCCCGCCGGGAGGGCAAGACTATCGAGGAAGCATCCCAGGATGCTGCCGCTTTGTGGAGAAAAGGACTGGCGGAATGGGGTATTGGGACTGAACGAATCGAAGCGCTTTCCAATGCAACCCACTTCGCAATATACACACCAGGGTCCGACAGCGGCCTACCGGTCAGCATTCTGGCTTCGCTTAAAGCTCCGGATATCGACTGGGAGGATAACCGCGAATTGCTGCGGGAACAGATCTCAAGCACAGTAATAGCAATACTTGGACTGGTCGGTCTGGATAATATTGACCCGGTTCGCTCGCGCGAACACATCTTGCTATCGAATATTTTCGAGCAGGCCTGGAGCCAGCGAAAAGACCTCGACCTGGGAGAACTGATCATGCAAACCCAGAATCCGCCCTTTTCAAAACTTGGCGTGTTTGATGTCAATACATTTTTCCCTCAAAAAGACCGTTTTGAGCTGGCGATGCTGCTAAATAATATCCTGGCATCACCTGCATTCCAAACCTGGATCGAAGGCCAGCCGCTGGAGGTATCCAGCCTGCTTTACGGTCGAGACGGGAAACCCCGCCACAGCGTTTTTTATATCGCCCACCTGAACGACGCTGAACGGATGTTTTTTGTGACCCTGCTGTACTCAGCGGTTGAAGCCTGGATGCGTTCGCAGAGCGGAACAACATCCCTTCGTGCAATTGTGTATTTTGATGAAATCTTCGGGTATCTGCCTCCGGTCGGAAATCCTGCCTCAAAAGAGCCGATGCTGCGGATGTTAAAGCAGGCGCGTGCTTTTGGAGTCGGCCAGATGCTGGTCACCCAGAACCCGGTCGATATAGATTACAAAGCGCTCTCAAATGCCGGCACATGGTTTATCGGAAAACTGCAGACTGACCAGGATAAACAGCGCCTGCTGGACGGCCTGGAGGGTGTTGTTGGGGGAAATCTGAACCGCAAGGAGCTGGATAAATTGATTTCGGCGTTAGGGAAACGCATATTTCTTGTGAAGAATGTCCACGAGAAGCAGCCGCAGGTGTTCCACACCCGCTGGGCGATGAATTATCTTACCGGGCCGTTAACCAGGGCCCAGATTCCGGCGCTGAATGAAATGGTAGGCGCGGTTGTGGGGGCGGCACGTGAAACGGGTTTGGGCGAACCGGGAGAAAAAGCGCTGGAGGAAACTCGGCGCACTCCGCGGGAACGACCCGAGGAAGAACAAGCCGGCTCGCTGACCCGGCCTGCTGTTCCGGTCAGCGTTGATGAATTTTTCCTGCCCAATAACCTGACCCTTTCCCAGGCTTTCAAAACTATTGGGAAAGAGGTCCCAGAAGGAGTACAGAATAAAGGGATTATTTACAGGCCGGCCCTGCTGGCGCAAGTTTTTATCCGCTACCGCAACCGGAAATACAACCTGGACAGCGAGGTTACACACGCGGTCCTGGTCCCTGATCCTGACCGGCGTGGGAATGTGCGCTGGGATGATTTTCTCACCAGTGGTTTTAAAGAAAGCCGGATGGACCGTAAACCAGCCCCGGATGCCAGGTTCGAAAACCTGCATGCGCCGTTATCGGATCCAAAAATTCTTGCAACAATGAAGTCTGATTTTTTGGATTGGGCTTACCATTCCAGCGAGGTGACTGTAAGGGCAAACGAAAAGTTAAAGGTGTATGCCGGTCCGGATGTGCCCGAAGAGAAATTCAGAAAAATGTGCGAGGATGCAGCCGAGCAGTCGTTTGACGCAGAAGTGAAGAAGACGGCTGAGTCCTTTGATATAAAGATAAAGCGCCTGATGGACCGGATAAAGCGCGAACAGCAGGAATTGGAAAAGGATGAGGCGGAGCTCTCCCACCGAAAAATAGATGAATACGGTAATTATGCAGAAACTGTGATCAGCCTGTTTGGAGGTCGAAAAAAGCGCCTGTCTACTTCGCTGTCCAAAAGGCGCATGACTGCCAAAGCCAAGGCGGATGTTAAGGAATCGCACGATACGATTGAGGATTTCAAAGCGGATATCGAAGAGTTGAAGGAAGAGCGGGATGAGGCGCTTGAGGCCATCAAAGAAAAGTGGCTGGAAATAATCGAGGATGTGGAAGAGATCCCGGTTACACCGTATAAAAAAGATGTATTGCTGGATTTGTTTGGGATTGCATGGATGCCATACCAGCTGGTTTCTGCCGGGAAGAGACTGGAGGAATTGCCCGGATACAGCGAGGAAGAATAATGGGTTAAAAACAGAATGAAAACATCGCGAGGTAGATATGAAAACCTTATTTCTACTCAGACACGCTAAATCGAGCTGGAAGGAATCAGAACTCTCTGACCACGACCGGCCGCTGAACAAGCGCGGTAAGAGGGACGCGCCCCGCATGGGAGAATTGATGGTGAAAGAAGAATTGTATCCAGATTTAATCATCAGCTCTTCCGCCAAAAGGGCCAGGATGACGACGGAACTGCTGGTTGGTGCAGCGGGATATGATCCTGAGATTGTGTTTGAGAGAGACCTGTATGCTGCCTGGCCTGATGCATATATTGAAACCCTGAATGTCCTGCCGGATACTTACGAACGGGTGATGGTAGTTGGTCACAATCCCGGACTGGAGGAATTGCTGGAAACTTTGACGGATGAATTTGAACGGATGCCAACGACCGCGCTGGCGGTGGTCACACTGCCGATCACAAGTTGGAGAGAACTGTCACTCGAAACAGGCGGCGATCTGGCCGGCATCTACCGCCCCAGGGAAATTTAAGGCGTTATAAAAAACAGCGCTGAATAAATTCTCCCAAAGGGAAGTTGATTTGAGGTATAATCCAACCTGCTGGAATCAGCCAGGATCGCTGACTGATCAGAAATAAGGAACTTAGCATGAGTAGAAAAACCAAAAAGAGGCAATCACGCCGGAACCGTTCTACCAGCCAACCCGCAGAAGTGGTTGTATCCGGGGGGGCAAAAACAAGAAAATATGAGTATGAGTTTAACCCGGATTACTCTGACACTATCAAAGACCTTAAACGAATTGGGGTCCTGGCAGTGACATTCTTTGCCATATTGTTAGGATTGTCTGTTTATTTTAATTATTTGAGCCCGCTGTTCTAATTCGGGATCAGACCATAAAATAAAATCACCCGGCTCGAAAATCAAAAAAATTTGAGCCGGGTTTGTATTTAAACAATTTCCCAGTCATATGTCATTCTGGTCCTATCCGGCTGGAATGCAGGCTTGGAGGAAGAGAGGCCGGCGACTGGTTTGAAATCAAACTAAAAATCGGGCTGGGAAATAGAGCCGGTTAGCTGAACAAAAAGCCACGAACGGTTTATTTATTTGCCAGAGGTATGCTCTTCAGCGTTAAAAATCTGGCTGGCGCTAAGGGCAAAGGCGGTAGATTTACCTCAACCGAACATAAACCTGGCTGGGTTTCCATGTGCTTTATAAACGCCCGCACGTCAAATTGATATGTCCTTCCAGAAGTTAAGCCCTAAATTTTCACCTGTCTTTCCCTGGTCAAAAAGTTATCCATTTAGCGGGATTTTTATAGGGTCGCGATTGTAAAGGCTTTCCTTGATGCGGACTATCTGACTACGCAAGCGGTCGTCGCGCTCCAGAAGGTCTGCGATTTTCTCACATCCATACAGGATAGTGGTATGGTCCCTGCCACCCAAGATTTCCCCAATCTGGGGCAGAGAAATTCCCGTTTCCTGGCGCAGCAGATACATCGCTATCTGGCGGGGCAGAGCGACTCGCCGCGACCGGTCCTTGCCGGACAGTTCTTCGACGGTAATACTAAAACCATCTGCGACAGCCTGTAAAATCCCCTCTGGCTTGACTTCACTTTTGTTCTTAAAAAAATCAGCCAGAGCAGTTTCGACAATTTCGGGAGAAAGCTGCAGCCCGTTCAAGGCTGCAAAAGCGGATACCCGGGTGAGAGCCCCCTCTAATTCACGAATATTGGACTGTACCAGGCTGGCAATACGCTTGAGAACATGGTCAGAAATCTGTAAATCTGACCGTTCCGCTTTGGAACGCAAAACTGCCAGTCGCGTTTCAAAGTCCGGATGCTGGATGTCGGCTGCCAGACCCCATTCGAAGCGAGAACACAATCGTTCCTGCAGGGTGACCAGGGCTTTGGGTGGGCGGTCGGATGAGATGACAATCTGTTTATTCTGCCCGTGCAGTTTGTTGAAGGTATGAAAAAATTCCTCCTGGGTGGATTCTTTTCCGGCGATGAATTGGATGTCATCGATCAGCAGCACATCGATATGGCGGTATTTTTCGCGGAATTCGTGGGTTCTATGCATTCGGATCGCATCCACCAGGTCGTTTGTGAATTCTTCGGAAGAGATATACAGGATATTGAGTTCCTGACTGGAGCACATATTTCCGATTGCATGCAGCAGGTGGGTTTTGCCCAAACCGACTCCGCCGTACAGAAACAATGGATTGTATGCCCGGGATGGTCTTTCCGCAACTGCAAGGGAAGCCGCGTGAGCCAGTCGGTTGCTGGGGCCGACGATAAAATTGTTGAAAGAATAGCGGGAATTGAGGCTCGGGTTGTGAGCAGCCTGGGAGCTATCTCGGGAGTCCCGGTCTGGGGAGAAGTCGTCTAAAACCTGGCAGGATTCGTTTTCATCCTGCCAGACGACAAACCGGATTTCCACAGTCCGGTTCATGATCCCGGTCAGCATTCGTTTGACTGTACTCGAAAGGCGGCTTTCCAGCCAGTCGCGTGCGTAGGCGTTCTGGACGCCTATCATAAAACTGCCGTCCTCATAGGAGACAAGTTGGGCGCGGCGAACCCAGGTATCAAACGCGGCTTTCGGCATCTCAATCTGCAGTTGACCCTTGGCGGCCTGCCAGGCCTGCATTGCTTTCATCAATTCTCCTCAGCGCTGTTCCCAGAATAGGACGAACTATACCCCTCGCGTTCCACACCAACCGCAGCGGAAAATCTTTCTTTCGCTATTAAATTGAGCTAGGTCAGTTACCTAATTAAGATAAGAACAGCTTTCCTGATCCAGTCCGACATATTAATCAATAATCAGCCATGGACTGTTGGCTTACAATTCTAACCGAAATGGTGAGATAGGCAATACGATAAGCCCGTTTTTTTCTAAAAAAAAACAATAATTTAAGAATCGGAAATCTTAAAAAAAACAAGGAATATTGTAATTTCCGTGCCTGATTCAATTATAAAAATATCCCCCAATAACAGGGGGTGGGAAGTTTACAACCCCAAAATACATGGGATAGACTGGTATAAGAAAGACACAGACACCTGGTGGAAAACCCGCATCTTAAAAAAATCTAAGAGGTTCATGGCGGATATTAGAAGCTGTACGATTCCGAATCGTGAATCTTGTTTGGAGCTATGGCGTATTGTGGTCCGCCAGCCAGAGCCAGCAATCAATCAGCGTAAATGTTGATATTTCTCCTATGTTCTGTTAATGCCCTTCATGCACTGCCAGTATATTCTATCTTTGTGTACCTGTGGTATGTGCTGGCAAGTTTTAATTAATAACGTATCACGAAGTGGAAATTTTAGTCATCTCTGATGACTGTTGTAATAATTAATTTGTTAACTTGAATTGTAAGGAGAAAAGCATGTCTAAAATTATTGGTATTGATCTTGGGACGACCAACAGCGTTGTCGCGGTAATGGAAGGCGGCGACCCGTCTGTTATAACAACTGCGGAGGGGTCGCGCTTGCTGCCATCGGTGGTTGCTTTTAATAAAAACGGTGAAAGGCTGGTCGGGGAGACCGCAAAACGACAGGCGGTTGTCAATCCCGAAAATACTGTCTATTCAATAAAACGCTTCATGGGAAGGCGCTTCGATGAAGTGGAAAAAGAGCGCGGGATGGTTTCTTACCAGGTGATTGAAGGTCCGGTGGGCGACGCCCGGGTTAAGTTACCTGTAAACGGGAAGGAATACAGCCCCCAGGAAATCTCGGCTATGGTTCTGGGAAAACTCAAAAAGGATGCTGAAGCATTTCTGGGAGAAACAGTGACAAAAGCCGTAATCACTGTACCGGCATATTTTAACGACAGCCAAAGGCAGGCGACCAAAGACGCTGGAAAAATCGCCGGCCTGGAAGTGCTGCGTATTATTAACGAACCTACCGCAGCCGCCCTGGCGTACGGTCTTGATAAAAAGGAAAATGAGACTATCCTGGTCTTCGACCTGGGAGGCGGCACTTTTGACGTCAGTATCCTGGAGGTCGGCGATGGGATTATTGAAGTGAAATCGACTAACGGTGATACACACCTGGGCGGCGATGATTGGGACCAGGCTGTTGTAAACTGGGTCGCGGATGAGTTTAAGAAGGAAAATGGGATCGACCTGCGCAAGGACCGCCAGGCGCTTCAACGACTACGGGAGAGCGCTGAAAAAGCGAAAATTGAGCTTTCAAGTGTGATGGAGACTGAGATAAACCTGCCTTACATCACAGCGGATGCCTCCGGCCCAAAACATTTGCAGATTAAACTGTCAAGAGCGAAGTTTGAACAGCTGACCGGGGATCTCCTGGAACGAATAAAGGGACCCTTCAACGCCGCTCTAAAAGACGCCGGGCTGAGCCCAAACCAGATTGATGAAATTATCATGGTTGGCGGAGCAACCCGCATGCCGATGGTGCAGGATCTTGTACGATCCTTTACGGATAAGGAACCCCACAAAGGGGTCAACCCGGACGAGGTTGTAGCGGTAGGCGCAGCGATCCAGGCGGGCGTATTAGGCGGTGATGTAAAGGATGTGTTACTCCTGGATGTCACTCCACTCTCGCTCGGGCTGGAGACGCTCGGATCAGTAATGACCACCTTGATTGAGCGCAATTCGACCATTCCGATTAAGAAGGCCGAGGTCTTTTCCACCGCGGAAGATAACCAGACAGCGGTTGATATCCATGTGCTTCAGGGTGAACGCCCGATGGCGGGAGATAATATGACCCTGGGTCGTTTCCGGCTGGAAGGAATCCCGCCAGCCCCACGTGGTATACCCCAGGTTGAGGTTACTTTTGATATCGACGCAAATGGCATCCTGAATGTGACCGCTAAAGATAAAGCTACCGGAAAAGAACAAAATGTCACAATTACTGCTTCAACCAATCTCAATCAGGGTGAAATAGACGGGATGATCAAACAAGCCCGCGAGAATGAAGCCGAAGACAGAAAACGGCGCGAGTTAATTGAAGCCCGCAACATGGCCGACAGCCTGGCTTACCAGACTGAAAAAACACTTGGTGAATTGGGCGACAAAATCCCTGAAAATGAGCGCCAGGACATCCAGGCGAAGATCGCCTCGCTGCGTGAGGCGATCCAGGGTGAGGATGCCGGGCAAATCAAACAGTTGGGCGACGATGTCCAGAATGCATTTCATGCGATCAGCCAGCAGTTATATGCTCAGCAGCAGGCTGCAGGCGGCTCACCGGGCGAATCTATGCCGGGCGGAAACGGGCACGGTCCCGCCGCTGGCTCGGGCAGTCCTTCTTCGGAGGATGAAGAGGTTATTGAGGGTGAATTCCACGATGCCTGAAAAGGTTCCCCGGCAGGGAATACGATAAGTTTGTAAGGGATAATAATAACCTGGCGCACAGGTTAAGCTTGACATGTGCGCCAGGTTTTTTTAATATCGATGACCGGATTGCTTGGATGATTTATGTTGACAGCGGGTACAGGAGTGGTTATTCAGGGAGAGATTAAAGTATAATTCCAGTATACTTGGCGGCTATCCCAGATAGTTATCCTTTAAGTTTGTAAACAATCCTTATTGAAAAGGTGGAAGCAATATCCTGGAAGTACTGAAAGCCTGAAAAACGACTATCCTGATGGTTAAAACCAAAAATTCTCCCCCGGTCAGCTTTTTCATCCCTACCGCAGTATTCCTGATTTTAATGGGCTGGGGGGGGGTGTACCTGCTGTACCATTACACGACACCCAGCGGTGGCACCCGCTGGCTGTTCTTTTTTGCAGGCGTTATGGCGATGACAGGGGTTGCCCTGCCGGTTATGGCGTTTCTCAACAGGCGCTTCAGTACAATCCCGCCGGCAACACCAGGGATTATTGTCCGGCAGGCACTCTGGGTTGGGATTTATTTCCCGACTCTGGTCTGGCTGCAAATTGGCAGAGTGCTGAATCCATTTATCTCCCTGATACTGGCGGTTGGTTTTGTGGTTATTGAATGGCTGCTTCGTTTAAGGGAGCGCAGTCAATGGAAGCCATGAGCGAATTAAGATCCCTGCCTTCTGTTGACCAGCTTGCAAACCAGCCAGGTGCGGCCGAATTAATAAATCAATACGGGCGGTCATTGACGATCGAAGCGATCCGGTTCACACTGGAAGATATCCGCTCCAACCATGACCCTGCTAAAGTCATTCCCGGTAGTGGTGAACTGCTCAAGCGCTGTGAGACAACCCTTGGAGAATGGACCAGGGCGTCTCTGGTTGGGTTAATAAATGCCACTGGAGTAATCCTGCACACTAATCTGGGACGGGCGCCCTTGAGCAAGTCTGCGATCGAAGCTATGAAAAGTATTGCGGCGGGTTATTCCACGCTGGAATATGATCTCAGCAGGGGCAAGCGCGGGTCCCGTCTTGTCCACGCTGAATCGCTGCTGACCAGGCTTACAGGTGCTCAGGCCGGGCTTGTGGTCAATAACAACGCCTCTGCCCTGCTTTTAATCCTGACCTGTCTGGCAAAGCGGCGGGCAGCCATTATCGCCAGGACCCAACTGGTGGAGATCGGAGGCGGGTTCAGGGTGCCGGACGTGATGAAACAGTCCGGGGCACGGCTGGTTGAAGTTGGCACAACCAACCGGGTCCACATGTCCGATTATATAAACGCTGTTGAAGAATCGAATCCAGCCTTGCTTCTGCGTGTCCACCGCTCTAATTTCAGGATTGTCGGATTCACATCTGAACCCGGGTTGAATGAAATTGGCGAACTGGCTCATGAGAGCGGCGTCACCCTGGTCGACGACCTGGGTTCAGGCGCGCTGCTGGAAACTGAGCGGTACGGCCTGGGACATGAACCGATGGTGATTGAATCGCTTTCCCAGGGCGCAGACCTGGTTTGTTTTTCGGGTGATAAACTGGTAGGAGGGCCGCAGGCAGGCATCATTGTGGGCAGATCAGACCTGGTAAAAAGATTAAAAAAGCACCCGCTTGCCAGGGCGGTACGGGCGGATAAACTCTGCCTGGCTGGGCTTTCAGCGACCTTGCTGCATTACTTAAAGGAGGAGGCTGAGCAGGAGATTCCGGTTTGGCGTATGATTGCAGCGCCTCTTGAAAGCCTGAGAGAAAGGGCGCAGGGATGGGCAGGGGTTATCGCAGAAAGCTTTGTTATTGAGGGTAACTCCACAGTCGGGGGCGGGAGCCTGCCAGGAGAAACCCTACCAACCTGGCTGCTGGCATTAAAATCGTCCAGTCCCAACAGGTTTCTGGAAAAACTCCGTGGGAGGGAACCGGCGGTCATTGCACGGCTTGAAAATGACATGGTCGTATTCGATCCCAGGACTGTCCTGCCCGAACAGGATGAAGCTTTAATTGACCGGATCAGGAAGGAATTTTAAAGATTGAAATGAAAAATGATATTGAGAGATTGATGGAGAAACGCGGAGTCGAGGCGCTGCTGGTAACCGGATCAGGAAAACACAACCCGGCAATGGTTTACCTGACCGGCGGAGCATTTTTCAACGACGCAGACCTGATAATTAAGCCCGGCCAGGCCCCTCTGTTGTTTCATTACCCTATGGAACGTGATGAAGCAGCCAAAACAGGGTTGGAGACGGTTGATCTTACTGACATCGGACTGGATGAGATTCGGCGAATCGGAGGCGGCGATCCGGTTATGACTGATGTGGAGAAATACAGGCGGATCTTCAAGCAGGCCGGAATCAACGCAGGGCGTGTGGGGCTCGCTGGAATGAGCGATGCGGGCGCCGCCTACGCGGTGTTTTCAGAATTGAAGGGTAAATTTCCGGAGATCACATTCGACGGGAAAGCTGCCGGCGAGATTTTACTCGAGGCGATGTCCACCAAGGATAACGATGAGATTGAACGTATCCGGCGAATGGGAAGGATAACGGTTGAAGTTGTCCGGAAAACAGCCGATTTTTTGACTAGCCGGGAGGTTCAGGATGGAGCTCTTCAAAGAGGAGACGGCGAACCGCTGACCATCGGCGATGTTAAAAATCGAATAGGCCTGTGGATTGCAGAACGCGGTGCTGAATTGCCCGAAGGGGTTATTTTCGCCCAGGGCAGAGATGCAGGCGTGCCGCACAGCAGCGGTGATCCGGACGAAGTACTCCGATTGGGCGAAACAATTGTGTTTGATATTTTCCCGTGTGAAGCAGGGGGAGGATATTATTTCGATTTCACCCGCACCTGGTGCCTGGGGTACGCCCCTGAGGAAGCCCAGCGGCTGTATGAGAATGTGTTATCCGTCTACCAGACGGTGACCAGCGAACTGCGGATGGGAGAGCTCTGCAAACGGTACCAGGAGCGGGCATGCGACCTGTTTGAACAGCAGGATCATTCCACAATCCTGAGCAAACCCGGCACAAAGGATGGCTATGTCCACAGTCTGGGGCATGGATTGGGACTGCACGTTCATGAATACCCGACGTTCAGCGCAACCAGCAGTAACCAGCATAAACTGGAACCAGGCGCGGTTGTGACGATCGAGCCCGGGTTATATTACCCGGAGCGAGGGGTGGGGGTGCGGTTGGAGAACACCGTCTGGGTTCGCCCGGATGGCGAGTTTGAGGTGCTGGTTGATTTCCCGATGGATTTTGTGCTTCCGATTAAGGGGTACTCTTCTGGTGAATAGAAAGAGGGGTTAATATAATGGACCTACAGCAGCGCCTGTTTCCTGAACCCAAGCAGATCGCCAGGATTCTAGGAATTGAGACTTCCTGTGATGAAACCGCAGCCGCGGTTGTTGAGAATGGAAGAGTAATCCTATCGAACGTAGTCTCTTCTCAGGTTGAACTGCATGCTCAATTTGGAGGTGTATTCCCGGAGGTGGCTTCTCGCCAGCATATCCTGACAATTTCTTCAATTGTGGATTCAGCGCTTGAGGAAGCCCACCTGAACCTCGGAGAGGTGGACGGGATCGCGGTCACGCGCGGGCCGGGACTGCCGGGTTCGCTGGTGGTAGGGATGAACATGGCAAAGGGATTGGCGGTAGGCGCGGGGCTCCCACTGGTTGGGATAAACCATCTGGAAGCCCATATTTATTCCGCCTGGCTGGAGAGGTCACAGACAGGGGAGAGTCATGGGAAGAAATTCGTAAGAGAAAAGGATCCCAAATTTCCTCTGGTGGCGTTGATTGTGTCCGGCGGACATACCGAACTGGTGCTGATGCAGGACCACCTTCGCTACGAACGACTGGGAGGGACTCTGGATGATGCAGCCGGTGAGGCTTTTGATAAAGTCGCCCGGTTGCTTGGCCTGGGATATCCCGGAGGCCCAGCGATACAGGAAGAAGCCCAGGGAGGTAATCCGGAGGCGTTCACATTTCCCCGGGCGTGGTTAGACGGTACGTGGAATTTTTCATTCAGCGGTTTAAAGACCGCAGTTTTACGGGAGGTGCGGTCTATGGAGGAAGAGGGCCGTTTATTTCCTGTGCCCGATCTTGCTGCCAGTTTTCAGGCTGCAGTTGTTGATGTAGTGGTGGGCAAGACCCTAAAAGCCGCTGAAGAATTTAAGGCCAGGGAAATCCTGGTTGCCGGGGGAGTGTCCGCCAACCAGGCGCTCCGCAGGGCAATTCAACTGCAGGCTTCCTGCCCTGTCCAGATCCCACCGATCTATTTGTGCACCGATAACGCTGCCATGGTCGCGGGATCGGGATATTTCAGAATGATAAATGGATTTCGGGACGGGTTGGATATGGATGTGATTCCAAACTGGCTGATATCGGAAGTCGGAGTACAGGCATAATTCTCCGCCCGCTCAGGCCTGGTTGCCTGTATTTAAGATAAAAAAAGAATTTAGTTTACTCCGGAACCATCCGGGTGATTACCTGGTTCAACTTATCAGCCAGGTCAGCCCTGTTGAAGTGTTTAACCACATATTCACGTCCATTGTTGCCCTTGTATCGGGCTTGCTGCGGGTTATCCGCCAGAGATTCAACCGCCTGCGCCAGCGCAAGCGGATCTCCTGGTTGGACGTAGATCCCAGCGCCAGCATCTTCAACAGCAGATCTGATAACCCCATCAATAGCAATTATCACTGGTTTCCCGGCTGCCATGTAGTCAAAAACCTTGTTCGGGTAGACCGTGGAATACAGCGGCACGGGTTTCAATATTGCCACACAAGCATTTGCGCCAGCCAGAGTCTGCGCCATCTGGGATTTTGGAGACGGGGGCAGGAAGAGCGTATTTTTCAGATCTAGTTCACGCGACAGCGCAACCAGATTTGGTTTCTCTTTGCCATCCCCCAGCAGGACAAAATGGATATCAATACGTTGTGAAAGAAGTTTTGCTGATTCAAGCAGGATGCCCAGATCATTCGACATGCCGTGTGCTCCAGCATAAAGAACCACAAACTTTTCCTGCAGATTATGGGCAGCCCGGAATCCAGCTCCATCAACTTCCGGATTAAACATTTCGATGTCGGTGCCATTAGGCACTAGTTCAACATTCCTGCCACTGTGCTCCCTTACATGGGACAGGAAACCCGGGGAATTAACGACCAACTGATCTGCGCTGCGGTACAGGGTTCTTTCCAGCCACTGCGAGGCCCGTATCAGGATGGGCTGGCGCAGCACTCCAACCTGGACCGCAAATGCAGGCCACAGGTCGCGCACCTCGAACAGGAAGGGCACCCGTTTTAAACGCGCCAGGGACAGGGCGGTTATACCCTGAAATATGGGCGGCGATGTGCCCCAAACCAGATCGAGTTTTTTCAGCTTAAGCCCCAGAAAAAATGAAGAAAACATAAAACTGAAAAAACTGAACAACCGGTGGAGAAAACTGCGGTGCAGGGCGGAATAGGAGTATGCTCGCAGGATCTCGATCCTGCCGCCGTTTTTAAACTGCTCAATTTTTGAATCTATGTTTTCCGTGCGGCCGGTGAGATAACTGACCCGACTGGCGATGACGGTAACCTGATGGCCGCGTTCAGCCAGATAACAGGCTAATTCGTAATGGCGGGTGCCGCCCGGCTCGTCAAGAGCCACAAAGGCCTGGTGGATAAGCAGGATGTGCATTCAGTCTTCCTGCCCAGGCAGGATCCAAAGGCTGGTGAAATTTACAGGAAGCTCTCCGGTCTGTTTCAGGCGCAGCGATAATCCCGGGATTTTGGAGCCATAAGTGGGAGATATCCAGCCCCATACTGGTGAGACCTCCCCACTTCCATAAACCAGTTCTCCCGCCCGTACAATCTGAACTCCCAAAGAAGAGCTGTCTCCATTTGAAAAAATATTTAGCACGATACGGCCTTCGGGCGAGAGCAGATTGAGGCTTAATTTCTCCGTCCCGGGGGAGTCCCAGTATATATTTGAATCGGAGTTATTTATATTGTTTTCCAGCGGCTGGCTGTGTTCAAAATCCACGACCTCCCAGGGCCAATCAGGGAGCAGCCATTGGAGTTCAACTGTGAATGGAGAGTTCTTTTTTTCAAGGCTATGGTCGCTGGAAAAAACGGTATCCTCAACGCGCCAGGTGCCATCATTCTGGGCAGTAAGGGCACGCCTGTGGGTAACCCCCAACCGGTTATAACCGACGTGCTGGGCAGTGACCCGTTCCCATTTACCTGTTCGGTCCCTTTCATGCTTGAGAAGGTGGGATTGAGCCCAGTCCAGGTATAAAAACCGCCCGGCCCGGTTCATCTGGTCGCAATTGTTGACGGTCAGGGTGTTGTGCACATCCGCGCTGGATAAGGCATTATCCCAGGGTGGCAGGGCGTTATAAAGGTATGTGCCTGCATCCTGGGCGATATTTAATCCCTGCCACCAGATGTCAACATGCAGCTGGTCGGAGTGCCCTGGACGGGCGTTGAATTGAGCCACCCGCATATATGCCCATGAATCATGGGAGGGGATTTGAAGCACATGCGGCGGGCGGGCTGATGAAAATGCGACCCCAGACAAATCAGCCCTGGTTTGTTTATAAACGGGGGCGTTGTTTCCAATCCAGAGATCCAATTCATCCCACATTCCAGGTGGCAGAGCGTGCTCGCCCAGAAAATTGCAGCAAGCAGCCTGGAGGACCGGGCGGTAATCTTCAAATGGGCAAACAGTGAGAGGCAGGATATATGCTCCGTCATTGGGACCCAGGTTTGGCGCCTTCCCGCTTTCCTGGTCCAGCATGGTGCCCAGCCAGCGTGTGGCGAGACCCAGTTTGCGGAGGCTCTCTTGTGACAACCCGTATCCGGGATCAGGCGCGGCTTTTGAAATGCGTTTCACCCAGAGCGCAACTTGCAGCATCAATCGGTGGTAATTAGTGCTGTGCTGGATATAAGACCCGTCATCGCCAATTTGATCTTCAAAGCCAGTGTTGATCAGACGCCAGCCAAGATTCTTCCATTTATCAGCCTGAGGGTGGTCTGGCAGTGCTGTGCCGGCGGTAATCAAGCCAGCCGCCTCACTAAGCAGGTGGTTATTCTTCTGGGCACGAGCGTAGGCGACTGTTGCAGGGATGCGGGCAGCGTGGGCGCTGACAGCCTCCAGCAGCATCCCTTTCCTTGCCGGGGTGCTCTCAAAAGCGTTCCAGAAAATTTGAAGGCAAAACACTATCGCAATCATTCGCAGTGCGACTTCTTGAGCGGATGTCCAAAATGGACCCTGGTAAGGAGGGTTGTTTTCGATAAATCTCTCGCTGATTTCCCAGAACGCCTTCGGGTAACGTTCGTTCCCGCTTAGGTAGTATGCTCTTGCAAGGGTCAGTGCCCACCCAAAGCGGGCCGGCTCCCAGAGATATTTAATATCGCTGTCCTGGCCGGAGATCTCCTTTAGCAGTTCCGGATGGACTTCATACTTTGTCCAGGGTTGAAGGGGTTCTTGGAAGGAGAGGTCCAGGGGCATCGCTTGAAGGCCGAACAAACGCACATTGCCAGCGGTGATCTGGTCCGCTTCGTTGAATATCGCCGCCATACCGGTTTCACCCAGAAGCGATATCAACTTATCCTGTCCGGGGAGGTCTAATAACGGGTAAAAAGTCTGGTTTTCCGGATGTGTCTGGGCTTTTCGTAAGGCGGAAGCAGTTGCCCTGTTCAGGTAACCGCTCTGCAGTCCAAACTGGTACCAGGCATACAACCCGACCTGTTGGGGTCCAAGCTCTTTACAAGCTTTATATATGGTCGCAATCCGGGACATGGGTCAAGTAGAGATAATGGAGAGATTTCCCGGGTAGTACGGGGAATCTCCTTCTATTTCAAATCGAGCCTAATCATATCATCCAGATTTATCCCGGTCAATTTATGCCAGGGATGATAATTCCACCGCCAGAAAAAAATACCCTGAAAATTTCTTAATACGAGTGAGGTATGATGAGGTTTATCTGGGAAAACGTGGAAAGAGACGGAATTTTTGAAAAGAAGTAAACTGGTATTTATTTTCACTACAGCAGAATATGAGCGAGAGGAAAAAACAAAAATGAAGCTTTCGATGATATCAATCTGGATCGGGCGGGCACTGATCGGGGCCGTATTTATTATGAATGTGCAGTCAGCCATCACATTTCTGTGGCAGCCGGAGAATTACGCAGCGGGCTTTCAGCTGAGCGGTGTTGAAGGGTTGGCTGCAGTGCGCGGGATAGGCCTGCTGTTCCTGATGTGGAATGTCCCTTATTTTGTAGCTCTGCTGGAACCAGTCAAGAACCGGGTTTCACTCTATGAAGCTCTGGCGATGCAGTCCATCGGAGTTTTGGGGGAAACTTTAATTTATCTATCCCTGCCCGGCGGTTACGCCACTCTTCAAAATTCGATCGCACGCTTTATCGTTTTTGACAGCTTAGGCCTGACTATGTTACTCCTGGCGGTTTGGGTAACGCGCCCAATTCCGGTTCTGGCAGAGGTGAGTAACTGAAAAGGATTATTTAATTGCTATAATAAAGTTATGGAAGAAATTCTTGCAAAGCCAAGCCCGAATTTATTGAGAAACCAGCTTGATTTCAAGCGGGTCCCGTTCAGCGACCGCGGTTCACGCCTGCTGGTATTTATTAACCCAGATGAACATAACATATACATCCGTCTGGCTGAACGGTTGATCTCGCTTGAGGCGGACATTGAAGCCTACCTCAGACGTCCGCCGTTTATCCACGAGCTTTGTTTTTTAGATGAGAACGGCGAAATATTAAACTATGAGGCGACGAGCTACCCGCATGTTATATATTTCAAAACCGGGGATGGAGATTTCGGGCTTTGTTTTAAAGATAACCATACAATTGCGCTTGGGCTGCCCCCCTCCAAAACGGTCTGTTTACGATTTCATGTCTCACCCCAGTTCTGGAAGGTTAACGAAACAGGCGGTGAATTTAAATCTATCCGGAACCTGTTTTATGACGCCAATGCTGAGATTATTGAAAATAAAATAATCCCGGAAAGAGGCGGGTATACAGTCTGGTTAAAAGTCGTTTCTGGTGAAGACAGCGCGATAACAATATTTGTCGGAGGCTCTTCCCCTGCTGGGGGTGAGAGGCTCCCCTTTTCAACTATCTACGAATCGGCCGAGCAGCGCTGGAAAGATTGGTTTGACCGGGTGCCGGGGGTCGCAAATCGCTACCTGCGCACTTTCACCTATGCCTGGTGGGTGATGGCGAATAACCTGATCCAACCGCTGGGCAGCGTAGTGTATGAAGCCATGATGCCTTCCAAAGTCAACTACATCGGGTTGTGGTTATGGGACAGCGCCATGCATGCCCTGGCGTTCCGGCATGTCGACCCGGAACTCGCCCGCAACCAGATCAGAGCTATGCTGGCTTTCCAGCTGCCTGACGGGATGCTTCCGGATGCTGTTTATGACGAGGGAGTTGTTTCCAAAATTGAACACCCGATTATAGCGGAAGTTACCAAACCGCCCATACTCGCCTGGGCAGCGTTGAAACTGCACGAATCTGCGCCTGATCTGGGCTTCCTGGAGGAAATCTACATCCCGCTGGTGCGCTGGAATGCCTGGTGGTTCAGCATGAATGATGATGATGTAGATGGGCTGGCGCAGTATAACCACCCTTATTCTTCGGGACTGGACGATAATCCTTTGTGGGATTACGGGATGCCGGTCGAATCGCCAGACCTAAATACATACCTTTGCGTACAGATGGGTTCACTGGCGATGATAGCTGAGGCTCTTGGGATGGATGCGGAGGCGGATATGTGGCGCCGCAGGTCCCAGGCAATCGTGCGCCGGATGTTAGCTGATTTTTGGGATGATGAATCAGGAGTTTTTTGGGCGGTCCATAACCATAAAAAGATTCCTGTTTTAACTCCGTTTAACCTGTACCCATTATGGACAGGCCAGCTGCCTAAAAACATCAACCAGAGACTGATTCAGCATCTTACTGACAATGATGAATTCTGGGGTGAAATCCCGATACCATCGGTTGCCAGAAATGACCCGCATTACGAACCGGGAACTATGTGGCGGGGGCCTGTGTGGGTGAATATAAATTACTTTTTTATTGAGGCTCTGCGCCAGGTTGGAGAGAATGAACTGGCGGACGAGCTGACGGAGAAGACTTTAAATCTGGTAATGTTTAACAACGGCATCCATGAATATTATGATGCGGATACTGGCAGTCCATCCCCAAAGGCTGTGGAGGCTTTTGGTTGGACCGCGGCTGTTTTTATTGACCTGGCAATATCTCAAAGCCGGATGCTGGAACCGCCCGATGGGTTTAAGCCGGAAGATGACTGATTTTGCAGAAGACAGGAGGTTGGTTTGATGGATTGTCTGGAAGACAGCAGTTCTTCCCGAAGGCCGATCATCATCGCTTCGAATCGTGGACCGGTTACATTCCATACAGATGAGAATGGTGACTTAAAATTTCAACGCGCTTCAGGCGGGCTTGTGACGGCCCTGACTGGAATGGCGCGCCAGATTGATGCCACCTGGATTTCCTGCGGAAGCACTGCTGAGGATAAATTATGGAGTAATGGATCTATTCCTCTGGCTGAAGAAGAGAGCCAGATAAATATACGTTTTCTGGCGCCTCCAGAGGAAGCCTATTTTGGTTTTTACAACGTAATATCAAACCCGCTCCTGTGGTTTTTACAGCATTCCATGTGGGATCTACCGCATGCACCGGTGATCAGTAAGGAGACCTGGTCAGCCTGGAATACAGGATACACAGTAATAAACCGGATATTTGCAGAGGCGATAATCCAACAGCTTTTTACAATCGCCTCGACACCGCTTGTGATGCTGCAGGACTATCATCTCTATCTGGTAGCAAATTACATTCGCCAAAAACTGCCGCCGCGCAGCCGGCCCACCGTACTGCATTTCATCCATATCCCCTGGCCGGGACCGGAGTACTGGGGGTTACTGCCTCCTGCCATGCGGCTGGCGATTCTGGAAGGGCTCTGCGCAGTTGATCTGCTTGGTTTTCAGACCCATGATGATGCGCTTAATTTCATCCGAACCTGTGAATCTTACCTGCCCCGAGCCAGTGTAAATTACAAGCGGAGGCGAATCTGGTACAGAAATCACGCAACTTACGCCCGTGATTTTCCGATCTCAATTGACGTGGATGCCATCAAGAAAATGGCTCTCTCAAGTGAGGTTTCCGAGTATGAATCTGAAATCTGTGATATGACAGGTTCGCGGAAAATGATCCTTCGCATCGATCGAATAGAACCAAGCAAGAATATTGTACGCGGTTTCCAGGCATTTGAAGAAATGCTCGAAATCTATCCGGAACATCGCGAGGATGTAATTTTTCTGGCGTTGCTGGTGCCTTCCCGGCTGGAAGTCGAGGAATACCGGGACTATCTTGATGTATTGATGGCTGCTGCTGGTAAGGTCAATGCCAAATACGGCAGCCCTGATTGGGAGCCCGTCCGGATTGTTGTGGGTGAAAATTACCCAAAAGCCATCGCAGCTTTAAAAAATTATGATGTGCTGCTTGTGAATGCGATTGCGGATGGGATGAACCTGGTGGCTAAAGAAGGCCCCATCGTCAATCAAAATCAGGGCGTATTGATCCTTTCAGAACGGGCCGGGGCGCGCCAGCAACTGGAATCCGGCTCTATCGTCATTTCTCCATGCGACATTTACGCGACAGCCGAGGCAATTCACCAGGCATTGAAGATGCCTTTGGAACAACGGAGAGATAACTCCGAAAAACTGCGCTGGTTGATTGAACGTGAGGATATCAACGACTGGTTGTGCAAACAACTGGATGCAGTTTCAGAACTGAATTTATAGCATCTGAATTATGGAAAAACACCCAAGAGTTGGGATAATCCATTACAGCGCGCCGCCGGTTGTCGGAGGGGTAGAACAGGTGATTTCCGCACACGTCCGACTGCTGGTTCAATCGGGATACCCGACAACTGTGATATGCGGGCGCGGCGACCAGAACGCGCTTCCCAGGGGGGCTGAATTGATTAAAATCCCCGAGCTGGACAGCCAGCATCCATTGATTCTTGAGATCAGTTCATACCTGGAGCGGGGGGAGGTGTCAGGCGAATTTTTTAATGCGCTTGAAGATTTAAGGGAAAAACTGGCGCCTGTTCTGTCAGATTTTGATAAACTCATGGTTCACAATGTTTTTACAAAACATTTCAACCTCCCGCTGACAGCCGCGCTGGTGAAATTACTGGAGGATAAAACAGCCAGAGGGATTATCGCCTGGTGCCATGATCTAACCTGGACAAGCCCCAGTTCACAGTCAAAAGTACATCCTGGTTACCCGTGGGATTTGCTGCGAACATATAACCCGCAAATCCAGTATGTCGTTGTATCAAAACGCAGGCAATCCGAACTGGCCGGGCTGTTTGGCTACCCGGAGGACAGATTTGCGGTTATCTATAATGGTGTAAACCCGGCGGAAGTGCTCGGATTGTCGGCAGAGAACTATGAGTTGATATCCCGGATAGGGATGCTGGAAAGCGACCTCAACCTTTTGATGCCTGTGCGGGTGACAGGGGCGAAGAACATTGAATACGCCCTCCAGGTCATCGCAGAAATTAAACAAACCGGAGTCGCCCCCAAACTGGTTCTGACAGGCCCTCCCGACCCGCACGACAGCGCAAGCATTGAGTACTACAAATCATTGCTAGAACTACGTCGTAAATTGGGAGTAGAACATGAAATGCGGTTTGTGTTCGAATCCGGGCCCGACCCGGACCAGGGCTACTTTATCAGCAGCCGGAGCGTGGGTGACTTGCTCAGGGTGAGCGATATTATGTTCATGCCCAGCCACAGAGAGGGATTTGGAATGCCGGTCCTGGAAGCGGGTTTAGCGGGCATTCCGGTAGTCTCAACCGGAATCCCCGCCTCTGTAGAAATCGCTGCTGACCAGGTTGTAATATTTCAAAAAGACCAGCCTGCCGGTCAGACCGCCCAGCAAATAATTAATCTGGTAAATTCCAATCCGATTTCCCGATTTCGCCGGCAGGTGCTCCGCAACCACACCTGGGAAGCGATTTTTGTGCGTCAAATTGGGCCTTTGCTAAACCGGTAATCTATGGATTTCTTTGTATCAACCGGGACAGAATGTGCTGCTGACCGTCTCGCAGGTGCAACAAAACTGTGGCTTTTTCTGGACTATGACGGCACACTGGCGGAATTCGCTCCAACTCCGGATCATGTTTTACCTGACCCGGATTTAATCGGCATCCTAGCGAAACTGGCTGCCGCCGCCAGAATCCAAACTGCGATAGTGAGCGGGCGAAGATTGGAGCATATCCGGAGATTAATCCCGGTTCCCGGGATTATCCTTGCGGGGACATACGGCGTTGAGGTCCAAACACCGGAGGGAGAGACTATAAACAGGCTGGATTACGGGAAAATCCGGCCATCGCTCAATCAAATCAAGCCTGACTGGGAACGGTTGATATTAAATAGGGAAGGGTTCTATCTCGAAGATAAAGGCTGGTCGCTGGCTATCCATGCCAGATATGCTTCTGAAATTGAAAGCGACCGGATTCTGGAAACGGCGGGTAAGGCAGCGGCAAGAATAGTGGAATCCGGGACATTCCGCCTGCTGGGAGGACATCGATTCCTTGAACTCAGCCCATTACTGGCCAATAAAGGGCGGGCAGTCGAATACTTGTTGGAGAAATATCCTTTTCCGGATGCCCTGCCGGTGTATGTTGGCGATGACGATAAGGATGAAGAAGCCTTTGAGCTGATCAACCAGGAAGGCGGCGTATCGATCCTGGTAGCGAAAGACGTGCGCCGCTCGAAAGCCGACCTGCGGATTAGAACAACCGATGCCGTCAGAGAATGGTTGAAGATTATAGCCAATTAAACTAGTACGCGCGCGTGTCGAATTTTTTAGAAAAACTGTAGCCCCCCTGGTTTTTAAATCTGGAGATGGCAATTAAGTAAACGCACAGCCTATATGGATTAAAGATACTGCTGTCCCGAGGGAAGCGGAACTACCTGCCGGGTCCGCAATGACTGCAGGGCGGCGAATGATGCCCGGGTTGAACCCACAATATCGGAATATGGGATCGGCGGGGAACCGCCAGAAATGAGAGATTCGACAAATGCCTCCCAGATCGCCCGGTGCCCTTTATCCTGCTTCAGCCGCGTACGTTGGACTTCCCGTTTTCGGTTGTGTACAATTTCCAGAGATCGGAAATCATCAAGGATCATAACCCGACCGGCGCAAAACGCCTCCAACCGCTCTTTCGGGAATGACCGGTCTCCATTGGCAAGGTAAACAAGGCTGCCGAGCGAGCCGTCCGGAAATTCGAAGTTCAGGATGGAATTGTCCTCATTGTAGCGGCCTCTATCCGGTAAAGCAGATGCGAAGACAGAAACCGGCAAATCCCCTATAAGAAAGACCAGAAAATCGATAAAGTGACACCCTTCTCCAATAATGCGCCCCCCTCCGATTTCCGGATCCTGTGTCCAGTGGTCTCTGGGGAGATAGCCGGCGTTTACCCGGTATGTGATGGCGGCAGGCTCAGACCTGCCAGAGAGAAGTTGTTTTAATTTAACCGCAAGGGGCGCGTACCGGCGGTTAAACCCGACTGTTAACATTGGAGGTTTGGCGGCAGCAAAGGATTGTTCCGGGTCGCTGCTATATAGCTGCAATTCTATCTCCTGCAGCTGAGCCTCGTTCAGGGCGAGCGGCTTTTCACAGAATACGTTCTTGCCGGCTTTCAGGGCACTCAGTACCTGGCGGTGGTGCAGATCGTGGCGGGTCAGGACCGCGATTGTGTTTATCTGAGGGTCTTCAATAATGCTTTCTTCCTGGCTTGCGCTATAGTTAAATCCAAATTTGGCGGCAGCGTGCCGGGCGCCCAATCCAGCGGCGGATGCGATGCCAACCAGCTCGACCTCCGGGATTTTCTTGAGAGCAGGCAGGGCTACCGATGAGGCGAAGTTGCCAGCTCCGAGCACGCCCAGTTTAACCCGGTCAAGCCCGGCGTGACGGTCGGGGACAGCTTTTTTGATATCGGTCTGGGTTTGGATTATGCGGTGCTTTTCGACCAATATTTCCTCGTCCCCAGATTCGGGGTACTGGATTAATACCCCCAGATAGGGCTCATCTGTTTTGGCGCTGATCAGCTGGTAAGCTTCCGGCGCTCTTTCAACCGGGAAGCGGTGGGTGATGAAGGGTCTGACTTCCAAGAGACCGGACTCAAGCAGGTCTACAAAGGCGCCCATGTTGCGCCCTTCCGTCCAGCGAACGTAGCCGATCGGATAATCCTGACCGGCTTCTTCATAAGCCGGATCGTAACGTCCGGGTCCATACGAGCGCGAGTTAATAAAGGTCAGTTCTTTCTGGAAATACAACTTGCGGGGGATTTCCATCCCTACCGCGCCCACTGCAACGATCCGGGCCCGGTCACGGGCGATCTGTCCTGCAAGCTCTACAGGATCGTTTGAGGGTGTATCTGCGCAGATCAGCACCCCGTCAAATCCTTCTCCAGCGGTAAAGCCGGGGGTTAAACCTTCCGCTTTATCCCGGATAAATGCCTGAAAACCGGACTTTTCCGCCAGCCTGACGCGCTCTGGATCCAGGTCAAAACAAACCACCCTGCATCCAGCCGCGCGGCTGATCCCGGCGGACAACAGCCCAAGAAGCCCTGAACCGATAACAGCCGTGTAAGAACCCAGCTGGAGTTCCGCCAGGCGGAAACCGTGCAGGGCGATAGCCCCTAGGGTGGTGAAAGCGGCGGATTCAAAATCAATACTGTCGGGAAGCGGAGTGAGCAGGTTTTGGGGCACAGCCGCATACTCGGCGTGGACCGCGTAACCGCCGCCAGCGCAGGCTACCCGCTGTCCGACATGAAACCCTTCCATTTTTTCACCCAGCTTAACAATCCTGCCGGCGGAGGAATATCCTAGCGGCAGAGGTTGATCAAGGCGGTTGAAAGCGGCTTCAACGGTCGTAAGGATACCTTCCCGGCGAGCTTTATCCAGAATCTGTTCCACCAGGTCTGGCCGGGAACGCGCCTTGCCAACCAGGGATTTTTCCGCAAAATCAACCAGCATGCGTTCAGTTCCGGCGGATACAAGCGAAGCCGCGTTCTGAACCAAGGCCTGGCCTTTCTGGGGGACCGGGATAGGGACATCGATTATTTCCGTTTCTCCAGTCCGTAAATTTTGGATTACCTGTTTCATATGGTTTATCCGGATCAGATGTAGTTGTCCTTTCTTTCTCAGGATATGATTATAGCGCGTAAATTGGGGGCATGTTACAATGAAAAATCAGCACAGCTAACATTAATCAACAAGAGAGGACCGCATATGAAACTCGGCACCACAACAATTCCAATCGCCGGTTGGGTTATTAATTCCAGCGACCCGGACGGAATGCGCCAAAAAAGATTAGAAGCTATCAGGAGAATCGTAACAGGTTACGGGATGGATGCAGTAGAAATGTCCCTCGACCTGGGATTGGTATACCCCGAAGTTTTTAACGATAATTTTTACCAGTCAGCAGCCGGTTTGCAGAGAGAGCTGGGTTTTAGCTGTACGGTTCACCTCCCGTTCATGTGGTTGGACTGCGCCAGCCTGAACGAAACTATCCGCCAGGCAAGTGTGGAAAGTATTCGGCGGGCTTACGAACTGGCCGACCCACTGCATGTGGATGCCTGGATACTGCATTTGTGGGGCAGTACCACCATCCAGATAAGCGAACATATGCAGGAATCGGTCCGCAGACGGATGTTTCTGGGTGCAGTCTTGGAACAGGCAGAAAAGAGTCTGGAACAGATTAATGAATTCATTAATCCTTTTAACCTGTGTGTGGAAACGCTGGAAGCGCCGGATTTTGATTTTATTATTCCATCCCTCCAAAAATATAACGTACAGATCTGCCTGGATGTCGGTCATTTAGCCTGGCAGGGCGGCGGGGAACTCAGTTTTCTGGAGCGTAATTTCGAACAAATCCGCGAAATCCATTTACATGACGCCCGGGTGGAAGAATTTGGGGGAGAGAGAAAAATATTTGACCATCTGGCATTGGGAAAAGGTCAGATCGATTACCGGAACTTTATGCAAAAACTGGCTGAATTCGAGTATAAGGAATTTGTTATTCTGGAAAACAACTCTCAGAATGATCTCGAGCAGAGCATTGCCCGGATTGAGGATTACATGTAATTTCCTGAGAGGCGGCAGATAAAAAGGGCAGGGGGTTAATTGTATAAATACCGGGATTGGATTGTCCACATTTGTTTAAAAATGCCACCCCTGGCGAGCAGTTCTGCCTGGGTACCGCGCTGGACGATAGTGCCGCGGTCCAGCACCAGGATCTGATCGAGCCAGTCGAGTTCGGCCAACCAGTGGGTCACCAGAATCAGCGAACGATCCCGGGTGAATTCTCTGACTGCCTGGAATATCTTTGACTGGGTGTCCTTGTCGAGGTTGGCGGTCGGTTCATCCAGAATGATAAGAGGCGCATCTGAAAGGAAAATGCGCCCCAGGCAAAGCCGTTGTTTTTCGCCTGCGCTCAATCGCAAGCCGCGCTCGCCTACCCGGGTGTCATACCCTTCGGGAAAGGCATTAATAAGACCGGCAAGCTGGGCCAGATGCGCCGCACTTTCGATTTCCTCCTGGGAGGCGGACGGGCGCGCAATGAGCAGGTTTTCGCGCAGGGAGGCGTTAAATATATAATCATTTTGAAGCCCGGCAGCCAGGCTCTGGCGCAGCTTAGTCTGGTTGAAGGACCGGAGTTCGTTTTTATTCAGGAGTACATGGCTCTCCCAGCTATATTCCCAGAATCGAAGTAACAGGCTGATCAGGGTGGATTTTCCGCCGCCGCTGGGACCAACAATGGCTGTTCTGCAACCCGGCTGGAGTGAAAAATTGATGTTCTCCAGCACATCCCCCGCGATTTCTGTTTGTGAGCGGAGAGTTTTGGGTTTAATATCCGAGGCGCTAAAATGTGGGTAACGGAAGGTTAAATTAGATACCTGGAGCGAAAATTCCGGCGGAACTGCTGCAGGCTGGATAGGGTCTTTCACTTCCGGTTCCTGATCGACAATTTCAAACAGCCGCCTGGCAGACAGGATGTTCGCCTCAAGATACTGTGCCGAGAGCGGCAGCGGGATCAGCGCCTCAAAGGCGGTCAGGGCTGCCAGAACGATGGCAGCCAGGTAGACCCCGTTTAAATAGCCTGAGCTTACAAGGGGGATTGAAAGAACAAGGATTGACCACATACATAAATTCGCCAAAACCTGAACCATGCTGGACTGAAAGCAGTTTAACCTGGCCATTGTTAACTGAGTCTGGGCAAGATTCTGGCTGGCGTCCATGACCAGGTTCTGCCAGCGTAATCCAGCCTGGTAAACAAGCAGGTCAGCAATACCCTGAATTCCATCCACAATCAGCTCGTTGATTCTCGAACGGGACAGGACCATCTCCCGACCCGGTTTGCGACCGGCTGCCCCTGCAAATGCTGGCAGCAGCACTCCTGTCGAAACCATAAATACAAAGGCGGTTAACCCCAGGATGGGGGAAAGGAAGTACAATGCCGCGCTCATGCTGAGTATAACAATTGCGGCTGTCAGGGGAGGCGCCAGAGCGCGTACATAGAATGAATCAAGCGACTGGATATCATTCTGGATGCGCGCCAGCAAATCGCCGCTTTTATAAGTGGTTGTCCTGGCCGGGACCAGAGGTTCGAGCGCATCGTAAAACCAGACCCTGAAACGGGAGAGCAGCTGGAATGTTGTCTGGTGTGAGAGGTAGCGCTCGAGATAGCGGAATAACCCCCGGGAAATACCAAACGCCCGCACTGCTACGATCGCGACCTGTATATCGGCGATCGAAGGCTGAAGTGCGGCAGCGGAGATAATAAAGGTGGAGGCAGCCATTAATCCGATTCCACTTGCGACCGTTAGAAACCCGACCAGAACTGACAGCAGGACCATCCATTTATAGGGCGAAACCAATCTAACCAGCTGGAGGACAGTCTCCGCCCCAGTTCTCAGTCCAGGAGGGTCGAGCAGGAATGATTGGTCCGGCCGGGAGGTTGGCAGGGGTGGAACCGCAAGGGGGGCAGTTGTGACAGGTCTTTGATCCAAGGGATCATCTGAAGCCTTATTCGAGTAGGTACCAAGATCGCTAACCCGGGAACCGGAGGACGAAACCAATTCCAGATGCAT
>Ga0180438_10002222_pt1 | contig 32359 bp, 25 predicted proteins | sample SS_ome_12_FD_132455 | JGI IMG/M metagenome (GOLD analysis project Ga0180438, IMG submission 132455) | Hypersaline lake sediment archaeal communities from the Salton Sea, California, USA - SS_3_D_2 metaG | ecosystem: Environmental > Aquatic > Non-marine Saline and Alkaline > Hypersaline >... | reverse complement strand
CATGGTGGGCGCAGGCGGATACGCGTTCTACGTATCGGACGAAGAGATCAAGCTCGGAAGGAGAGAGGCGGTATGCGACGCCTCGCGCGTGGTCTCCCGGTTCGTCGACATCATGATGATAAGAACGTTCGACCAGGCCGAGGCCGAGGAGCTGGCGAGATTCGCCGGCGTGCCGGTGATCAACGGGCTCACCGACATGTACCACCCCTGCCAGGTAATGGGTGATATAATGACGGTCATAGAGCACAAGGGCCGGATCGAAGGGCTCAAGGTCGCCTTTCTGGGCGACGGCAACAACGTTGCCAACTCCTGGATCAACGCGGCGGCGAAGCTCGACTTCGAGTTTGTGCTCGGCACGGTCAGGGGATATGAACCAGATGAGGCCATTCTCTCCCGCGCCAGGGCCGACGGCGCCAGGGTCGAAATCCTGTACGACCCGGTTGAGGCAGTGAGAGACGCGTCGGTCGTTTACACGGATGTATGGACCAGCATGGGCCAGGAGGCGGAGGCCGGGAAGCGCGGGGAAGATATGGGAGGCCTCCAGGTCAACGGAGAACTCCTCGGCAAGGCATCGCCGGGCGCCATAGTGCTGCACTGTCTGCCGGCGCACCGGGGGGAGGAGATAACGGACGAGGTTATGGACGGCCCGCAGTCGGCCGTGTTCGACGAGGCCGAGAACCGCATGCACATACAGCGGGCCATCATCTTGAAGCTGCTCTTAAAATGAGTAAACTCCTTACATTCCTGCTTGTGGGACTCTGTCTTCTGGCGGCGACCTGCGCCAAGCGCGGTATGCCTTCCGGCGGCCCGCCCGACGAGACTGCGCCTTTTGTCGAAGCGCTGGAGCCGTTGAGCGGGTCCACGGAGGTGAGCCTCGATTCGGACTTCCGCATCACCTTCTCAGAGCCAATGAAGAAGAGGACCGTGGAGATGGGCATCGTGGTGAGCCCGCCACTCCGGTACAGGGAGCGATACTGGGACGACAGAACTTACGTGCTTGTCCCTGAGGACGGACTCGTTCCGCATACCACCTATCTCGTCTCAGTGACCAACAAGGCTGCGGATTCGCATGGTATTAAGATGACATCGACTTTCGTCGGGGGATTCTCGACGGGAGTGACGCTGGACGCCGGTCAGCTCTCCGGCAGGGTTACGTGGAAGCAGATCAAGGTGGACGACGCGGCAGTCGTCGTTATGGACGCCGACACCCTCGCCATCGCGACCGGCTTTCCCCGGGACAAGCCGGTTTACCTCACGCTGACGGGCAACGGCGGTCTTTATGAAGTCCCGTTCGTCGACACCACAAGATCTTACTGGGTGCTGGCGTACATGGACAAGAACGCCAACGCGGAGTACGATGAAGATGAAATCGTGGGGTGCTTCCCGGGCAAAGTGGACTTCCTGAGTGGCGGCGAACAGTCGGGCGTCGACATACTGCTGTGCAGGGAGACCCTGACCGGCGCCGTCAAAGGAAGTGTGGACAGCCTGACGCTTTCGCTTTACCCTCAGGTGGGAGTGCGGGCGAGCTCCGATGCGGATTCGGCGCTCTCCTACGAGACGATTTGCGACAAGAAGGGCGCCTTCGCTCTGACATGCGTGGAGCCCGGGAGCTACTCGGTTGGTTTTTACGCCGATTCTGACTCGAACTCTGTCATAGGAGAAGGCGATTCGCTTTTCTACGGGGTCGCCGGTCCGGTTGACGTGAAACCATGCCTTGAAGTGATATTGAGCGCCCCCGTGCCCGGGATGCCCGAAGACGTGGCGCCGCCGGACAGCGCGGGGGACGCCGGGAGAGATAGCGATTGAAGATCAGATTTACCAAGATGGCGGGCTCGGGAAACGACTTCATCTTTGTGGGCCCTGCCTTCGCGGGCCTCAGTGGCCGGGCGCCCGAGCTGGCCAGAAGTCTCTGCGAGCGGCGGAAGGCGATCGGCGCCGACGGGCTTGTATTTGTAGATGACTCCGAAGAGACGCTTTACATGCGCTATTATAACAGCGACGGTTCGGAAGCCGACTTCTGCGGCAACGGGGCGAGGTGTTTTGTCTTATACGCGATAGAGAAGAAGATACGCGAGGGTAAGGTCGAATTCGGCACCGGGGCGGGGAGGCACCTGGGAGAGGTGACGCCGGACGGCGTTCGTGTAAGCATGGAGGCCCCCAGGCTCATAGGCGACGAGATGCTGGAGGTGGCGGGTGATACGAGGCTTGTTACGCTTGCCGAGGCAGGCGTCCCGCACGCGGTGCTCCTCAGCGGGGACGTGAGCTCGGTGGACGTTGAAAGACTGGGCCGCGAGATAAGGATGCACCCTCAATTCCAGCCGGAAGGCGCCAACGCCGACTTCGTGGAAACCGGCGGGCGCGATGGATTCCCGATAAGAACTTACGAACGCGGCGTCGAGAGCGAAACGCTCGCCTGCGGCAGCGGCTGCGTGGCCGCGGCCCTGGTTCTGAGGTCGAAGAACATCACCGGGAGCAAGTCGGCTTTCCGCGTTGCGTCCGGCGATGTGCTTCAGGTCGAAATCCCCCGCAAGGGCGAGGAGGGTGAGGCCTACCTTACGGGCCCCGCGCGCATAGTCTATGAGGGGGAGACGGATATTAAGGAGTGAGCGCGTATGTTTGAAGGCACTTATGTGGCTATGGTCACGGAATTCAAGGACGGGCGCGTTGACGTGGACGGAGTCCGGGCGCTTGCCGAGAGGTTGATCGCAGGAGGCGTCAGCGGTCTCGTGCCGGTGGGTTGCACGGGGGAGGCGGCGACGCTTTCGGTCGAAGAGCGCGCCCTGGTAATAAAGGCCGTGCTGGCGGCGCGGGGCGACGACAAGTCGGTCAAGGTCGTGCCGGGGACGGGTACGAATGCCACGGAAACTTCGGTCGAGCTGACGAAGATGGCCGCCGACATGGGCGTCGACGGCGCGATGCTGATCACGCCCTATTATAACAAGCCCACGCAGGGCGGGCTCATAAAGCACTACGAGACCGTTGCAGCCAGCGTCAACCTGCCGATAGTGCTGTACAATGTTCCCGGCAGAACCGGTGTCAACATGCACCCCGACACCGTCCACGAGCTGGCGGCCATAGACAATGTGGTCGCCGTCAAGGAAGCCAGCGGCTCGATAGACCAGGTTTCCAGGATAACCAGGTCGACCAGGATCACGGTTCTCTCGGGCGACGACTCGCTCACGCTTCCCATGATGGCGGTAGGCGCCAGAGGCGTGGTCTCGGTCGCGGGCAATGTGGCCCCCGGCGATGTCAGCGACATGGTGAGCTCTTTCCTCGCGGGTGACGCCGAGGAGGCCAGGCGAATACATCTGAGGCTGCTGCCCCTGTTCCACGTGCTCTTCATCGAGACCAATCCGGGTCCTGTCAAGGCCGCCCTCAAGCTCATGGGTGCCGGAAGCGGCGAACTCAGGCTGCCGCTGGTTCCCATATCGGGTGAGAGCGAAAGCGAAGTCCGCGCCGTGCTGGGCGGGCTCGGTTTCGTGGGAGGATAGCGCCGTGCTGAAGCTCTGTTTCGTGGGCGGGCTGGGGCGGATGGGCCATGCCATGGCCGCGATTGTCGAAAAGGACAAGGACTTCAGCATAGTCTCGGTGCTCGAGGCCGAGGAAGCCGCCCGGAGCTGCCCCGACTATGCCGCGCGGACCGGCTACTCGAAGAACGAGGTGCTGGTGACAGCGGATGCCGCAGCGGCGCTCGGCCCTGCGGATGTAGTCGTGGACTTCTCGCTTCCCGCGGGCTTCGATGCGCTGCTCGCCGGGATCGCGAATACTCCGAGACCACTAGTGACAGGCACCACCGGTGTTGACGATAAAGAGGACAGGCTGGCTTCGATCGCAGAGAAGGCCGCAGTCGTAAGCGCGCCCAACATGTCTGTAGGGGTCAATATCCTGTTCGCTCTTTCCGGGCTGGTCGCGGGTCTGGCCGGCGAAGCGGCCGACATAGAGATCATCGAGACGCATCACCGCTTCAAGAAGGACGTCCCCAGCGGCACGGCGATCGAAATCGCGAGACGCATAGGCGAGGCGACTGGGAAAGAGGTCAAGGTGGGCCGCGGCAGGGGGACACAGGAGAGAGGCGGCCAAGTATTCATACACTCCATTCGAATGGGCGGAGTCGCAGGCGAGCACGAGGTGAGTTTCTCGCTTGAAGGCGAGGTGCTCAAGATGGACCACATGGCTCTGTCGCGCGAGTGTTTCGCCGCGGGAGCCCTGAAGGCAGCCCGCTTTGCGGCGGACGCCGCCCCCGGCATATACTCGATGCTCGATGTTCTGAAACTCATTTCGCGGGAGAGGTGACAAGTTGAAAACCACGTCATGGATCATTCTGTTCGTAGGAATTGTCTTCATAGCCGCGGCGATCGCCTTCTTCATAGTCCTGACGGCCGGCGGTCTGTTGCCGGAAGGGCGGGGGGGCGGCCTTTCGCTGGGCAAGAAGGTCGGTCTCATCGAGATCACGGGCACGATTATCGAACCCACCGAATATGTGGGGCAGATCACCGACTTCGGTGAGGACTCGAGCATAAGAGCTCTGGTCGTGCGGGTGGAAAGCCCCGGCGGCGGAGTGGCGGCGTCGCAGGAGATCTACGAGGCCATGCGCAATGTAAGAGACAGCGGTACTCCCGTGATCGTCTCAATGGGCGGGATCGCGGCCAGCGGCGGCTATTATGTCGCCTGCGGGGCGGACTCGATACTCGCGAATCCCGGGACGCTCACCGGGAGCATCGGCGTGATAATGAATTTCCCCATGGCCCGGGAGCTCATGCGCAAGGTCGGGCTCGAATGGGAAGTCCTCAAGACCGGTGAATTCAAGGATACGGGCTCATTCGCGAGGCCGATGACCGACCGCGAGCGGGCGCTTCTGGAGGAGATATTGTTCGATGTCTACGACCAGTTCGTTTCCGTGGTCTCGACGGAAAGGAACATGACCGTAGACGAAGTCAAGAAGATAGCGGACGGCAGCGTATACACAGGGCGTCAGGCCCTCGAGATGGGCCTGGTGGACAGGTTGGGCGGCCTCAGGGACGCCATCGATCTCGCCGCCGATATGGGCGGCATAAGCGGCAAACCCACGGTGGTCAAGCCGCGCAAAGACCTCTGGACCATATGGGATCTCATAGAGGAACTCGTGGGGGCCGCCTCCAGGATGGCCAATTCAAGCGCTTCCCTGGAATATTCATTCAGGTAAGTCTTTTTATTAAAATAAGTTTGACAAGTTCTTGCGGGATTTGCTAACTTGCTTTGGGCAAAAGAGTAGAGGGTGTTACTTTGCCTATATTCGAATATGAATGCGCTAAGTGCAAGAAGGTATTTGAGGTAATCTGCTCAGGCGGTACCTCTGAGAGAGTCACTTGTCCCGAGTGTTCCTCGGCCAAAGTGAACAAGCTGCTTTCCTGCTTTAGCGTAGGTTCGGCTGCAACCGGGGCGGGGCCGGACGGCAAGAGTTCAAACGCCTGTACTTCATGCGCCACCAGGAACTGCAGTTCTTGTGGCTAAAGGGAGTTCCTGCTAAGGAGGGTACACGATGACTAAGGCCGACATTGTCGAAGAGGTGGCTAACGCGACGGGTCTTACCAAGCGCGACGTCGGCGTTGTGGTTGACTTACTCCTTGAGACGATATCACAGGCCCTAGCAGACAGGGAACGCATCGAAATCAGGGGTTTCGGCAGTTTCAAGGTAAAGACCAAGAAGGCAAGGATGGCCCGGAATCCGAGGACGGGTGAGCGGGTGCAGGTGCCTGAAAAGGTCGTTCCCTATTTCAAGGCTTCGAGACAGTTTATCAAGCTTGTTGACTCCGCCTGAGTAATAGCTTAAATATACGGATACTGGGTGAATGGAGGTGTTTTGTAGTTGCCTTGCGGACGAAAGCGTAAAAAACAGAAGATCAAGACGCACAAGCGTAAAAAGAGACTGAGACGAGACCGGCATAAGAAGAAAAAGAGATAGTGGTCCTTAAGTGGAGCCGACCAGGAAAGATATCGTATCAGTCCTGAGCGATGCCAGCTCCCAGGGCCTCAAGGCCAGGGAAATCGCTCGTCGGCTCCATGTCAGGGCCAAGGACCTCAAGTCCTTCAGGCGCCTTCTCGACGAGCTCGAGACCGAAGGGTCGATTGTACTGGGCAGGAGAAGGCGTTATTATCTACCCAGCCGGGCCGGCCACATCACCGGGCGCTTCTCGGGCTACGGGCTGGAAGTGGCGACCCTCATACCGTCGGACGGCTCGCCGTCACTCACCATCAATGCCGGGAATTTCTCAGGCGCCAGGCACGGCGACATGGTGGCCGCGCGTATCGTCAATGGCCCGGACGGAGAGAAGCTCGCTCAGGTGGTCAAGGTCATCGAAAAGGCGTCCGCGGAAACCATCGGCGAGGTTTACGGCTCGGGCGATGAAAAGGTAATCGGGGTCGAACCCGGAAAGCGCTACAGGAGAGTGATGTTCGATAAGAAGTCAAAAGCAAAACCCGGAGATTATGTGGTTGTAAAAATAGACACATGGGGCGAACCATACGAGAAGGCGCGCGGCCGCGTCTCGGAGGTGCTGGGGGGTAAACTCAGCCCCGGCGAGGATTTCGCGAGAATAGTGAGGGAGCATAACCTGCCCCTTGACTTCCCGCGTGATGTCAAAAGAGAGGTTACGAAAATACCGGACGCGATCCCCGAATCGGAAGTCGCCAGGAGGGAGAATCTCCGCGGCCTTCTCACGTTCACCATCGATCCCGAAGACGCCAAGGATTTCGACGACGCAATATCGGTAGAGAAGATTGACACCGACAGGTTCCGGGTGGGAGTCCACATCGCAGATGTGAGCCACTATGTCCGCGAGGGCTCTCGGCTCGATAACGAGGCACTGGCGCGCGGCCGAAGCGTTTACCTCGTCGACAGGGTCATACCCATGCTCCCCGACAAACTGTCGGGCGATCTGGCCTCGTTGAGGCCCGAGGAGGAGCGGCTGACCCTCAGCGTGTTCATGGAACTCGACAGGAGGGGCGGGTTGCTCTCATATGAGATAAAGGAGAGCGTCATAAGAAGCGACATGCGCCTCACCTATGACGAGGCCCAGAACCTCATAGAGAAGCGTTTCCGCTGGCGGGCGTCCAGGACGGTGAAGAAAGTCTCCGAGGCCCTCAAGTACGCCAACTTCATTGCCCGGGCGCTCAACGACAAACGCAAGGCGCGGGGCGCCATAGAGATGGAGACCTCCGAGGTCGACATCAAGGTCGACTCCACGGGCAGGGCCGTTGAAATAAAGCCGGGGAAGAGGCTCGAGTCACACCGGCTCATCGAGGAGCTCATGATTCTCGCAAATGAGATCGTCGCGGAGCATATGTCCTATATGGGGAGGATGTTCATCTACAGGGTGCACGAGGTTCCCGATGAGGATGACATGAGAGACCTCTCGGTATTCGCCGACGGCTTCGGCCATCGCTTCAGGTGGACGAAGGGCGTTTCGCCTCACGCGCTTCAGGCGCTGCTCGAAAGGGCCAAGGGGCGCCCCGAAGAACTCATCATATCCATGTACCTGCTGAGGAGTCTCAAGAAGGCCGTTTACTCCGAGAGAAACGTCGGCCATTTCGGGCTGGCGAGCAGGTGCTATACGCACTTCACTTCTCCCATCAGACGGTATCCCGACCTCGTTGTTCACAGATTGCTCAAGCGTTACGGCATCAAGAAGCTTTCGCCCCGGGACACCGACGGGCTCCTGAGATTCGTGAAGCGGGCAAGCTCGGTTGCCACGGCGAGGGAAATAGAGGGCGACGAGGCCGAACGCGCCGCCATAAAGGCCAGGGTGTGCGAGTTCATGGAGCAGCGAATCGGCGAGGAGTACTGGGGCACGATATCGGGAATACTGGATTTCGGTTTCTTCGTTATTCTCGACGAGAACCTGGCGGAGGGGCTCGTCCATGTCTCAACCCTCGGCAAGGACTATTACACGCTGGATAGAACCAAGACCGCGCTGTTCGGTACGCGCACCGGAACTCAGTTCTCCGTCGGCGACAGGGTGAAGGTGAAGGTGGTGCGAGTCGACCGCATGAAGCGCGAAATCGACTTCATGCTGCTGGCGCGCGAGGGGCGGGAAGGCGAGATGCCCTTCTACACCGAGCCGAAACGCAAGGCGAAGAGACGTGAGATCTTCAAGAGGACGGAGGAGGGCGCCAAGCGCGCCAAGGCCGTCCGCGCGCGCAGGGACGCCAAAGAGGAGAGAAGTGAAAGGCGCGCCGCCACGCCCAAGGGCAAGGGCGGCGTCAGGCCCGGGCGCGGGCGCAAGCCCCGACCGGGTGCGAAGCCCGGAAAGAAAGCTGCCGCAAAGCCGGAAGGGCAAAAGCGCCGGAAGACGGAATACAGGGCCGGGGCCAAGGATGAGGCCGGGACCAAGGCCAGGACCAAGGCCAGGGCCGGGGGCGGGACAAGAGCCGGGACAAATGAAAAGGCCGGCTCGGAAACCGGGAATAAGCCCCGTCGTGGGCGGCATCGGGACTCCGGGAAGAGCGCGGGAGATAGGCGCAAACAGAGCCGCAGGAGCGGCAGGCCGCGAAGGCCGCGGGGCGGAAACCCCGGATCCGCCAAGGTGAACAAGCCATGAGCGAGAATGTGAGAGTGAGATTCGCGCCCAGCCCCACGGGCCACCTACATGTCGGCGGGGCGCGCACGGCCCTCTTCAACTGGCTTTTTGCCCGGAGCAAGGGCGGCTCGTTCATACTGCGTATAGAGGACACGGACCAGGAACGCTCGACGGAGGAGTCTTATCGCGGGATAGTCAGCGCGATGAGATGGCTGGGGCTCGACTGGGACGAGGGGCCCGAAGTGGGCGGCGAGTGGGGACCCTATTTGCAGTCGGAGCGGAGGGAGGGCTACAGGGAATCGGCCGGGAGACTCGGGGCGGAAGGACTTGCCTACCCGTGTTTCTGCACCGCGGACGAACTCGCGGAGCGCAGGGAGGCCATGAGACAACTCGGACAGGATCCCAGGTATGACAGGAAGTGCAGGGATCTGGACGCGGCGACCGTCGGGAACCTCCTGGCCGAGGGCAGGCCGCATGTCATGAGGCTCAAGACTTCCGATGAGGGGACGATTGAGTTCGACGACCTGGTGCACGGCAGAATAGCGGTTCCGGCCGGGCAGATCGACGATTTCATCATCGTCAAGTCGGACGGCTATCCGACTTACAATTTCGCTTGCGCGGTTGACGACTCACGAATGAAGATAACCCATATCATAAGGGGCGACGACCATCTCTCCAACACGCCGCGGCAGGTGCTCATATATGAAGCCCTGGGCATAACGCCGCCGGCTTTGGCCCACGTACCGCTTATCATGGGGCCGGACAAGGCCAGACTCAGCAAGCGCCATGGTTCCACCTCCATACAGCAGTTCAGGGACGACGGCTATCTGCCGGAGGCGATGGTGAACTACCTCGCGCTTCTCGGCTGGTCCTATGACGACTCGGCGCAGCTTTTCACCACCGGCGAGCTCGTGGAGAAGTTCTCCCTGGATAGAGTGAGCGACACGCCCGCCATCTTCGATTACAAGAAGCTCCTCTGGATGAACGGCGAGCACATGAAGAGGGGGCCCGTGGAGAAGAGGGTACAGCTCGTGACGCCTCACCTGGAAGCGGCAGGGCTTGTCAAGCAGCCGGTCGACGGTGAGAAGCTGGCTTTCATCAGGCGCGTAGTCGAGGTTGTGGGCGACCGCCTCAAGATGCCTCGGGACATAGTCGAGCTCTCGGATTTCTTCTTCCTGGACGAAGTCGAATACGAAGATAAGGCCGGCGAGAAGTTCTTGAGGCGCCACTATGTCGGCCCGGCCTTCAGGATACTGGAAGACCGCCTCCAGAAACTCCATGCCTACAACGAGCTCGGCATCGAAGAGGTCATGCGCGGCCTCGCCGGCGAGATGGGCCTCAAGGCAGGCGAGCTCATACATCCGGTGCGGGTGGCTCTAACGGGCCGCCGCAACAGCCCGGGCATATTCGAAGTGATGACGCTTCTCGGCAAGGACAAGGTCCTTGAGAGGCTCGCCAGAGCGCGCAAGGCCTACGCGTAGAGACGGCACAGGCCCCGCCCATTCAACTTGACAGCCCCATGGGCCGAAGATATATTAGGTCAGGCACTTCGCTGGGGTGTCGTCTAATGGCAGGACAGCAGACTCTGGATCTGTTTGTGGGGGTTCGACTCCTCCCACCCCAGCCAATACCATCCGATACTTGAATCAGCGTATCAGGTGACCCGGTCTCGCATCCTAGAGGTTGGCGGATATGACTAATCTGAACGACGTTAAGGTGGGCGGCAAGCCCATCAGCGAATGGACTATCGAAGATCATAACAGGGCGCTCAATGACCTGGGCGCGCATATCTATAAGCCGCTGGACGGGGTGCTGGTGCTGGGCGCGGGTTCCACGCCCTATATGCTCAAGGTCCGCATGACAACGGGCGACGGGCGGGAGGAAGAGCGGGAAATAGTGGACGCTCTTGCCTGTTACTCGGCGGTCCCCTTCGGCCATAGCGACAGGGTCATGGTGGAGGGCATTCAGGACTTCATTGGCAGGATGGCCACGATCCCGCGCTCGATATCGCACGAGTATCTGGGCCCCTGGCTGGTGGCGCTCAAGGAATATACGGGATACGACATGTTCCTTCCCAAGAGCAGCGGCACCGAGGCCAATGAAGCGGCGATCAAGGCAATAAGAAAATGGGGGCGCCGGTACGGCGGCAAAGACGGCAAGGGGATCAAGCCCCCCGATATACCCGTGATAATCTCCGCCAAGAACTCCTTCCACGGCAGGGGCTTCGGTTCCACCACCCTGATGACTGACGAGGTTTCGAAACAGGACGTGGGACCATTGCTTCCCGGGGTCGACCATGTGCCGTTTAATGATGTTGATGCCATAGAGGCCAAGATCGGGGAACATGCGGGTTCGGTGGCGGCCATCTTCTTAGAGCCCATACAGGCCGAGGCCGGCATCTTCATTCCGGACGACGACTATCTCAAGAAGGTGCAGCAGCTGGCGAAAGAGAATAACATCCTCTTCGTGCTCGACGAGGTCCAGACGGGTTTCGGAAGATGCGGGACAGATTTTGCCTGGCAGCTCTACGGTCTGGAGATGCCCGATCTCCTCACCCTGGGCAAGGCCATGAGCGCGGGTTTCCTTCCCATAAGCTGTCTGTGCGGCAAGAAGGAGATCATGGAGCTCTTCGTGCCTCATAGCGAGGGCAGCACCTTCGGCGGCTTCCCGCTCGCGGCCTACGTGGGCATGCTGACGCTTTCCGAGCTCAAGCGGCGCAAGATCACCCGGATGGCCGCGGAGAAGGGCAAATACATGCGCGGCAGACTGGACGAGGTCGCCCGCAAATACCCGGAGAAGGTCAAGGAAGTGAGGGGCAAGGGGCTCCTGTTCGGCCTCGAGATACATCCCCAATACGACGGCCATGACCTCAGCGCCGGTATGCTGCGGCATGGAGTCTATGCCAAGGAGACGCACTGCACCAACCTCAGGCTGGCTCCTCCCATCGTCATAGACGAGGAGGGCATGAACACCATCGTGGCTGCCCTTGACGAGACGCTTGCCGGGATGGAGGCCAGGAATCCCGCGTGCGCCCCCGAACCGGGCTACCCTTAGAATCGGCCCTTTCTGCAGCAACTGAGGCCTCCCACTGTGTTATAATCTATCCTGAAATCAGTATGTATTGCGGATAGGGGGCCCATATGCCGATTGCTCATTGCCGGGTCGCATTCTGGGTGGCTTTGGCTCTGGTGGCGCTGTCCGCCCCGTGCGGCGCAGAGACCCTGGACCTCGTGCCGAGTCCGGCCTCGAACTATCGCTGGCGGGACGTGGCGACCTATGTCTATTCGCCCGCATATCAGGCGACTTATCTATATGACAGCGCCGGCGTGACCGTGGACTTCGATCGCTGCCGGGACTCGGTCTTCGCCGGGCATCTCACCGCCACGGATCTTAAGCCCAACTTCGCCTACCAGATAAAGCTCGTGGGCAAGCCCGAGGGGATCTGGGGGAGCGCCGGGGACGATACCACGAATGAGCGAATCGGTTATGCCGGCCGCTGGTGGCGGGTTACGCCGAACCCCGGGAACAGCAATGATGCGGACTACGAGGCCCATAGAGACGATCCGGATTACATATATGAGGGTTATCTCGTCTTCGACTTCTTCACGACCGACCGCTTCGGAGCTGCCGAACTCGACTTCGCCTCGACGAGCTCCTACCATGTCCTGTGGTGGGAGGACCAGCGGACGAGGGGTAGCTGCGACAGTCCGGTCGAATGGAGCACCGTGACGGGCTTCGCGAGCGATCCGGCTTATGACGAGGACGTGGGCCCTACGGAGGTGGGCGTGTACGCCGAGATCGAGAGGCTCTGTTACGGCGAGACGACCCTGCCCGGGGGACACTATAACTGCAGGTTCGCGCTCACCGAGGAGAGCTTTCACCAGAGCGGCCCCGGTGAGGGAGGATGGGCGACCGTGCTCGTATGCGACACCCTCACCTTCGAGATAGACTGCGCAGCCGGCGTGCCGGGCGTGCCGCGTGACCGGCTTCTGCGAGAATACTGCTTGGGGCCCAATCCCTTCGGCGACAGGGTGTCCCTTGAGTTCACCGTCCCCGCGGCCGGGCGGGCAGAGATGGTGATCTATGACATGCGCGGCAGGCTCATTCGGAGATGCGGGGCGGAGTTGCCTGGTGCCGGCGCCCGGGTCCTATCCTGGGACGGGACCGACTCGGCCGGCAGGCAGGTGGCAGAGGGGATCTACTTTTATCATCTTAAGTCCGGGGACGCCCCGGATGCGACAGGCAAGTTAGTACTGCTTCGCTAGCGGAGCCGGACGCGGGCGGCGTCCGGCAATCGATCCGGCTCCTGCGGAAACCGTTCAGTCCTGCTTCTCAAGCGAGATGTAATATGACAGGCCGTAGTACATTCTCTCCGCGGCCGATATTGCGGTCAATGAGCCGGCCAGCCTGTCCCCGTCGCGCACTATGTCCAGGACCGCGACATGGGGCCGGCGCATGGCGTCCCCGGTGGGCACCCGGGCGTCAACCCACCCGTAGATGCGGTTACCGGCGATGCCGGTGTTATTGAGCACCCTGTCGAAGAGGTACTGGTTCTCAAGCACCCAGGTCCTGTCGACGTCGAGCGGCTTGAGGAAGTGAATATCGCCGTCCTCCTGAAAGACCATGTAGACGGGTACGCCGCCCTCGTAGGTCTTGATCTCGCCCCTCCACGTGCCGGTGAACTCCGGCGCGGCTTCGTACTCGCTGAACCCGGACTGGCTCGGGGCGGCGCCCCCTTCCGGATTGCTCCCGTACTCGGGGAGGAGTGTGCCGAGTATCATGTCGGCTATGCGCCCGGGCGGGAATTCGTCGTTATAGACGTTAAGGAGCACAACCACCGCGATACCCTCTGCCGGGACCAGCTTGAGTATGCACCTCGCCCCGCCTATGCCGCCTTCATGCCAGACGGTTCGGTAGCCGTTGTCGTTCTCCTTGAAGAACCAGCCGAGACCGTAGAGGTCGTCCGACGGGTACTCGGCGCCAGCATCCGTTTGGGTATGCATGGCGTCGATGGCGGCGTGGCTTAGTAACTGGGGCGACCCCGGCATTTTGTTCTTGAGATGCAGCATCCCGAAGCGAAGCAGGTCATAGGCGGTGGAGAAACCCTCGGCTGCGCCCGGCGTATCGGTGCGTATTCCCGGTATGCTCTCCATGTCAAGGTCATACTTAACTGCCGCAAGACGGGCGTACTCGGGATTGAGCCCGACCCAGGACGTCACCATTCCGAGCGGCGCCATGACCTCTTCCAGCATGAACTCGTCGAAGGGTCTGCCCGTGACCTCCGAGATGATATGGCCCAGGATGCCGTATCCCAGGTTGGCGGACTGGAAGACCTCGCCGGGAGGGTGCAGCAGTATGCCGTATCGCTCGACCGTCTCCTCTATGCCGGGCGGGTCATAGCCCTCGTCCTCGTAGAAGTAGTTGAAATGCATCGGCAGGCCAGAGGTATGGTTGAGAAGATGCCTTATGGTGACATCCCGTGACTCGCCGCCGTATGACTTGAACTCAAGGGGCATCATGTAATGCTCGACAGGTCTATCCAGGTCTATTTCGCCTCGCTCGGCCAGCATCATCACGGCGGTTGCCGTCAGAGGTTTGGTAATGGACGCTATGGGGTAGGGGGTATGGGCCGTGGTCCTGCGCCTTGCCGGCCCGTCAGCCCATCCGAAGCCCTCCAGCCAGACTATCTTGCCGCCCTGCGCCACTCCCACGGCCGCCGACGGTATGGTCATATCGGCGATTGCGTCCCCTATTACCGAGCGCACGTCGCTGAACTTCTCGTTGGGCACCCGTCCGACCGGAACCGACGTCTGGGCGTGTCCGACTGCGGCCGCCGCAAGCAGTGCGAGAGCGATTGCCGTGGGTATCGCAAGGAGCTTTGTAATCTTCATGGTCAGCCTCCCGGGAGATCGGAACCAGGGGTCCTGCCTGAGCCACATCGACCGCGGCATGGACGCCTGCTATAGCGTCTTCACTCTAACCGCGGCTCTCCGGGTTGTCAATCTCGAGGCCAATGAGCCGTTTCAGTCGATTTCCTCCCGGGGAGCCCTGAGGAGTTCGAGCATCGGGCTGCCGGTCGACTTCTCGGGACAGAATCCCATGAGCTCCCCGACGGTGGGGACTATGTCGCATAGCGTCCGCGGCGTAGTCGATACGAAGCCTTCCTTTATGTCCGGACCTATGGCCAGAAGCTGTATGGTCCGGCAGCCCTCGCACTCGCAGCCGTGGCCGGTCCAGTCGTCCGTGTGGCGGCCGTGGTCATTGGTGACGAACATGGTAGTCTTGCCCGCGTAAATGGAGTCTTCTTCAACGAATTCCCAGACCATACCCACTATGCTGTCCGCGAGTTCGATGGCGCGAGTATAATAGCTCCAGCTCCCGGAGTGCCCGAAATGGTCCACGCGGTCGAAGTAGAGAACCGCAAAGGAGGGGTGGTGCTCCGACAGCATGGCCTCCGACTCATGCCAGACATCCATGTCCGTCTCCCCGACCGAGTGATAGACAGGCCAGTAGTCCTTGCCGTATTCGGAGTCCAGGCTCGCCTTCCAGGGGCAGCCGACGTCGGGGAGTACGTATATGCAGTCCTCCTTCGACCGGCAGAGCTGCTTCCTGTAGTACTCGAAAATCGTCGGGAGTTCGCAGCGGCTGTTCCAGTTGCCCCCGCAGTCCTTGTCTGCGAAGGGGAGCACCTCGGTCCACGCGCCGCACCAGATGGCGGGTATAGCGCGGCTGGTGAATGTGTGGCGGTCATTGGTGAAGGGCTCGACTATGGCGCCCCTCTTGCTCAGCGCGTCCATCTTCGGCACGAATTGCCTGGCCGGATCGCCGAGACCTTCCGAGTAGCGCAGACCGTCTATAATGACCAGGATGACATTCTCGGTCTCATAGGGTTCGGCCGCCCGCGCCTCGCCCATGGAGAGGAGAAACCAGGCGGCCAGGCACAGCCACAGCAGGGTGCTGAGATCACGGCCATTTCTGCGGCGTTTGAATGTGCTTTGCGTCATCGTCCCTATATTAACCCCCGGCGCATTCACATGGCAATCGGATTAAGCACGCCGCCTCTGCTGGTTCATCTTCCCGACGACGAGTACAGCCCGGAGATGCGCTGCCGGGGGGCAGCCAACGGCACTGTGCATGTGAACTCGCAGGGTTAGGTGGAGCCATGCCCATTCTGTCGTTACGCCAGCGATAACATCATGGAGAAGAGCCCCGAGGAGATTATGGACCCGGAGTCCCTCAACGCGCTTCGCCGGAGCCCCGCGCTTTATCGCAGGACCCGCCTGGGCTGCGCGCTGGTGGAGAACAGCGGAACCGTTATTGACATCGCCGCCGCGTGCGGCGCCGGACCTACCGGTAGACCCCGGCTATGGACCCCCAGCGGGCGCCTCGACCGGCGGGATAACCGGAGCCCGCTGTGGCGCATTAAGGTCATCTATCCGCTTACCTTAATAAAAATATTGTCTATTTAGTCTATGTTTCCGATAGACATACTATAGTGTTTTTGGTAATATCATAGAGGGCCGGATGGGGAACGTAGATGGAATGGTCGCTTAGAAAAAAGATCCTGCTGGTGTTTGTCGTGATAATCGCCATAAACGGATTGATCACGCTGTGGGTTGGTTTTCATCTCATAGGCGACAGAATCGTCCGGCGAGCTCAGGACGATGTCAGGACTGATCTCAATTCCGCTCGGGAGGTCTACACCACGGCGGCCGAGCGTGTGCATGATGTCGTCCGGCTGACCGCGGTGCGTTTCTTCCTGAGGGAAGCGGTGCTAAACGGGCGTACAGCGAGTCTGTCGGCGGAGCTTCAACGCATAAGGACCGGTGAGGCGCTTGACGTGCTGACTCTAACCGACAGCGAGGGTACCGTTCTGTTCAGGTCGGCGAATCCGGGAATGGCCGGCGACAGTCAGGCCGGTGATCCCGTCGTGGCACGTGTATTGGAGGAGGGTGAGTCGATTGTGGCGACGGTGATCACCGGCCGTGAGGATCTCGAGAAGGAAAGCGAGGCGCTGGCCGCACTCGCCAGCATAAGGCCGGTGCCCACGCCCATGTCGGAGCCCCGTTCGGACTCGTTGATCGCAGGCGGGATGCTCATTAAATCCGCAGCTCCAGTACTTGACGCCGACGGCACCCTGATCGGAGTCCTGTACGGGGCAAGGATGCTGAACCAGAGATATGAGATCGTCGATGCCGTCAAGGACATAGTATACCGCGGGGAGAAGTACGGGGAGAAGGACGCCGGAACCGCGACCATATTCCAGAATGACCTCAGGATAGCCACCAATGTAATGGGGCCCGACGGCAGGCGAGCCGTGGGAACGAGAGTCTCGGCCGAGGTATATGACCGGGTAATAGGCATGGGACTCCCCTGGGTCGGGCGCGCTTTCGTAGTGAACGACTGGTACATTACGGCCTATGAACCCATACGCAGCCTTGACGGTGATGTGATCGGCATGCTCTACGTGGGGACGCTCGAGGCTCCCTATACGGCCCTGCGGCGCAACGTGATCCTCACTTTCGCAGGCATAGCCGCCGCCGCGATCGCGGCGATGTCGATAGCGGCCGTTGTGCTTTCGGGCAGAATCGCCAGGCCAATCAGGGAACTGGTCCGGGGTACCGAGAAGATAGCCGCCGGGCGCCTCTCGTACCGGGTCGGGGTGGAAAGCGGGGACGAGGTAGGCCAGCTTGCAGCTTCATTCAACCGAATGGCGGAGGAGCTCCAGAGGGCGCGCGACGGATACGACGAACTCCTGTCAACCCTCGAAGAAAAAGTGAGAGATAAGACGAGGGAGCTTCAGGAGACTCACGACCGCCTCGTCCAGTCGGAGAAGCTGACATCGATGGGGAGGATGGCGGCCGGCATAGCCCATGAGATAAACAACCCGTTGACTTCGATCCTCATAAACAGCCACCTGGCTGCCGAGCACCTGGGCTCCGACCCGGAGGCGGAAGAGAGTCTCAGCCTGATCATGAGTGAGACCGCCAGATGCAGTGAAATCGTCGGCGGTCTTCTCGATTTCTCCCGTCAGAACCCTCCCGAAATGGTCATAGGAAGCCTCAACGACGTAGTCGAGAAGACGCTTGCCCTTCTCAGGACACAGCTTCTGGCGGCGCGCGTTGACGTGGTGAGAGAACTGGACGGCTCCATTCCACTCATACCTATGGACGCAAACAAGATGGAACAGGCTTTCGCCAATCTGGTGTTGAACGCCATAGACGCCATGCCCGACGGGGGATCACTCCGGGTCGAGTCCGGGGTTTCCGCCGACGGCGGTGGGGTTGTAGTCGTTTTCGCCGATACCGGATGCGGCATATCGGAGGAGGACCTGACCAGGGTGTTCGACCCGTTCTTTTCAACCAAGGGAACAGCCGGGACGGGCCTCGGCCTGTCGGTTACCTACGGCATCATCGAACAGCATGGCGGAAGAGTAGACGTCAATAGCCGAATCGGCGAGGGAGCGGTATTCACAGTCTCGATCCCGCTGGCACAAGGCGGGCAACCCGAAAACCGGCCGGATTAGCCGGCCCTGAGAGCGGCTCATGCCGCATAGAAGGGAGTATGCCACATGAGTTGGCGCGACGGTTACAGGCGCAAAATCGCGTCTCTTGAGGAGGCCGTGTCCATGGTGAAGAGCGGGGACTGCATTTATGTCAGCGGTAACGCCGCTACGCCCTTCACCCTCCTTGAGGCGCTTGCGGACCGGAAAGACGAACTCGAGAATGTCGAAGTGACCCATGTGCTCCTCGTGGGCGATGACCCCATTTCGGCCCCGGGGACCGAAGGTCACTTCCGGCACAACTCCTTTTTCGTCGGTCCCGCCGACCGCAAGGCCGTGAACGACGGCCGGGCCGATTACATCCCCGTTTTCCTTTATGAGATACCCGGCCTGTTCTACTCCAATCTCATCGGGCTCGATGTTGCCCTGCTTCACCTTTCGCCGCCTGATGACTTCGGGTACATGAGCCTGGGTGCGGAATGCCTGGCATCGAAGGCCGCCGCCGAGACCGCCAGGACGGTTGTCGCCGAGGTCAATGACAAGATGCCCAGGGCCCTCGGCAATGCCTTCATACATGTATCGCAGGTCGACCGCATCGTGGAAACATCCAGGAGCCTGGCCGAACTCTCGGTCAGGGAGATAACCGACGTGGAGGAGAAGATCGGCCGCAATGTGGCGGGGCTCGTGGAGGACGGCTCGACCATTCAACTGGGGATTGGCGGAATACCGAACGCCGCGCTCGCCGCCATGTCGGACAGAAAGGACCTGGGCATACATACGGAAATGGTCTCAGACGGCATAGTTGAAGCCATGGAGGCCGGCTATGTCACCGGCGCGAGGAAGACCCTGCACCCATACAAGGCCGTAACGACTTTCCTCTACGGTACGAGAAAGGTCTACGACTTCGTTGACAACAACCCTGCCTTCGAAGTGCATCCGGTCGATTATACCAACCACCCCTCGGTGGTGGCCAGAAACGACCGTATGGTGGCCATAAACTCGGCCGTCGAAGTGGATCTCACCGGACAGGTCTGCTCTGATTCCATAGGCACCCGCATATATTCGGGTTTCGGGGGCCAGGTGGACTTCATACGGGGCGCCGCGCAGTCCAGGGGAGGCAAACCCATAATAGCCCTGCCGGCGACCACGAAGGACGGAGGGACCTCGAAGATCGTGCCCTTCCTGAAGCAGGGAGCGGGCGTGGTTACGACGCGGGCCGATGTCCATTATGTGGTCACCGAATACGGGGTTGCCTATCTCCACGGGAAGAACATAAGGGAGAGAGCTCTCGAGCTCATAAAGATAGCGGCTCCACGCTTTCGCGATGAACTGGAACGAGAGGCCGCCAAGCGCAACCTGCTGAAAGGCGACTAGAGCATGCGCCAGGGCGCGGAAAGCAAAAACAATGAAAGGGAGGACGTGATGGCCGCCACACCGAGAATTCTGGTAGTTGATGATGAACTCCCCGTCTGTAAGAGCGTCGCGAGGGCGGTGTCCGGGGAGTATGAGGTCGATACGGCACTCAGCGCAGAGGAAGCCCTTTTAAAGCAGGCGGAATCCGAATACGACGTCATAGTCACCGACCTGATGATGCCGGGCCAGAGCGGCATGGACCTTCTCAAGGCTCTGAATGAGAAGGGATCGGCCACCAAGGTGGTCATGATAACCGGCTATCCTTCGGTCAAGTCGGCTGTGATGTCCATAAAACTGGGGGCGTTCGATTTCATTCCCAAACCCTTCACGCCGAATGAGATCAGGAATCTGGTCAAGCGCGCGCTGGCAAGCGGGACACCGGAATCCGGTAACGGCAAAGGCGTCGCCCGGCCGGTTGTGCCGCCCGGGGATATCTACGCCATTTCCGACAACTCATGGGCCAGGATTGAAGACAACGGGCTCGCGCGGGTGGGCGTTCATGACTCCTTTCTGAAGACCATAAAAGACCCGGCCTCCATCGATATGCCCAGGCCCGGTGACATGAGATACCAGGGTGAGGCCTGCGTCAGGCTGGTGGACGGGGCGGGCAACGCCCATCGGGTGTGGACGCCGGTAAGCGGCAGGGTGAAGACCGTAAACGAGCGACTGAAAGAGAGCATATCGTGCCTCCTGGAAGATCCCTACGGCGATGGTTGGGTGATCATGCTTGAACCCACCCACCTTGAAGAAGATCTCAAGAGACTCACTCACCAGGCGCGTTGAACATGAGCCAGCAGGATTCAGAGAGCGTCCCTTCACCGGCGGCTCTTCAGGACTGGATAGAGGGCAGGCTTGGACATTTCGAGGTCGACCTGAAGGTTCACCTGGGTCCCGACGGCACCTGGCAAAGGGGGCTCCGGTCCACCTGGCAGCGGGCTTCAAACGAGCTCTGGTACAGGCTCTGGGAACTCCGCCGCGCGCCCTCGTTCGAAACCCGGTGCGCTGGCCTTTTCGGGCCTTTCACGCGCGACCGGTCCGCATGGGAATCGACCCTGGCATTATTCTCGCACAAGTATGGCCGCAGGGTTCCCCGTCCGGGCGTCCCGGCAGCTGCCGCCGCGCTGACGTCGATGATTGAGATCAAATCCAACCGCATGAACGCTGAGGCCCATGTGGCCGAGTGGGACTATCGCAGCAAGGCCCTTCGCGCCTGGTTCAGCGGGCGCAGCGACGCCGCGGTGGACGAATTCAGGGCGATTCTCGGGGCCGGCGCCGAGCCCTACCTCGATGCGGTCATGGCGGGCCTCGAAGCCGGCAGCGGCAGCCTGTTCGCTCGCGTCTCCCGCATCATCGCTCGCGAAGAATGGCTCAGCGAGACTCTCGCGATCCTGATCGAGAACATGGAGGACCCGGAGAAGAGGGCGGCTGCATCTGACTCGGTGAGAGAGCACATCGCCCATGCGGCCGCCTTGCGGAGCGGAACCCCGGAGGCATACATAAGGCCTTGCATAGACATTCTGTCGAATCCCCGCATGGACCTTACCAGCGGTGTGCCGTATGAGGCCGCCTCCCTGCTGGGCAGGTTCCCGGACAGACGGGCGGCGGGCAGTCTGATTGAGGCCCTGGGCAGGATACCGCTGGAATACGTCCTGCTGCGCGCGAACATAGTATTCGCCCTGGGACGGCTCCGCCACCCTCGCATGCTTGGGCCGTTGAGGGCCGTTCTCAGGGGCCCGCGGGCAGTGCGCGTGGGTGAGAAGGAGACATCACCGGGGTTCCTGCAGGCCCTGGATCCCGAGAAGCGCGAGGCGGTGTGGGCGCTGGGGGGATGCCCTGAGATCTCCGAGCAGTCGCTATCCGACCTGACGCGCGTGACCTCACTAAGGGATAGGAAAACACTCGCCTACCTGGCGTTAGCAGTCCGCCGCATCGGTGTGAAGCAGCGGGAGCGGGACGGACATATTGACGCCGCTGTCCTCAAAATACTGAGCGGCCTGCTCGGAAGCGAACACATCGAGGTCTTCGAGGAGGCGGCCGCGGCGCTGACCGACTTCGGATACCGTGACGCGCTTGACATGATGTACTTCAAAGACTTCCAGACTGTGCCCATTCTCGCACTGAAGCCGAGCAGCACAGGCCTGTATGAGCTCTCAGAGGCGCTTCTCTACATGATCTCGGTCAGGAGACCGGTTGTCATTGCCGTGACCGGTGACTCGGGTACCGGGAAGACCTATTTCTGTGAGACGATTGCCGCGGGCTTCTCCGATGTCAGACCGGATGAGATACTATATCTGATGCGCGACCGGCGAGGCGACCGGACATTCGACCGTATTCTTGGTCTCGATTGGCTCAGACGCAATGTCGATCCCGAGTTCTATGAGGATTACGACATCCCGGAGCATGAAGAGGATCCCCAGGTGTTCTTCGATCGCTTCATGTCCCGGCACGCGTCCAAGAAGGTCATAATCCTCGATGGGTGGCGCGACAGCGCCTATTTTCATCAGGTAATCAAGATCTTCTACGCCAATGGTTACCTGGACATCATTGTGAGGTTCAAGACCAGCCTCTCCACCCGCCGGAGCAACCTGGAAGAACGTGAGGGAACGCTTGACGGCGTCGAGTCACACCTGCCGCTCGTTGAGGACCCTTCGATTGAGAACACGGGGTTCTACAGGGAGGGCGCGGTACTGGTCTACAATCTGGATAACTCCATGCCGTCAAGGCTGAGCCGGCCGGAGATCCTTGAGGTCTTCGGCAGGAAGAAAGTCCCGAATTGGGCGGACCAGATTCACCTGGGCCTGTTCTCGGAGGCCCCGGTGCGATTGACTGCTGAAAGAGACAGCATGCGTCGAGGGCGGTGCGCCCTGGATTGCAGACAGACGGCGCTGCCCGCCTCCCGTCAATCCTCGGTCGCCATCGCGGACTCATTGTTATCAAGAGAGCTGAATGGGGATATGCTGCATGAGCCGCGATTGCTTGAGGTCGTGCGGCCCGAGAGGATCGACGTCGCGGGCATCGCCTTCTACACGCACGGCCAGCTGGCCTTCCGGGGCCGCGACGGGGAGGTGGGGGTCATGGTGGGCTTCGAAGACCGGGCCTATTCGGCTAATGCGCATGCCGGGGAAGCGCTTGGCCTGGCCGTGGTCGGTGCGGACCTGGTTTCCTATGACAAAGACGGCGTGGTCGCCATAACATCGCTCAAAGAGGGGTCGGTAAGGAAGTTCGCCGCCACGCACTCCCCGGTAACGGCAATTTGCCGGGGCAGTGACGGGTGCTTTATTACAGGCCACAGGGACGGAAGTCTGACTTTCTGGGATATTCCCTCGGGACAGATCCGGGTCGCACATGTGAACAAATGCGCCGTCCTCAATCTCGCGCGAGACCGATTCGGGCGCGTGGCTTGCGCCGGACCGGACGGGTCGATATGCATGGTGGATCTCTCCAGGTCTGAATCCGTTATGCTGGAGGGATTCAACCGTCAGGTATCATGTCTGTCGACCTATCCCGACGGCCGGGTTGTCGCCGTCCTCAGCCCCGAATGTGACCAGACGGAGGGCAGGGTGACATCCATAGAGGTGAGATTGGTGGAGCCCGGGACGGGCGACACCGAGGTGGTCCGCATTCCCGAAGAGAGCCCTGTGAGTTCGGTTCATATTTATTTCGACGGCCGCATTTTACTGGGACTACGGCGCAAAACGGCCGGCGACGCGGGTACCTTGATAGTCGCAGAGCCCGGAGCGGCCTCGCCCGGGTTCTGGAGGCTGGCCGGGCATGAGCGAGACACGGCATCGTGCTTGACCATGGGTCCCAGGATCGTAACCAGCGGAATCGACGGTGGCGGCCGCACCATACGCATATGGGGCGCGGAGCCGTACGTTCAGGGCGAACACGATAAGCTGGCCCTGCTTGAGGGAGTCGGAACCAAGCCCCCTTACCACAGATCTCTGTTTTAGGTCTTCGATTCGGCGCTCACCGGTGAAGGCTGCCCGGCTTGAAAAGGGTGGCCGGGGTCTGCTATAATCCGCCTGAGGTTCTTAAGGTCATGGAGACAACCCGCAGGGATTTTATCGCCTCTATTGCTCTTCTGACCCTCGGCGGCCTGGGACTGCCCTCATGGGCCTCGGCCTCGGGCCTGCCGGGTTCAGGGAAGACTCCCGCAATAGACCCCGACTTCAGACCGCCCTATCTCGAGCTCCATGAGAGCGGTGAGCTGAGAAGGCGCGGAGAGGAACTCTGGAGCATCATGGAGAGGTGCCGGCTCTGTCCCCGGCAATGCGGCGTCAACAGGCTCGAAGGGGAGAAGGGATTCTGCCGGGCATCGTCAGACCTCATCATAGCCTCATATCACGCCCACTTCGGCGAAGAGCGGCCGCTTGTGGGCAAGGGCGGCTCGGGCACCGTATTCTTCTCGAACTGCGGACTGCGCTGCGTGTTCTGCATCAACTGGGACATAAGCTGGGAGGGCCGGGGGAAGAAGCGCAGTCTCGATGACCTCGCCGGCATGATGATCGACCTCCAGGAACGCGGCTGCCACAACATCAACATAGTGACTCCGACGCATTACTCACCGCATGTCGTGCTCGCGCTCGACATCGCGGCCGGCCAGGGTCTCAGACTGCCGCTTGTATACAACACATGCGGCTGGGAGCGCGTGGAGATCCTCAAGATGCTGGACGGAGTCGTGGATGTCTATCTTCCGGATTACAAGTACTCGGAGGGCCATGAGGCGGCAAGGTACTCATCGGGAGCCGCGACCTATCCCGAGCTCACGCAGGCGGCTCTCATTGAGATGAACCGGCAGGTGGGGGTGGCGAAGCCGGCCGGAGACGGTCTTATGTACCGGGGGCTCGTGATACGGCATCTGGTAATGCCCAATGACGTCGGCGGAACGAGGGGCGTTATCGGCTGGATCGCCTCCAATCTTCCCGGAGAAACCTACTTCAACATAATGAGCCAGTACCGGCCCTGTTATCGTGCCGGGGAGTATCCCGACATCGCGCGCAGGCTCACAAGGGAGGAATATGCGGAGGCGGTGGCCTGGGCGCGCGAGGCAGGCCTTACGAACCTCGACGTCCAGGGCCCGCCACGCTGAGCCGGCCTCATGTGCTGCGGGCGTTGCTGTGCGGCGTTTGGCCTTTACAAGCGCGGCCCTGCATAAGACAATCAGAATCTATGATTCTCAAGGGAATTCTCGACATGCCCAACCCGGGCTTGCATTGAAAGGAAGATACATATGATCTCAACAGGACTGCTGAAGCCAACCGTCGCCTGTGTCTGTTTTGCCCTGGCTCTTACGGTGGCGCGAGGCGCAATGGGCGCAGGGGAGGTCGACCATTCGCCTTACGATGCCCTGCTCAAAAAGCACAGCCGGAACGGCCTGGTCGACTACGGCGCCATGAAAAAGGACCTGCCCGGGCTCGATGCCTATCTCAAGACGCTGAGCGACTCGAGCGCCGTCCACTATGCGACCTGGAGCCGCGACACCAGGCTGGCGTTCTGGATAAACGCCTACAACGCCCTTGCCATATACGCGGTCGCGACCGACTATCCCATCCGGGCCGGCGAGCCGGCGTCAAAGCAGAAATTCCCCGAGGGCAGCATAGGGCGCATAGAGGATGTATGGAATACCGCCTACTTCGACCTCGCCGGCAAGCCCGTCAGCCTGGATGAGATCCACAACGGGATCCTGCGCAAGCAGTTCGGCGATCCCCGCATTCACTTCGCGCTTGTGCGCGCGTCCAGGGGGAGCCCGTTGCTGTCGGATGAGGCCTATCGCGCGGAAGTCCTTGACGAGCAGCTTGAGCGGGACGCCGTCCGCTTCGTCAACGACTATGACAAGGTCCGTGTCAACATAACCCGCGGGCGGCTCCACGTGTCCGAGATATTCGACTGGTACGCCGCCGACTTCGTCCTTGAAGGTGACGAGATTCCTGAGTGGCTCACGGCCTACAGGAAGAAGACACGCGGTTTCGTGAGTTTCATAGCGGAGCGTGTGGACCGCCAGACCCGTGAAGCCATAGAGAAGCGCGGTCTCAAGGTGGACTACCTCAAGTATGACTGGTCGCTCAACGACCTCCCGGCCGACGAGTGAACGGGCAGAATGAGGGGTCAGAATGAGGGGTCAGGTCTTGGAATGCACAGAATGCCGGGGTCAGGTCCTGAAATGCACACTCCCGCATAACCTCGCTAAAGGGGCACGGCTGTGTCAGAACGCGTGAAGATGCTCTATTTATGCAACCACAACGCCAACCGCAGCCAGATGGCTGAGGGTTGGACGAATCATATCAGGGGCCAGGAATTCATGGCATTCTCAGCCGGTGTTGAGCCGACTGCCCTTGACCCCCGCACCGTCAGGGTGATGGGGGAGGAGGGTGTCGACCTCGGGGGGCATAGAAGCAAGAATATAGACGAGGTCGGGGAGAAGGAGTTCGATTACGTGGTCACGCTCTGTGCGGGCGCAGCCGAGAACTGCCCCTATTTCCCCGCGAAGACGAGAGTAGTGCATCGGAGCTTCGACGACCCGACGGTGCTTGCAGCCCGCGAGGCCACAGAAGAGAGGAAGCTCGCCGCCTACCGCAGGGTGCGCGACGAAATAAAGGCATTCGTCGAGGGGCTGCCGGATTCACTGGGATAAGAGCCCGCCGCCTCTATTCCTTCGATTCCTCTTCATCCAGCCGGAACTCTATCGGTATGCTCACCGTCACCCCGACCGGTACGCCGTCTTTTGTCGCCGGTTCGAAATGCCACTTCGCGACGGCATCCATAGCAGCCCTGTCCAGCTCGGGATGCCCCGGCACGCCTTCCGTGACTTCGGTTCTCGCCACGGTGCCGTCAGCCAGTATCTCGACCTCGATTACGGTCTTGCCCTCGATACCGGCCCTGCGTGACACCTCCGGGTACTCGGGAAGCGGGCAGAGGTCGTCGATGATGAGCGGGGGCTTATCGAACTCGATCGGCTTGACATCGTCCAGGTCAAACGCGATGGGTATCAGGAGCTGGCTCTCGATGGGATCTCCATTGAGCAGCGCCGGCCTGAATAGCCACTTCTTCAGGGCCTCAATCGCGTTTTTCTCCATCTGCGGGCACCTGGCGACTCCCTGAATGACCTTGATCTCGGTGACCGTACCGTCCGCGCTGATCGTAGCCTCAAGAAGCACTTTGCCTTCCAGGCCCTGCTCTCTGGCCTCGTCGGGGTACTCGGGATAGGCCATGGATTCCGGCTTGAGCTCAGGCGGTACTTCCGGGGGCGGGGGAGGCGCGGGAACGGCCTGCGGCACCACCTGTACGGGCTGGGAGTCTGCCAGCGGAGCCAGGGGAATGAAAGACAGCATCACTACCACAAGAACCGCGCCTAATAAAGCTAAGCGGTGCCTTCTCATCGCGATAAACCTCCTGTTAGTTTCGAGCCTCTCGAGTCTCTCCCGTATCGGGGATAGCCGGCCGAAACCCAGCGCTGTTGGCTCTAGGCCCTCTTCCAGGCCGAAACCAAGCATACTGGCGATGGCCGCCATGTACGCGGCGGAGCCGGTACCGGCTTCCAGCACGGCCTCGTCGCATGCCATCTCGGCCGAGGTGTTCAGTTCTCTCAGAAGAAGCCAGAGGGGCGGATAGAAGAAAAACACCGTGAGCGCCAATCTCTGTAGAGCAAGACGAAGCGGCTCACGTCTTCTGCGATGAGCTTCTTCGTGCAAGAGCACGGCCCGGAGCTCTTCCTGGTTCAGCTCCATAGCGGCCCTCTCGGGGATGATTATCCTGGGACGCAGCAGACCCGAGACCCCGGGGACGCCCTCGCCCGCAGTAACAAACACGGCCCCCGGCTCTATGCCGCCCGCACGCGCGGCCTCCTCGATATGGTAGCGCGGGTCGCCGTGACAACGGCCAAGCGGGACGGCGTTACTGAAGGGGCTTCTGCGGGCCCTCAACATGAAGCGGCCAAGAATGAAAGCCGCCCCCGCCGCCCAGAGAACGGTGATCAATGTGAAGAGCGAACTGCCCGCGACTCCGTTTTGAGGCCGGGAGGCGACAACCAATAGCCCGGGATCCATTATATATGAGGCGCCCCCCGCCAGTTTCACGACGATACTGCCGAACGAAAACGACGCACCGGCCGGCCCGGCCATTGCCTGCATGAGCAAGCGGCCGGCATGGCTCAGAAGAGCCAGCGGCATGAAAATCTTGGCGAAACCCACCCACCACAGGGCGTTCCTGAGGCGCGCCGGGGCGCTGTTCATGGTGCGCGCGATCACAAGCAGTGCCAGGAGCACAAGCGTTGTCTGCCAGAGATGGGACGCCACGCCGCGCCATATCTGCTCGCAGGCGATTCCCGCGATCATGACCGACCCTCTTTGCCGGAAGTCCGTCTCTTCGTCTTTTTCTTCACCACGTGCTTCTCGATTTCCCTGATGTCCTCCAGGCTGAGCTCCTTCATGTCGGCGAGCTGCGCGAGCAGGGGGGCGGTGGCCCCGTCGAAAGCCACATCCAGGAATCGCCTTATCTCTTTCTTAAGCATCGCCGGTTTGGATATGGCGGGGGTGTAAACCCAGGCCTTGCCCCTCTTGTGAACGCGCTTGATTGCGCCCTTCTGTTCGAGCCGCTCCACTATTTTCCTTACGGTGGAGTAACTCGGGGGTTGCACCAGGTCGCGGTGGATCTCACCTACTGTCGCCTCGCCCCGGGCCCACAATTTCCGGAGACACTGCAGCTCGAAACGCGAGAGATCGGGCAGTCTGCTCATTGCTCTTCCTTTCTGCTACGTTTGTCACAGGTATTATCGGACAGATGTCGCACTTCGTCAAGGGGTTTTCTCCGCGGCGCATGAAAAAGGGAATGCCCCGGCGGAGAAACTTGGCGCGGGGGTTTTCATCTAAAAAGACAAAGGGGTGAGAGTGACGGGAGGTGAGGGAAGATGAAGATCATGCTTAACGTACTGGAAATAGCGCTGTTCCTGGGAATGATGAGCGTCGCGGTGTCGATAGGCGGGGACATAACCGCTGCCGACTCCGCGCCGCGTGAGGGCCGGATGAAAACGGAGAGAGCCACGTTCGCAGCGGGATGTTTCTGGGGTGTAGAGGCGAAATTCAGGGATATTGAAGGGGTGTTGGACACCCAGGTGGGATATACCGGCGGCAAGACCGACGATCCCACTTATCATGATGTATGCACGGACAGAACGGGCCATGCCGAGGCCGTGCAGGTGACCTTCGATCCCGAGGTCGTGTCCTATGACGAGTTGCTGAAAGCATTCTGGGAGCTCCATGATCCTACGCAGCTCAACAGGCAGGGCCCGGACTACGGGAGCCAGTACAGGTCGGTCATATTCTTCCACGGTCCCGAGCAGGAGGCCAGGGCAAAGGCCTCCAAGAAGATGCTCGAGGAGTCAGGCAGGTACAAGAAGCCCGTAACGACCGAGATCGTTGAGGCGGCCGAATTCTACAGGGCCGAGGAATATCACCAGCAGTACCTGGAGAAGCGCGGCATAAACAGGTGCGGCTCACATTAGGCCGCGGGTATGACACAGGTTCCGTAAGGCGGAAAGCGACAAGCCGGTCTGCAGAGACACCTTGTGGTCAGTCGTGACGGAGGCAGATCGGCTTTCGCTTCCGTCTTTACCATTCGCTCGCCTGTCAGCGCCGAAGCCAATATGGTCTAGGCAATCCTCCTTTCTTTTCCTAGAGTAAGTCGTACATGAGAAATAACGCATGAGAGGAAAGCGAGGTAAAGCATGCGATCAACCCCTGGACGGAGCAAACACCGCCTGGCCTGGCTCCCTGCCGCGATTCTGCTGCTCGCCCTGGCGGCCCCGGCCGCATACGGCGCCGGCGAGGCCGGCATCGAAGGATACTGGAGAGGCTATCAGGATGACGGCAACTGGTCTTTCGTCTACCAGTTTCTGGAGACTGCTCCGGGTCAATACAAGGGCATCATCCATGTGTACCGGGGCGATGAGAAGATGGAGGAAGTGCCGATCAAGAGCGTTGAGTTCGCGGGCGGCAAGGTCAAGCTGCTGGTGGAGCTCAACAACATACGCATAGAGGGACCTGTCGACTTCGAGGAGCGCGTCATTCAGGCGACCTACTTTTACCAGGACGGCTCCACCGCCGACATGGCGCTTAGCTGGGTCGAACCCGAGACGCTCAAGGGACTTGAGGCCAGGTCCGCGCCGGGAGGAGGGGAGTACGTTTACGAATACAGCCGGCCCGGCGAGACGAAGGACGGCTGGAAAGTGTCTTCGCTTGATAAAGAGGGCCTGGACAGGAAGAGGATAGAAGACCTTGTGATGGCCGCCGTCGGTGGTGAATTCGGGCAGCTTCACTCGCTCGTCATGGCCAGAAACGGCAGGCTGGTGCTGGAGGAGTATTTCTATGGCCATGACGCCGGGTCGGTTCACCGGCAGGCCTCGGTTACCAAGAGCGTCTCGTCGCTGCTCATCGGCATAGCCATAGACAGGGGAGAGATCGCCGGCGTCGACGAGAATATCATGGCTTTCTTCCCCGGCTACCAGGGCAGGGCGGCAGCTGGCTGGGAAGAAGTCACTCTGGAACATATCCTGACAATGACCGCGGGTGTGGGCTGGGATGAAGACGACCTCTCGGGTTTCTATGAAAGCGATGACCACTTCGGTATTGTGTTCGAACAGCCGGTCGAGGGCACACCGGGAGCGGAGTTTGAGTACGTCAGCCCCAATGTCGACCTGCTGGCGGGCGTGATCAAGGAGGCTACGGGCATGCACGCGGACGTCTATGCCGAAGAGCACCTCTTCGGTCCGCTCGGCTTCGGTGACTACGACTGGGAATACGGCAGGTGGGAGGGATATCCCCTGATGGACGGTTCGCTTCATCTCTTGCCGCGCGACATGGCCAAGCTCGGCCAGATGGTCCTGGACGGCGGCAGGTGGCGCGGCAATCAAGTGGTCTCGGCGGAATATATAAGCGCGTCGACCGCGGCTCATGTTGATGTCGACGGCCCCGAGGAATACGGTTACCTGTGGTGGCGAACCGAGGCCCCGTTTGAGGGTAGTCTGGTTCAGGGCATATATGCAAGCGGGTGGGGGAGCCAGTTCATCTTCGTGGTGCCGGAGTACGACCTCGTGGTCGTGACGACAGGTGGGAACCATGATAACGGGATGAATTTCGCGCCCGCGAAGATGTTCCCGGAATACATATTGCCGGCGTTGAAGTGATATACATTCGCCGCGTCACTAGGAGGCGCGGCCCGGGGGTCATGCCGTCCGTGGCCGGTATGGTCCCCGGTCTAGTAAATAGATCTTCTACTTCAATATGACGGCCTTGCGCGTAAACTCTAAGCCGCCTGCAGCCATTCTTATGAAATAGACGCCGGGCCCGAGGTCTTCGGGGCATTTCCAGTGCACCGAGTGGCGTCCCGGCTCGAACACGCCGGCGGCGATGATATCTACGAGCTTGCCGCTCACTTCATAGGCCTCCAGGCGCACCCAGGCTCTTACGGGCGATGCGAAGCGTATCTCCGATTCGCGCGCAGCCGGATTGGGGCTTACCGGGGCCAGGGCGAAAGCGTCCGGCGCGACGTGCAAATCGCCGTCGTCGATCCTCACCGAGGCCAGGTCGTCCGTGACGACCACGTCGTCTATGTACCAGCCCTCCTCGGCGTCAAAATGCTCGCCGGCGCCGAAGTTGAACCTGATCCTGGCCGGCCCTTCGTAGGTGGAGAGGTCGAATTCGACCTGTGTCCACCCGCCTGTCCAGGCGAAACAGGGAGTCTCCGGCGGGATGGGGGTGGACGTCCCGGGGTATATCCTGTATGGATAGCCGCCCACAGGCGCGATCTGGGTCCAGGTGCAACCGCCGTCGGTGGAGATCTCCACCAAGCCGCCGTCGGAGGCGTAGTCTCCCGACTCGAGCTCGGCCTGTATGAAGTGCCAGAAACTCAGGCTCGCGTTGGGACCGAGACACACCTCCGGCGTCACCAGGCCGCCGTGAGAGTAATGGGTGTAACGCTCGGCGCCGGGGCCTCCGAATTTCCATGAGTAAGCCCCACCCGGAGTATGATTCCTGTGAGTCTCCAGGTGCCACTGGTCGACGAAGCCGGGCACGATGTCTTCGTGATACCACATTCCCTGGCCGGTTTCCAGGTCGTCATCGAGCGAGCCGCCCGTGAATACGACAGCGCTGCACGTTGCCGTTCTGCCTGAGGCGAAGTCCAGGGCGATGACAAGATCGATAGGGTGCGCGCCAGGGCAGTCCGGAGCGACGCTCATGACGCAGGGCGGCGCCGCTGTGGCCGAGCTCCCCGCCGGAGTTGAGGTTAAATAAGTGCCGCCCGAGAGGATCTCAGTGTACGGGTCCGACTCGCTTACATGGAGGCTGACGCTGCCGCCTCCACCGGTACCGCCGTTATGGACCGTGAGGCCTAACTCAACCGTCTCGCCGGGACCGATGCAGCCGTTGCCGTCCCCGTAGAGGAGATCGCCCACACCTACGTCCGATATCCCAAGGTCGGGCGCGCAGAGGGCGATTGCGTGGTGCCGCGTGACGGAGGTGTCCGAGTAATCAATGTGAATCTCGAGCCCGACTTCGTGTTCATCAGGCGCATCGGGGTCTATGCCGATTACGAAAGCCGCGTCGGGCCCGGCGGTCGATCCCGGACCTATGGTTCCGTAACTCGCCACCGAATCCCCGACCGATATATAAGGGTCATCGACGCGCAGGGTCGCCGTCACCGCTGTCGCGGCGGCCTGCCCGATGTTCTTGAGGTCTGCGCTTAACTCCACGGTCTCGCCGGCGTCCGCATCGCCGTCGGAGTCGCCGCTGCTCGGTGCCGTGCCGTCGTCGTCCAGCGCGACGCCTTCGAGCATCACCAGCGGCTCTGTGGCATCGATTACCTCCAGCGTATATGGCGCGCCGTAGAAGTTGTG
>Ga0180438_10002221_pt1 | contig 32360 bp, 27 predicted proteins | sample SS_ome_12_FD_132455 | JGI IMG/M metagenome (GOLD analysis project Ga0180438, IMG submission 132455) | Hypersaline lake sediment archaeal communities from the Salton Sea, California, USA - SS_3_D_2 metaG | ecosystem: Environmental > Aquatic > Non-marine Saline and Alkaline > Hypersaline >... | reverse complement strand
AGCGTACCCACGAACTGGAAACCCTGAATGAAATCAACAAAGTCATCACCTCCAGCCTCGACCTGGACCAAATTTTGAGCCAGGCAATGCATGGTATACAGAGGATCTTGCATGTAGAAGCCGGGTCTCTCTTGCTGCTGGACGAGGACAGTGGACTGTTGGAATTCAAAAAGGTCTTGAGTGGCAGCCAGGAGCGGATGGTAGATTTCAAACTGAGAGTGGGTGAAGGTATCGCCGGTCACGTGGCACAGAATGGAGAGCCCTTGTTGGTGGCGAATGTCCAGAATGACCCGCGCTTCTGTCCGCGCATGGATGAGGCCATCGCCCTTGTGACTCGCTCGGTACTCTGCGTGCCGCTCAAGGTCAAGGACAGAATCATCGGCGTCATCGAGGTGATCAACAGGCTCGATGGTTTATTTGACGAGAACGACTTGTGGCTCCTGGACTATATGGCTGGCTCGGTAGCCATCGCCCTCGAGAACGCGCGTCTCTACACTGAACTGAGCGATTTCGCCAGCGAGTTGGAAAAATCCCAGACCCAACTCATCCTGGCAGAGAAGCTGGCAGCCATGGGGCGGCTGGCTGCCTCCATCGCGCACGAGATCAACAACCCACTACAGGCCATTCACAATTGTCTTCACCTGACCCTCAAGAAGCCCCTCAACGAGGAGAAGAAAACCCGCTACCTGGGCATGGCTCAGGAAGAAGTAGAGCGCCTCATCACTATTGTGCAGCGTATGCTCGAGTTCTATCGGTCCTCCAGAGGAGGTATGGCTCCCACCGATGTGCATACGATTATCGAGAATGTGCTGGCCCTGTCCAGCAAACGGCTTCAACATGGCAAGATCACCGTTACGAAGAAACTGACCCCAGACCTGCCGGCTATCAACGCCGTGAGTGACCAACTGAAGCAGGTCTTTCTCAACATCGTCATCAATGCCATTGAGGCCATGCCCCAAGGCGGTGAGTTGTGCATAGAAACGAAATTGAACGAGGAAGATGGACTTTCCGTGGCCTTTATTGACACGGGTGTGGGCCTTTCAGAAAAAGATCAGGAGAACATTTTCGAGCCCTTTTTCACTACCAAGGCCATGGGAACAGGACTGGGCCTTTCGGTCAGTTACGGCATCATTGAGCGACACGGTGGCAGGATTGAGGTCCAAAGCGAGCTGGGCGAGGGGGCAACTTTTACTGTCCATCTGCCGCTAACCAGCCCCACTTGAGAACCTCTGGACGTCAGGAGCTGAAAATGAACGAGTTTAACCGACCCAAAATCCTCGTCGTGGACGACGAGGAAATTACGCGCCTGTCTTTGGCCGAGATCCTCTCTCTGGAGGGCTATCAGGTCGTCAGTGCCAGGAGCGGTGAAGAAGCTTTGCAAAAGCTGGAAGAGGAGACTTTTGATCTGGTCCTGGCAGACCTGGTGATGAAAAAGGTGGATGGCTTACAAGTGATGGAGGCAGCCAAGGAACTCTCGCCGGATACAGTGGTCATCATGTTGACCGCCTATGGCACCTTGGAATCGGCCATCCAGGCCATGCGCCGGGGAGCCTATGATTATCTTATCAAGCCCTGCGGCGCTCGGGAGATCGTGGCCAGCGTGGAGAGCGGTCTGGCCAGGCGGCGGCAAGAGAGGCGTCGCCAGGAACTGGTGTCCAGAGTAGAAGAAATGCTACGAGCGTTAAAAGCCGAGGAAGATGAAGCACCAGCCTCCGCTTCAAGGGGCAATCAACTGAAGAGAGCGCGCTTTTTGCAATCTGGAGGGATCATCGTTGACTTGCAGAAGCACATTGCCACTTGGCAGGGTCAATTGTTAAAACTGACTCCCACAGAGTTCAGGTTATTGGCTTGCCTGATGGGAAAGGCTGATCAGGTTCTCAGTTGCCAGGAGTTGGTGCGCGAAGTGCAGAACTATGACTGTGACGAACTGGAAGCCCGTGACATCATCCGCGTGCACATCCGACGGTTACGAAAGAAAGTTGAACCTGACCCGGCCAACCCCCAATATATTTTGAACGTGCGCGGGGTTGGTTACATGTTCGCCAGCCCCCCGCGCTCTTCCAAGATTGTGAGGTAGAAGAGACAACAAGTTTATCTCAACGGGGAGCGAACCTTGATCGAACCTTCCCCAGAGCCGGACCCGGCAACAGCCGGTCCGGCTCTTTTATTATGTAACAATATTGTAACTGAACCTTTATCATTTTGAAACCTCCATTAACACACTTTTGTGGTATTATAGACGGGAAGGGATATTCATAAGGATTCTTCACGCCTTTCAGAGATTGCTGAGTCTCTGGAGGCAGCGCGTCCAGATATATTGAGCCAGTAGGCTCGCTCCAGGCATCAATCCAGGTATCCACTAGAGGCGGAGGATATGAACGCGAATAGCAAAAAGAGAATCTTGATCGTTGATGACGAGAAGAAAGTGGCTTTTTTCCTCCAAGAGAGTTTGGAAGACCTGGGAGACAACTATGAAGTGGTCAGCGCTGAGACGGCTGAAATGGCTTTGCAGCAGATTGAATCCCAGCCTTTTGACTTGATCATCACCGATCTCAGGATGCCTGGTATCAATGGACTGGAGTTGCTGAAACGTGTCAGAGCTATCTCACCGGAGACGAGGACGATTTTGATCACCGCATATGGTTCTGATGAAGTCGAGGCCGAAGCCCAGCGACTTGAGGCCTACAGCTACTTCACCAAGCCTTTCCACATAGAAGACTTTATGGTGACGGTGCAAGAGGCCCTGAAAGACATGGTCGTTAGTGAAAAGGGCCTGCTCATCCTCTCCGACGAGCGGTTCAATGCTATCACCCAATGCCTGTCCAAGCTGCGCTTTGAAACGGGGGCGCGATGCATCCTCCTGGCCAACATCATGGGCCAGCTTATCGCCGAGGTTGGGCTGACGGCGGGATTGGATATCAGTACTTTGGTCTCCTTGCTGGCCGGCGGCTTTGTGACTACTTTCGAGATGTCCCGACATTTGAAGGAGAGGGAGGCTTTTAACCTGAACTTTCACGAAGGCACAACCTACGACGTCTACTCGGCAAACGTGGGTTACAAGCTCTTCCTGACCCTCATCTTTGATCGTCGGGTGCAGACCAGCCGCATCGGGATGGTATGGCTCTACACTAAGAGAGCCATCCGGGAGTTGTTGGAGATCACTGCCGCTTCGGAGATGGTGAAAGCAGACCAGGTGTTCGATGCTGGTTTCAATGCCTCACTCAGTGATACATTGGATAACCTCTTCAGTTGAAAAGAGGGATGGAATGAGATTGAACGAGGAGGGAGAATATGCCATTGGAAGGAAGCTTGAAGGATCTCAGCCTGGTTAACCTGATCCAGTTGAACTGCCAGGAGCTGAATGAAGTCAAGATAATCCTAGAATATCTGGGAAAAGAAGGCGTCATCTTTTGTAGCGGTGGCAACATAATCCACGCTGCCACGGGCTCTCTGATAGGTGAGGAAGCAGTGTACGAGCTCTTGCGCTGGGGTGGGGGCACCTTTCGCGTGCAAAATGGCGTCAAGCTGACCGAAAGAACCATCAATAGAAACTGGAACAGCATCCTCCTGGAGGGGGTGCAGCGTATTGACGAAGGAGAGGCGTCAATGGAAGACAGACTGAACAAACTGACCCGTGACCTTGGTGAGATGGCAACCGTGAGCGGAGCAGTCATCGTGGCCCAAGACGGAACCGTCCTCGCTGAAGCGATAGAGGGCAATGCAGAGAAGGAAGGGGCGGTGGCCGTCTTTGTGGGCAATGCTGCTGACCAGATCGGTGAAGCCCTGGCTCTGGGCCCATTCGACTGGGGAGTGGTCGCTATGGGCCAGGACAGGATGCTTGTCCTGAAAAGGTCCAATTTCTTCATGGGCCTGCTTCTGACGGACAAGGCCTCACCTGCCCTGGTGGCGTCCGAAGTGGAAGACACCCTCGCTGCATGGGGATGAGTTGTATGGGAGATGACGAAATATGGAAGACCTCCTAAAAGACATCAACGCGGTGGTGGGGGTGACAGGCTCCTTCGTCTGCAACAGCGAGGGGCAAGTGCTAGCTTTTGCCCTGCCCGACCTTTTCGATGAAACCACCCTTTCGACCGTGGGGCGGACAGTGGCTCAGACCATGGCCGGGCTGGCGGCCGTCCGTCGGCGGAAAGTCGGCGATATGGATCTGGCCTGTAGCCAGGGCCGGTTCATCGCCAAGAACCTGGGAGAGGGTTGCCTGTGCATCCTCTGTGTGCGCAACATCAATGTGCCCCTCTTGAACCTGACGGCCAACGTGGCAGCTAAAAGGTTGACCACGATGGTGGCGGAGCGCACAGAAATGGTCGTGAGGCAGGCTGCGATGCTGGAGGCACAGACCGCTCGTGCCCTGGTGCTGAATGGTGAGGTTCGTTCGTTCATATCCACTGCCCGAAAGCAAGGGGTGGTTTTGCGAGCCACAGGAGATACGGCCATCAGATTGCGCTGCCCCAGCGCAGATCGAATGGCACTGTCGCTTGGCGATAAAATCCTGGATCTGGCCGGCCAAGCCAGGCAGTCAGCGCAGATAAACGATGTCTTGGAGAGCTTTGGGTATTTGCCTGAGCGTAGATTCAATTTCTTGCATGGCAAACAACGGTTGAGGTATGTCCATCCGGAGAAGCAACTCGGTGTTGAGGTGTTCTTGGATGTGCTGAACTCGTATCACCAGCTCGATTTTGCCAATAGGCTCGATCTGGACGAGGACACTATCCCTCTGGCTGATTTGCTTTTGTGGAAGTTACAATTCGTAGAGCTTGAAGAGGATGATTTAAGGGCCATCTACGTCATCGTCTGCGACCATGAGCTTGGAGGGCCAGGGGAATCGAACAAGATTGATACGACCTACATCGTTGACCTGTGCGCTAACGATTGGGGATGGTACAAGACAGTGACCACCAACCTCGAGAAAAGCATTGCTTTGGCTGAGAGCTATTCAGGTGGTGAGGCCACCGTTTTCTTGGAGCGAGCGCGCCGTCTGAAGCAGATGATCGAAGAGGCACCCAAGTCTGGCAGGTGGCAACTGAGGGCGCGGGTTGGCGAGAGTGTGCGGTGGTATGAGACACCTGAATAGTTCACCAATTATCGTCCATGGGTAAGGAGTATATTGTGGAAGAGGTGTTGCATGACATCAATGCTGTGGTAGGGGTGACTGGCTCTTTCGTCTGCAACAGTGAGGGCCAGTTGTTAGCTTCTGCCCTGCCTGCCCTCTTTGATGAAGCTATCCTTTCGATCGTAGGCCGGACCATGGCTCAGACCATGGCTGGGCTGGCGACCGCCCGCCGTCGGAAGGTCGGCGACATTGATCTGGTCTATAGCCAGGGCCGATTCATTGCCAAGAATCTGGGAGAGGGTTGCCTGTGTATCCTGTGCGTGCGCAACATCAACGTGCCTCTTTTGAACCTGACCGCCAACGTGGCGACCAGAAAGCTGGCAAAAGAAATCAAAGCCCTCGGGGCTGCCAAACTGGGGAAGCCAGCCGCCACTGTGATGGCTGTGCCATTAAAACAATTGCCGGAAGAGAAACTCCAGGTTTTCAAAGGCTTTACCGAAGGGGTATCTACCGTGGAGGTTGATGAGAGCATTGTCAGTAGATGGAGAGAGATAAAGGGTTTCGAGGAAATAGGCGCCAAGGTCGAACTGGAAGCGCCAGGTGGTGAGAAGATAAGAGTGGGAGTGGTGGGGAGAAGAAATCTCAAACTTCAGGTGATTTTACCCCCAGCTACGTGTGAGTTGATGAATCTGAAGAGCGGTGACGAAGTGAAAATGAGGCCTTTGATCGAGGGGCAATGAGCCCTCTCAGTTGCTGTTGAGTGACGTTTAGTTCTCGCAACTCCCCAGCTATTTATTCCCCTGAAGGGGCATCTTAATTTGAAAGAGGTAAAAAAATGGAAATCAAAACAACATCGAGAAAGGTTCTCCTGGGGTTACAGATGATGATTGTGGCCTATCCGGCTCTCATCGTGGCGGCAGCCATGGCTGGGCTTGACGCTACCGTGGCTCTGTTTGCTGCTGGAGTAGGCACCCTGCTCTTCCATGGAATTACAGGAGGGAAGGTTCCCATTTTCCTGGCCACCTCGTTCTCCTATGCGGCTGCTGTGGCAGCGGCTACCGGGTTGTATGGGCTGCCTGCAACGCTAGGAGGACTGATGGCCGCCGGCGTGGTGTATATCCTTCTAGGTTTGCTCATCAGAATCGGAGGGGTGCAAACCATCCAGAGGTATTTCCCCCCTGTGGTCGCCGGTCCGATCATCATTGTCATCGGTCTTGGCTTAGCCCCAGCAGGGGTAGGTATGGCCAGTGCGAACTGGATTGTAGCAGTGATCACTCTGGCAGCTACGATTGTGGTCAGCTTTTTCGCCAGGGGGCTCGTCCGAGCGCTGAGCATCGTGGCCGGAATAGCCGTGGGCTACGTCGCCGGCTTGGCGCTAGGAGTGGTGGACTTTACTCCCCTGATAGAAGCGCCCTGGTTTGCCCTTCCCCGTTTCACCTGGCCGGTATTTGACTGGAGGGCGATCCTCTTTGTGGTTCCGGTAGCCATCGCTCCGGCGCTGGAGCACATCGGGGACATACTGTCCATCAGCAGCATAGCGCGCAAGAACTTTTTCACCGAACCAGGCGTTGACAGGACTCTGCTGGGAAACGGGGTAGCGACCTTTGTCTCGGCGCTGTTCGGCGGTCCGGGTTTGACTACCTACTCCGAGGTAAGCGGGGCTTATGCCTTCATCGGAGACTTTGATCCTGCTTTCATGTGGATAGCTGCCGTAGCTGCTATAGTTCTTTCTTTTGTGGCCAAGTTAGGTGCGCTGCTCACTACCATCCCTACATCGGCCATGGGAGGCATTGTCCTTCTTCTCTTCGGCTTGATCTCGGCCATTGGCCTGAGAACGCTAGTGGTCAACGAGGTTGATTTTAGCAAGGCCAGGAACCTTTTCATTGCCGCCGTGGTCTTGATCCTAGGAGTCGGTGGGGCAGTGTGGAAAGTGGGGACTTTTGAGTTAGCCGGGGTGGGCTTGGCTGGTTGCGTGGGCGTCCTGCTAAACCTTGTACTCCCTCAAGAGGTGTAGACTTTCGTGAGCTCACCGATCCTCTCTAGGCTGGAGGAAGGATTGGGAGGATATGGAAAGCATTTTGAAAGATATCAACGCAGTGGTGGGGGTGACCGGCTGCTTCGTCTGCAACGACGAGGGGCAGGTGTTGGCTTCTGCCCTGCCTGAACTCTTTGATGAGACCATCCTTTCGAGCGTGGGTCGGATTATGATCCAGACTATGGCCGGGCTGGCGACCACCCGCCGTCGGAAGACCGGTGACGTTGACCTGATCTATAGCCAGGGCCGATTCATTGCCAAGAATCTGAGAGAGGGTTGCCTGTGCATCCTCTGTGTGCGTAACATCAACGTGCCCCTATTGAATCTGACGGCCAGCGCGGTGGCAAAAAAGTTAAAGAAGGTGGCGAAGAAGCCAGAGCCAGAGGATATGGAAGCACCCTCCCTTGGACTTGACGAGGCGCTTCGGGCCATGTCCAATTTCATCGAGCAATTGATGGAAGAATTGGGGGACAAGGGATTCGGCAGAGAAGACTTGTTAAAGATTATTGAATACAGGTTGATCAAGCTGAAAGCCAGCTACCCCTTTATCCAGGCTGTAAGCATCTCTGGGGGCAAGGTAGATCTTTCGTTGCTTCTGTCAGAATCTCTGGACGCTGAGGACGTGGGGGAAGCTCTGGGGGCATTGATCAGAGGGATATGTTACAGTGCCAGAGGGATATTGGGTTTGGAGGAAGCCGAGGCCAGATACCGTCGGGTCTATCATCCTTTTTACCAGCAGAACGAAGTGCTTTTTGAAAGCCTGGGATTGGGACAGACTTTGGAAAAAGCGGCTACGGAAGAACCGCCCCTTCCCCTTGCCGGTGTGGATTTGAGGCTTGATTGAGAGAAGGGAGGCCGGAGCGTGGACAGGCTGCTAGAAGATATCAACGCTGTAGTGGGGGTGACCGGCTGTTTCGTCTGCAACAAGGAGGGACAAGTGTTGGCTTCTGCCCTGCCCGACCTTTTTGATGAAACCATTCTTTCGACCGTCGGCCGGACCATAGCCCAGACCCTGGCTGGACTGGAGACCGCCCGTCGGCGGAAGATCGGTGAAATTGAGTTGGTCTATGACCAGGCCCGGTTCATTGCCAAAAACTTGAGAGAGGGCTGCTTGTGCATCCTCTGCGTGTACAACATCAACGTGCCCCTCCTCAATCTCACGACCAATCTGGCTGTCAGGAAACTGACAGAAGGACTAAAGACCCTCAGTCCAGCCGAAACGAAGGCCAAAGCCTCCGACCGCACCAAGGTCTCCCCAGAATTGACCGTTGACGGGACCTTCTTTGCGCAGATGGAGTATGAATTGACCAGGGTGATGGGCCCTGTTGCCACACTGATCATTGATGACGAGGTGGCAGCCCTGGGCGCAGACAGAGACTCGTTCCCACGTGACAGGATGGCTAAGCTGGTGGAAAAGGTCAGCTCCGAAATCACGGACGAAGGGAAGAGAGACAGCTTTCAGCAGACCATGTTCAAAGTTATTAGGGCGCTTCGATAGTTTGACCACAAAATCAAAGCCCCGCCGAATTGGGGGCAAGGGAGATGAGACATGAGGCTCACAATCGGTGCCAGACTGGGATTAGGCTTTTTGATCATGTTGCTCTTGGTCGCAACGACCGGCTTGGCCAGCATCGTCACTGTCAGGAGGCTGGCTGATCTAACGGCTGTCCTGGCCCAGGAGAGCGATGAGGTCCTGCGCATCAGAGACATTGGGGTGGCTGTAGCCAAGGCGGACACTGCCCTGGAAAAGGCAGTGGAGTTCGGGGCAACAGAAATTATGATTGCTACAGCTCGATTCTGGCGATCAGAGTTGCAAGACGAGGTGACGGACTACCTGGACAGCAAAGGAACTGGCAGCAGCGAAGCTGAAACGCTTCAGAGGCTGAAGAGTGCTCAGCAGAATTTCGATAGCACGCTTGATGGGTACACGACGTTGGCTGGAGCAATGGATATAACGTATTTGGACATACGGTATGGACTGATAAATCCCTATTTAGAAACCCTGGCTGTATTGGAGGGTGCAGCCCGCGGCCGGATGGTCGGGACGCTGGAGGAAATACAGCGTGCTCAGTCTTTGTTGCTGCTGCTGATGATTGGGTTCACGGTCATCGCTGCCTTGCTGGGTGCGGGGCTGGCGGTGGGGATCACCCGCAGTGTGACCGTCCCCGTGGGGCAGCTCGTCAAGGCGGCCGATCGAATCAGCATGGGCGAGCTAGACGTGGCCATGGAAGTGCACTCGCGGGATGAGATAGGGGAGTTGGCCGATTCGATGGAACGTATGCGCGTCAGCCTGAAGGCGGCCATCGAACGACTCAAAAAGCAACGCTGACCGATCAGCATCTCTCAGGTGGTAAAAGGAGTGGCAAGATGACGAGTGGTTTCATTCTACCCGCACAACAACTGGACGAGATCGAGCAACATCTAGGCCGCTTGTACGACAAAACAGGCGCGACCTGTGTCCTGTTGATTGACATCAGTGGGCAACTGATCAGCTACAGGGGCACGGCACAAGGTGTCAATCTGGTCAGCCTGGCAGCCCTGGCGGCCAGCGATATAGCCGCTGCTACGGAGATGGCCAGGCTGGTCGGTGAGCGAGAGCAGTTCAAGTTTCTCTTTCACGAAGGAGAAAGCCACAATGTCCTGATTTCTACCGTGGGGATAAGTTTCCTCCTGGCTGTCATCTTTAAAAATCCGGTGCAGATTGGCCTGGTACGTCTCTTCACTAAGGAGGCAGTAACCGAGTTACTGGAAGTGGCTGAGGAGTTTGAAGGTATAAGGGGCCAGGTTGCACAAGTCGTTGATTCCGAGTTTACCACCTCGCTGGCCACTGAACTGGAACGCGCTTTCAGCAAGTGAGCAAAAGCAGAGTAGCCTAATGTTCATCAACTGGAAACTGCGCGAGATCAATCTAAAAATCGTCTATTACGGGCCTGCCTTGAGTGGTAAGACGACCAACCTGGAGTACATCCATTCTAACCTCAAGCCCGAGTTGCGAGGTGAATTGATCTCTCTCAAAACGAGAGAGGATCGGACCATCTTTTTTGATTTCCTCCAGTTGGAAGTAGGGGAAATCAAGGGCTTGAAACCCAAGTTCAATCTCTACACTGTACCGGGACAGGTGATCTACGCAGCCAGCCGAAAATTGGTTCTGCAAGGGGCGGACGGGGTGATTTTCGTGGCGGACTCGCAGTGGAACCGGTTGCAGGACAATGTGGATAGTATGCGCAATCTGGAAGAGAGCCTTCACCAGTTCGGTTATGATCTGGCTCGTTTCCCCCTTGCCATACAATACAACAAACGTGATCTCCCTAATAGGGCCCCTATCGCTGTTCTGTCGTCGCGATTGGGACGTAACGGTGTCCCTCAAATCGAATCTGTAGCCATACGTGGGGTAGGGGTCTTTGATACATTGAAGACGATCATCGGCGTGGTGGTAACCAGGGTGCAGCGGGAGATTGACTGACGGCTTGCAAATCTAGAAATCCGCAGATCGGCGAATCTGTGAGGACAGAAGGACCTGCCCCCAAACAGGCAATAATTGATTTAGGAGATAGATGGATGGACAGCACCAAAAGCGCCTCTGAGCAAGACTGGCAAGAAATGACTTTTACCAGGATCTTGCATGACATGAATGAAGCGGGTAAATTCAGCGCCTCTTTTCTGGTGGATGCCCAGGGGCTGCCGGTGGCGGCTGTGACTACCGGTTACGACACGGACACGGCTTCAGCCATGGCTGCCTTGGTCAGAAATGTCATTGAGCAGGCGCAAACCCGCATAGAATTGGCTGAGGCGGACGAAGTCGCCGTTCGCGCCAACGACAAGATGCGCCTGGTCAGTCGCTACTTTACCGTAGGTGATGAGACTTTGATTCTGGTGGTGGTCGCCCCGCCCGACCGGCCTCATCGGCGACTGACCAACCAGGCCATCAAGGCCTTGCAAACGGCCTGGTCATCGTAAGGGAGTACGCTGCCCGGAATCAGCCAGGGAGAAGAAGCGGAATCATCTTCTAAGGCAGTAAAGCGGCTCGTGAGCATGGCCAGCCAAAGTCTTACATTGCAGGTCTCAAAAAGCCCCCTCGCTTAGCAGCAAGGGGGCTTTTTCTTGTCAGATAGCTACTCAATGTCGTTAACCATAGCCTTGTTCATCATCTAGACAACGCGAAAGCCTGATTGTACAGAGGTTCGTAGGCTTCGCTCTCGTAGTGAGGGGCCTCGCTTTCCTGGGCCGTTAGCTCCTCGAGTTCGTAGATGTGCAAACGGGGCCTGCCGCCGACGGTGACTGTCCCTGTTATCTGGTATTCCCTTTGCAGCAATGCCCTGGGGTAGTCCTGCTTGGGCTCCTTCTGGGTAGGGTTCTCGGCGATGAAGTAATAGCGTGGACGCTCGGCCTGCGATGGCTCCTGGCCAATGTACCAGCCGGTAACCTCGCTCTTCTCGTTGGTGCGGTAATCCCCCTGTAGAGTGCCGGCCTTATAAAGGTAGCCGATGGCTTTCCAGCCCGACTTGTGGGGCAGGCCAAAGAACCGTAGCGGTCGCTCCTGGTGCGTGTTCCAGTAGAGGGCAATCCGATGCTGGGGATAGCTCAGGGCGTACTCGGGCTCGGTCCGCACGAAAAGGACGTAGGCGTAGAAGGCAGACAAAGCATAGATTAGTGCCGATAGGGCTATCAGCGAGCGGCGGATTGCAAATCCATCGAGAGCGTGAGGGTACACTCTCTCCAGGCCCAGGGCAGCGAGGATGGCCCAGGCAGGGGAGAGGCAGTAGTAATGCAGGCCCGGCACCCTGATGATGAAAGCGTAGAAGATAAAGTAAGAGAAGAACCACAGGGAAACGGCCCTCCGCTCCACACCCATCCCTCCACTCAGCCAGAGGGTGATGAAAAAGGGCAGGAACAGAAAGATGCTGTATTTCACCCCACCGAGGGTGAGCAGAGAGGGGAAAAGAATCGAGCCAACCAGCCCCACCACCAACAGGAACAGAATGGCTGTCGCCAGCCCCTTTGATCTGAGGCCACGCCACACGCTCTCCCCACAGGCCACCATCAGCAGAGCGGTCAAGGTGACCACATAGTAGATCGAGTTGTAAAAGATGTTCGAGTCGAAATAGTCCGGCAGGTTGTTATAGGGCCCCCGTTCGGGGCTGATCCTGATGGTGGTATAACTCTCGAAGGTCTGGGCAAAGTGGGGATGGAGGACGAAAGGCACGTAGTAGGCGGCGAGGATGATGACGACCAACCCCGCCGAGAGAAGCAGAATCCTCCCATTGTCTTTGAGAAAGCGTCGTCCGTACTTCTGCCAGTACAGAAACAGCAAGGGCACTCCCATCAGGGCTGCCTCATAATGAGCCAGCAGGCTGAGAGCGAAGAACCCGGCTCCCAGGAGTTGATAGCGAGCGGCCAACCCGCTGTCCTCAACCCGGTTGAGCCGGTGGAAACAGTAGAAGGCCAGGGTCAATGCCAGGATCACGACGCCGTGGTACTGCACCATCCGCGAGAAGCCGAGGGTGATCCCTTCGATGGCCAGCAGGATCCCGGCCAGGCTGGCCACCCGCTGGTTGAACATGCGATCAGCCAGAAGGAAAGCGGCCAGCACGGCCAGGGTGCTGGCCAGGGCGAAGGGGAACCGCAGGGCAAACTCGTCAAAGCCGTTGGTAAAGAGGGCAAAAGCCGTGGCCACGGCCAGCTCGGCCGGCCCTTTTCTATGCTGAAAGAAGGCGTCGTCCTGACCTGAGATGGCCGCCCGGGCCAGGGAGGTCACGTCAATCTCGTCGCCCTGGTATTCGGAATGCCCCACAGCCCCGAAGCGATAGAAAGAGGCCAGGAGGAGCACCAAGGCTGCGAGGGCCAGGGAGCGCCTGCCGGGTAGATGGAATGTGGGCCAGCTCAGGTCCCGCCGATAGGCCAGGCAGATGACGAGCAAAAGGGCGATCAGGAGGTCCAAACCCAGGATGAGCGAGAAGAGGGAGATGGGGCCGGGCAAGAAGTGGATGATCAAGACGACGAGGACGCCGAGGAAGTAACTGGCTCCCCCGCTGAGCAGCGCTCTCTCCAGCCCCTCAGAATGTTTGGGGGGAGGCAGGAACAAGCTCACCAGCAGAGACCCGGGCAGGAAGCAGAAGAGCGCGGCGGCCGCCAAAAGCTGCAAAGGGGTATAGGAGGTGAACCACAGCAGCCCATTGGCCAGGGCCACTATGAGAACGATCACCAAATAGGGTGTCTTGAGCCCCCGGGTGGAGGGCGTGGAAAGGGAATCTGTCACAGCGATAAGTATAGCACATTCAAATCGGCATGACAAACCGGACCATTTGAGCCTTTGGCTATAGTGTGGTAAACTGATAGGGACAGGAGGTCCGTCTCATGATACCACTCAGACTCCAATTGCGAAACTTTATGTGCTATCGCGGGGTGGAGGCCCTCGACTTTGGCGGCATCCACCTGGCCTGCCTGGCCGGTGACAACGGCCACGGCAAGTCGGCCTTGCTGGACGCCATGACCTGGGCCTTGTGGGGCAAGACGCGCCTGGGCGCGCGGCGCGACGACGAGCTCATCCACCTGGGCCAGACAGAGATGGAAGTCGAGTTCACCTTTGCCCTGGACGGCAACCGCTACCGGGTCATCCGCAAGCGGGACAGCCGAGGTGGCGGCCGGAGCGCCCTGGAACTCCAGGTGGGGGACGGCCAGCTTTTCCGCCCCCTGACCGCGCCCACCATCCGCGGGACCGAGGCCCGCATCAACGAATTGTTGCGCATGGACTATGAGACTTTTATCAACTCGGCTTTCCTCTTGCAGGGCCGCGCCGACGAGTTCACCATCAAGCCGCCGGCCGAGCGCAAGCGCATCCTGGGCGACATCCTGGGCCTCTCTATCTACGACGAGTACGAGGAGCGAGCCAAAGAGCGAGCCAAAGCCAAGGAGCAAGAGGCAGCGGAAATGGCAGCCCAAATCCGGGAGATGGACCGCGAGTTGGAGCGCCAGCCGGAATACGAGCGCGAGCTCTCGCAGGCCGAAAGCCGGGCGGTGGAGATGACCCGGACTTTGCAAGAGGCTGAGGAAGAACTGCGCCAGTTGCGGGAGGAGAGGAGAGAGCTGGATTTGAAGGCGGCCCAAATTGAGGATCTTTCGACCCGGCTGGCCCAGGGGGAGCAAGAGCTGGCCGAGCTCAAGGAGCAGATGGCTGCCAGCAAGGCGCGCGTCGCCGACTATGAAGCCACTCTGGCCCAACGCCAGGCCATCGAAGAGGGCTTCCTGGCCCTGACCAGGGCCCGCCAGTTGGACGAGGCCCTGCACCTGAAGCGGTCCCAACTGGACCAGTTGAACGAGCGCAAAGGGCAACTGGAGAGGGCCGTTGCCGAGGCCAGGTATGAACTGACCACTCAGCAGCACTTGCTGGCAGAGAAGATAACAGGGTTGGAGGCCAGAGCGGAGAGGGCGGCCGGGTTGGAGGCAGACCTGGCGGCGGTGCGAGCCCAACTGGAAAGCCTGACCAGGCTGGAGGGTGACCGCGAGGCCAGACAACAGGCGTCACAGGAGCTATCCAACCGGGTGACCAGCCTGGAGACACGCAACGCGCAACTGGAAGCAGAGATGGGACCCCTGAGAGAGAAAGTGGGTCTGCTCGGCGAGGCTGAGGCCCGCTGTCCCCTGTGTGGCGGTGAGCTCTCGGAAGCGGACCGCGACCGGCTGGTGGCCCAGTTCACGGCCGAGGGCGAGGAGAGGGCCGATCTCTACGGGGCCAACCAGGCTGAGATAAAGGACCTGTTGTCCCAAAGCGAGGCTCTGCAACGGGAGATGGAGGCCATTGATCAGGAGCTGAAAGACAAGCCAGCCTTGCAAAAGCAGGAAGCGACGCTGGAGAAGGAGCTTGACGAGGCCCGGACGGCAGCCCAGGAATTGGCAGAGGCCCGCGCCGGCGCGGCCGCCGTAGGGGGGAAACTGGCTGCCCAGGACTATGCCCCAGCCGAACAGGCCGAACTGGCCAGGTTGGCGGCTCAGTTGAAAGAGTTGGGCTACGATGCCGCTGCTCACGAGGAAGTACGCCAGGACCTCCAGGTCCTGGCCATGTTCGAGGAGGCCCAGGTCAGGCTGCAGACGGCCCTGAACCAGAGCGAGGGGGAGCGGGCCAATCTGGAAAGGCTGCGCCAGAGCCAGGCCCGCAAGCAGGCGACCCTGGCGGCCGACATGGAGAAGCGGGACGAACTGAAGCAGGCCGTGGCGCGCCGGCCTGAAGTGAGGCAGCAGGTAGAGGAGAAGGAAAGGCAAGTTGACGGGCTGCAAGCGGAGGAGCGCCGCGCCCGCGACGTGGTGGCCGCCATCAAACAGCAGATAGCGCATTGCCAGTACCTGGTCAAGGAGAGGGAGAAACGGGTGGCCGGACGCCAGGAAGCCGTTGAGGAGAAAGCCATCTACGATGAACTGAGGGTGGCTTTTGGCAAGAAGGGCCTGCAAGCCATGATCATCGAGAGCGCCATCCCCGAGATCGAGGACGAGGCCAACGCCTTGCTGGCCCGCATGACCGACGGCCGCATGAACGTGCGTTTCGAGACCCAACGCGAGACGAAGAAAGGGGACGCCGTCGAGACCCTGGACATCAAGATTTCCGACGAGTTGGGCACCCGAAGCTACGAGCTCTTTTCAGGGGGCGAGAGCTTTCGCATCAACTTTGCCATCCGCATCGCCCTGTCCAAGCTGTTGGCCCGCCGCGCCGGGCCTCGCTTGCAGACCCTGGTGGTTGACGAGGGGTTCGGCACCCAGGACACCCAGGGACGGGAACGGCTGGTGGAGGCCATCAATTCCATTCGGGAGGACTTTGAGAAGATCCTCGTCATCACCCACATCGAAGAGTTGAAGGACCTCTTTCCCGTGCGCATCCACGTCTTCAAGACCCCTCAGGGCTCGCAGATCACGGTTAGCTGAGGGCCTGCCTTTAGCCCAATACGGTTCAGTTAAGGTTCCGGAGTCGAGGCTTCAGCCGGTTTTTCCCGCCTAAAGAGCCTGTCCTGAGCCTGTCGAAGGGCTCTACTCCAATTGCTTATCTAAACCGTATTGCCTTTAGACCCAGGTTCCACTTTGGGCGCTGCGGACGAGGGCCTCGATCGCTTTCATGTTGGCGACAGCGTCCTCGAGCGGAGTGGGCACCTCGGTATCGTTGAGCACGGCCTGGGAGAAGAGGTCGCCCTGGATCGTGTACTGGTTACAGACGTCCAGGACAATTTCCTCCGTCTCGGTTCCGTGTTGATGCCACATCTTGCACGGCCGGTCGGGCGGGGCATTGAAAGGGATCTCGATTTCAACCCGTCCTTCGGTCCCAAAGATGTTCACCCGCTGATAGGGCGTTAACTGGGTCGAGCAGGTAAAGGTCGCCGTACCACGCCCAAAGTCCAGTATGCCAGAGGTGAGGCGGTCGGTTTGGAACTGGGGGTCGTATTCCATGATGCCGCAGACCCGCCGAGGCTCGCTGCCAAAGATGAACCGCGACAGTGAAATGCAATAGCACCCGATGTCCATCAGCCCGCCTCCGCCGATTTCAGCCTGGTTGCGGATATTGTCAGGGTCGGCGTTGTAGTACGAGAAGAAGGACTGGATCGTCCGCAAATCGCCGATTTTCCCTTCAGCGACGAGCTGTCGTGCGCGCTGCCATTGTGGGTGATGGCGATACATGAAGGCTTCCATCACTTTTAGCTCCGGCCGCTTTTGGGCAGCGTCCAGCAGTTCCTGGCCTAGGGCTGCTGTCAGGCCGATGGGCTTTTCACACAGGACGTGCTTGCCAGCCTCCAGGGCCTTGATGGACCAGGGTACATGCAGGTGGTTGGGCAGGGGGTTGTAGATGGCGTCAATATCGGGATCGGCCAGCAGTTCCTCGTAAGAACCGTAAGCCTTCGGCAGGCCCAACCGCTTCGCTGCCGCCTGGGCCTTGTCCAGATCACGTGAAGCAATGGCCACCATCTCGCAGTACTGGCCCAACTGCATGGCCGGAATGACTTGTTCGGTACCGATCCTGGCGGTGCTCAAGATGCCCCAACGAACTTTCATTTTGCTCCTCCCTTCGTTTCCATATTTCTCCTCGCGACTCCTTGGGTGAAAAAAGAGTTGGGTTTAGTGTAGCACAAAAGGGCGCAGGAGGCAATTTTCCTGGTGCCAGGCTGCAAAAAGCGCATGGCGGTCCTGACCCCTTTCCCGGCCGGAGACCGGGCGCTGGCCATTGTCCCGGCCGAACAGTTGGCGCAAGTGAAGGAAATCCTGGCCCGCTTTGGCGTGTCCGTCAGGGAGGGCTTGGCGCTAGCTACCTCTGAGTTCTCGTGACTTGCCGTAAAAGGCATTGGGTAGTATAATTGTGACAGAATCGCAATAAAATAAAAAAGGGGATCAACTATTTCCTGGAACCGGTTGATGTTTGGAATTCAATTGTGCGATTTTGTAATGTCAAGGCTCTTGCCAGAGGTGCAAATCACGAGTGAGGGGGAACAACTATGAACGTGACTATCCAAATCCCTGATTACCTGCAAGCCGAATTTGAGCAACGTGCCCGCGAGCGGTACGGTGAGGTGGGTCCTGCGAGGGCATTGCAAGAGGCCATCGCCCTTTGGCTGGAGACAGTTGCGGAACGAGATGGTCTCAAGGCTGAGCGTGCCCTGAACAACCAAGTCTATCGCTGGCTGAAGAGTGACCTGGAACGGGAATACCAGGGAAAATATGTGGTGATTGCCCACGGTGCCCTGCAGGGAGTAGGGGATACACTGGAACAGGTCGCTGGCCTGGCACCTGAGGCGCGACATCGTCTGGTGTTTCGAGTCGGCGAGGCACCCCCCCATCGGAGGGAACGGCTATGGCAAATGCAGAGAAGCTAATCTGTTGGGACAGCCAGGACATCTTTGCCATCGGCGTCCGTCTCAAGACACCTGGCGGGCATTCCCATGCCGATACCGAAGAACCTGTGGAACTCGACACCGGTTACGGGGGAGATGTGCTGGTGCCCTGGGAAGTGTACGTTGACCTGGATTTGTACGGCTGGGAGTATCCTGAGGAGCATTGGTCCGTGGGCGTCTCTGTGTCCGGTGAAAAGTTCGAAATGCCGTTGAGTCGTGGCGTCCTGGTCGTTCCTGGGCTGGGGTGTGAGTTCGACGTGCGAATAGACACGTTTGAGGGCAACGAACAGTTTCTGATTGGCCGAGGTTTCATTCGGAGGCACAAGATCCTGTTGGATGGTCCGGGCAGTCGCGTATGCTTCTTTGCAGAGGCAGATTGAGACCGGGTATTGAGGTGTGCTGCGGTTCACCCCCATGCGTGTGGGGAAAAAGAGAACGCGGATCGCTCGGATGGGGCGGATGGGGGGTCACCCCCACGCGTGTGGGGAAAACGGGAGCGGTTGGCCATCGGCGGGGCGCATACGCGGTTCACCCCCACGCGTGTGGGGAAAACGTCAGGAGCTCAGTACCCCCGGACTTGGTGCCCGGTTCACCCCCACGCGTGTGGGGAAAACTGCTGATGCGATCAAGCAATTCCCACACTTCCACGGTTCACCCCCACGCGTGTGGGGAAAACGTTGCAGCGGTAGCAGACATTGGCGGCAACACGGTTCACCCCCACGCGTGTGGGGAAAACGCACGCCCAACTCGTCGGCCAGGCTTTGATGACGGTTCACCCCCACGCGTGTGGGGAAAACGCTTGTGAGCACATCGCCATCGTCGGTGACCGCGGTTCACCCCCACGCGTGTGGGGAAAACTCCCATCCAGGTCCAGGAGTTCAGCGTCAGACGGTTCACCCCCACGCGTGTGGGGAAAACCAATAGCCGCTCACGATCCACCAATGGCAACGCGGTTCACCCCCACGCGTGTGGGGAAAACACGGTATCTTGGTGGCAGGCACGGCTACGCCGCGGTTCACCCCCACGCGTGTGGGGAAAACGCCTTCCTCCTTGCGCTTGATGGCCTCGGTGCCGGTTCACCCCCACGCGTGTGGGGAAAACACGTCGGCCCACTTCCAGAGTTCCAAAAGCTGCGGTTCACCCCCACGCGTGTGGGGAAAACCAAATCAGTACCATTTAGTAATTGAACCATTTCGGTTCACCCCCACGCGTGTGGGGAAAACGCTCTCAGAATCAAGGAAGCCAACGGCGAGAACGGTTCACCCCCACGCGTGTGGGGAAAACTCTCGCTATCAGGTGATTCAAGTCCTGGTTGGTCGGTTCACCCCCACGCGTGTGGGGAAAACGCTTCTATCTAGATTGAGCTCTTCTGCGAGGTCGGTTCACCCCCACGCGTGTGGGGAAAACCAGCGCTGAACCCGCTTTTTGCGGCGCTTGCGCGGTTCACCCCCACGCGTGTGGGGAAAACCCTGTAGGCGTTCGCTTTCATCATGTGTTCAGTCGGTTCACCCCCACGCGTGTGGGGAAAACGCCCCCAGACGGAGACCAGGGCGGGCTCCATGCCGGTTCACCCCCACGCGTGTGGGGAAAACGTGGTGACACAGGCGATCTAGACACCACAGCTCGGTTCACCCCCACGCGTGTGGGGAAAACGCAAGGAGCCCATCTACACCCCGGCGTGTGACGGTTCACCCCCACGCGTGTGGGGAAAACGATGCTGCTCAGATATTAGCCTTGCCACCTCCCGGTTCACCCCCACGCGTGTGGGGAAAACACTGCCGCGCCTGCGGCCATGAACTCAAGCGCCGGTTCACCCCCACGCGTGTGGGGAAAACGTGGGTAGCAACGTTGTTGGCTGAGCAACGCCACGGTTCACCCCCACGCGTGTGGGGAAAACATAAGAAGAAGAAAGAATAATAAGATAGTTGACGGTTCACCCCCACGCGTGTGGGGAAAACGAAGACATGGCCTGGCAGAAGTGGGACAGTCTCGGTTCACCCCCACGCGTGTGGGGAAAACATGTTCACCGATTACATGAAGCGGTACTGGGACGGTTCACCCCCACGCGTGTGGGGAAAACGTCTAACGCATCGTTTCTCTTTGAAACCAGCCCGGTTCACCCCCACGCGTGTGGGGAAAACGGCGAGAGAACTCTGTACTTTGCGTACTTTGACGGTTCACCCCCACGCGTGTGGGGAAAACGGGTACTCCCTGGCAATATCTGGACCATCCTACGGTTCACCCCCACGCGTGTGGGGAAAACTCTACGTGGACGTACCAGCGCCACATCACAGCCGGTTCACCCCCACGCGTGTGGGGAAAACTCTGTTCTCCAATGACATTTCAGATCACCTCACGGTTCACCCCCACGCGTGTGGGGAAAACGGCCACCCCCATGACGTTTGCAGCGCCAGAACGGTTCACCCCCACGCGTGTGGGGAAAACTGGCTGATGGGATGGCCCATCGGGTGGACCGACGGTTCACCCCCACGCGTGTGGGGAAAACTGGGACGTGGGCGTAGCCTGTGCTGGCGGGGGCGGTTCACCCCCACGCGTGTGGGGAAAACGCTTCCCAGCCCTCACGGCGAAGGCGGCACTCGGTTCACCCCCACGCGTGTGGGGAAAACGCGAGACGGCGATGGAGGCGGCCAGGCGGGAGCGGTTCACCCCCACGCGTGTGGGGAAAACTTATCAAGGGTGAATTGAGGCAAGCATGACCGCGGTTCACCCCCACGCGTGTGGGGAAAACGATCTCCAGAGGGCAACAAGGGCTGTCCCATCGGTTCACCCCCACGCGTGTGGGGAAAACGAAATGGGAACATCGCTAATCATCAATGACCACGGTTCACCCCCACGCGTGTGGGGAAAACCCATTCTCAGACTGGCCTGGCTTCGACCCAGGCGGTTCACCCCCACGCGTGTGGGGAAAACGTAATGAATCCCCACGCAACCCCACCCTGATTGCGGTTCACCCCCACGCGTGTGGGGAAAACACACACTGCTGAACGAGCAACTACACATTGCTCGGTTCACCCCCACGCGTGTGGGGAAAACGACTCATGCCTACCGCTTGGCCAACAAGCGGGCGGTTCACCCCCACGCGTGTGGGGAAAACCTCACCTCGTCGAGGTTGGCCAGGCCGGCCACCGGTTCACCCCCACGCGTGTGGGGAAAACTCGTCCTCGTCACGGATCAGTTGGGCGCTCTGGCGGTTCACCCCCACGCGTGTGGGGAAAACAACGGCCTCCCAGTCCTCTGCGCCGTCTTCCGACGGTTCACCCCCACGCGTGTGGGGAAAACGCGTAAACGTAACGGCGTTGCAAGTCGCTCACCGGTTCACCCCCACGCGTGTGGGGAAAACGACTGGCGAGACCCCTACGACTATGCCGCCCTGCGGTTCACCCCCACGCGTGTGGGGAAAACGCCTCGCGCAACGCTGTCTCCTCCTCGCGCCACGGTTCACCCCCACGCGTGTGGGGAAAACGAACTTGTAGTGAACAGCGCCACACTTGCTACAAACGTACGGTTCACCCCCACGCGTGTGGGGAAAACGTAGGTTTAAGACTTTCTTGACTTCTGACAAGGCGGTTCACCCCCACGCGTGTGGGGAAAACTCGCAAGTCTGATAGCGGTCGTCAACGTCCCACGGTTCACCCCCACGCGTGTGGGGAAAACTCTCGCATGGTAGCCAACGCATCCACAATCAGCGGTTCACCCCCACGCGTGTGGGGAAAACGCCGGCGGAGGGGCGCTGGAGGATGAGCTTGCGGTTCACCCCCACGCGTGTGGGGAAAACGGGTGCACCCGGCAATCGAGGCCGGCTTGCTCCGGTTCACCCCCACGCGTGTGGGGAAAACAACTGGCCGGGCTCCTCATAAGTGCCAAGCACCGGTTCACCCCCACGCGTGTGGGGAAAACATCACCGATGGAGGTCAAGCGACTCCTGGGCACGGTTCACCCCCACGCGTGTGGGGAAAACTCGAACGGAAGGGGGATAGCATGACTCCTATCCGGTTCACCCCCACGCGTGTGGGGAAAACGGACCGGCAAGTTCCAGTGCCGCAGCCAGAAACGGTTCACCCCCACGCGTGTGGGGAAAACCATCAATCAACGTTCCTTCATCTAAAGACATACGGTTCACCCCCACGCGTGTGGGGAAAACTCAGGTCGCGAGGCCCCGCCAGAGATGGCCGACGGTTCACCCCCACGCGTGTGGGGAAAACGTGGGATGAGGGAAGTTAGCGGAACGGCTAAACGGTTCACCCCCACGCGTGTGGGGAAAACCCACACAGCCGAGATAAACTATCTTCTTCACGCGGTTCACCCCCACGCGTGTGGGGAAAACCCTCTATATCGTGCCAGGATTATCATGAAACACAATATGTAGGGGTTGCTCGGGCGACAGCAAGGGAAATGCCTCGTGTCAGGCCTCGTCGGCAGGCAGGCGGATCAGTTGCAGGCCGTCTAGCTCAACGATCTCGCGCCGGGTGTCTCCATAGGAGCGCATCTGGAAACGCTGCTCGGTGTTGGTAGACCAGGCCTGGACGACGCCACCAGTCCGTTTGGCCTTGCAGCATTTGTCCCACAGCCGGTCACGGACCATGGCATTGACGTGGCCGACAAAGACGCCAGGATGGGGCTCGATCAGCCAGCGGGTCAACTCACCCCGCAAAGAAGTGGGCACTTTTTCCAGAATCATCACCACCATTGCCTTCCTCCACCAGTATCAGGTCGAGCGGCAACGACCAAAGCGGTTCAGGATGGGCCGGGTCGCTGTCCGCTTCTTGCCCAGCCTTCAACTCTTCCTCCGAGATGCATAGCAGGGAGTCTATGTCGGGCAGGATACGCTGTAACAGACGGTGCTCTTTGAACGCCTCCCGACAGGCCTGCCGCACGCGAGGTTCCAGTCCCTTGGTGGACTCGGCCACGATGCGAAAAGCCAACGGGATGGTGATCTCTGTCTTGTACAGGTCGGCGATGTCGTAGACGAAGGAGAGTTGTTTGCCGGTATGGATAAAGCCCAGGGCAGGCGAGTAGCCGCCGGAAACGATGCCGGCGTGGCACAGACCATTGAGCAGGGCGTGAGCGGCCGAGAGGGCACGGTTCACCGGGTCGCCGCTGTCCCAGCTCTGGCGGTCGTAGCGTCGCCCGTGCCAGGGCACACCGTATTTCCGGCTGGTCTCGGTGTAGGCCTGGCGCACGCGCGCGCCTTCCATGCCCCGGACCTGGGGCAGGCTCAGGTCCGGATCCAGGTCACCTCCGAATCGGTAGCGATACATGCGCAGCACTACCTGGAGCCTTTTCTGGGGATCGCTGACCAGTTCGGCCTGTTTCAAAAGGTGGTAGGCTTTGCGCGTTTCCCCGCCGCCCTGGGCGTAGCAGCGCGTGCCGTCCTCGCCACACCAGACCACCAGACAGCCGTTGTCGGCCAGGGCCTTGACCGCGGCGTGGGTGATGGAGGTACCAGGACCGAGCATGAGCACCGCCAGGGCAGCGGCAGGTATCATGGTACGGCCTTCTTTATCAAGAGCCTCGACTGCCTGGTGTTTTTGTTCAATGCGACAGTGCTCCAAATAGAGATAGGATAAACTATCGCGTAACTTGGGTAGTTCGTGTAGGTCGCGCATTTTACAAGCTCCTTATCGGTTGTTAAGGTACAAACCCGGGCTTGTACGTGAGCGGGTCGCGATCCCGCTTGTAGCCCCCGCAGGAGTCGGCTACAGACTCGGTAATTTGATGAATCCCTTTATCGTGTTGTATACGGGATACAACAGCGAATCGGAGGGATGAACCGGATTCTCTCAGCAGCGATGCAATTCTGCCGTCAGGCTGGCGGCCTGGCCAGGGAAAGCAGGCCAAAGCCCAGCGCCTTCCCACTGCCGATCCCTCGCTGGATGCTTTCGCGCAGCCGAGCGGGGTCGGTCACCTGCAACAGGCCGTCGAATTGGACGGCTAAAAAGTGCAATGTGTGGGTGACCTCGTCGCGGTGGATGCGCCCACCGACGATGTCCCGTCCTCCGGTGCGTACAGAGAGCAGCCGAAAGCCGCCGCCTTCCGCTTTGCGCTTCAGCCATTCGGTCTGCTCTTCCTCGCGGTACAAACCCACCCGTTTGTGTGAGCCATCGTCGAACTTGCGCTTGACGGTGGGGTTGGCCCGCAGGCGGAAGGCCAGCACCTGGCCGGGGGCCAGGTTGAGGTCGAACTCTTTGACCGCCGGGTTGGGTTCGTCCACAGGCAGGAGATACCCCCGCGCGCCGGGTTCGGCCAGCCAGGACCAGTCGGGCAGGGTCAGCGATTGGACCAACAGGTTGAGCGCGCCGGTGCGGCCTGCCCTGAGCAAAGTCGAAGGGGGGTGGGCCTCCAGCCGAAAGAGCACCCGCTCGTCGCCTTCTTGCAGGCCGTCGGGGAAGGCGCGCATCAGGCTGCGGTGCATCTGGTAGGGGGCGGCAACCTCTTTTTGCACGCGGCGGTTGCGTGGGTTGAGGATCAGTCGAGAGAGGTACATGGCTTCTCCTTGAACGGTGGTCTGTCAATGAAACCGGTTTTAACCCGCCGTGGGGCGAAGCGGCGCTCGGCGAAGGAGAGAGGCTGGTCGGGGCGCACTTCGGAGCCATCAGGGTCTTCCCACACCACGCGAACTTGCTTGAGGTTTTCCCACTCGCGGCGATTGCAGCCGAGCCAGCGGTAGGTTTTGAATGCAGCCTCAAGGTCAGTATCCCGCAGCAATCCATCGTCCAACCATATCGGTTCGCCAGGCACGAAGGCTTTGCGACCCAGGTAGAGGGGCCAGACCGGGTCGCGCAGGGCAGTGTGGAGCGTCTGCAGCAGCGCCAGTTCGTCGCTGGCTAGGCCGACGAGGAAGCGGGCGTCGGAGAGGTAGTGGCGGGTGGAGAGTACCACATCTTTCTTTTCCAAAGAGCCATCGGCGCGCCGAAACCCACCTTTGCCATTCGGCCAGGCTTTGCCGGCCGTGTGGTAATCGTGGAGCAACACGCCCTCGCGATCCACACGCACGCCCATTGTCAGTTTGGCTAGTCGCACAACCGCTACGTCATCGGTACGCGGGATACCCTGCGCGGCGCATAACAGACCCACTATGCCGCTTTTAGATGGTTCAAGCCCGGTATCGCGGTCCTTGGCGAGACTTTGTACGCCCCAGGATTGCATGGGGCCGTGGATGCGCAAGAGCAGCGTGTGCATGGCGCTTACTCCTGCAGAGCATCCAGAACTGCCGCGCGCCAATCCTTGAGATTTGCGGCTTCGTTCTCCGGGCAGCGGGTCAGGTATTCCAGTTCGGAGACGAGTTCAGGTTCCAGGGCAAAAAAGGCGACCCGTTGCAGCATGTCTTCGTCATAAGCGCGGAGCAATCCGCCCCAGTAGCGGTCCAGTTTGCGCACTGAAGGTGCCACCAGGCCATCTTCGGTGGTTCTGGGAACGACGCGCTCGAAGGCGTTCGCCAACGACCAGGCCGGGCCGCCATTGCGCACAACCGCTAGCGCGAAACTGGGTGGGTTGTTCTGCGCAAAACGGTTCTTCATGCCGGTTGGCACCGCCTCTACCAGCCCGCGCATAAAGGCTTCTACCGTGCGGCAGGCGAGGTCAACATCCACTTCGGTCAAGCCTTGCTTGCGTAGGTTAAGTTTGAGCTGCGCCCAATCAATGCAGGCGTAGCGATAATAGCACGCGCTGTTGAACGCGGTCACGTTCAGCATCCCCGCGCCGGTATCTTCTTTGGGCTGCAAATCGTCCACAGCGGTAAAGTAGTCAAATTCGGTTTCTTCTACCGCATGGGTGGAAATGGCGTGAGCCACCTGGCAAGCCGCTTCTAATCCCAATTCGGGGTTGTCGGCCAGCATGCGTCCGTAGAGCGCGATGTCGGGCGCGCTGGTGCGATCGCGCGTTTGCTTCTTGATCGCAGCCAAGGCATCCTTAAGTGGTTTGGCTTTCTTCAAGGCGTCCTTTGAGAATTTGCCTTTGGCTTCTTCGATGACCTTGAGAATTTCGTCCGACTGTTCCAGCATGACCCGTTCCATCAGCGCGATGTCTTCGGCGCTCAGATAGACCAGCACGCTGCTGAACTCATTATTCTTGTCATCCAGCCCGGCGTAGGCGGTGGTAAACGCCTTGATGACCGTTTCCGCTTCGGTCTCCGATTTGCCCGCCGCAATAAGACGCGGCTTGAACAGTTCCATCATCCGGCGGCTGCGGTCGCCAATCTGCACCTGGATGGTCTCCTGGAACGGCGTGGAATGGCGAATGGCGCGCTTGATGCACTGCGAGGAAATGCGCGCGCGGCGCACCCCGCCAAACTCGCAGGATTTGGGATAGTTGTTGTCGTCGCGGTTGAGGTTGGAGGGAACGAAACTCTGAATCAGGTGAAATTCAATCAACGTAGTCATGGCTGTGCTCCTTTCTTAGTTTTGATTTTGAGTTTGAACGCCATCGGCCGCGGGATCTGCGGCCGTTTGCGGCAATTGAACAGTACGTTTCCAGAATACATCGGCCCATTGCTTGCGCACTTTTTGGCGCTGGTCGGGGGATTTCCACCGCCGCAGGTCGTCCAACAATTGGTCCCAGCAAATCGGGATGTTGGCCGCCTTGAAGCGGTTGATGATCGGCGGCAAAATCCGGTACAGGTTTTCCGGGCGCGCGTTCAAGAGCGTGATAAACCGGCGCTCTAGCGCTTCGGCAGGCGGTTCCTTGGGATTGCCCAATTCGGCGAAATGCGTTCCCATATTGCCTTCTGACGTGGAGACCGGATGCAACGCAAACAGAGCGGCAACCAGGTAGTGCATTTGCTCATCCCACTCATGTAAGTCGTCGGGCAAGGCGTTGACCACGTGGGGATACATTTCCGCCACTGTTCCCGGCGGTCGCCCCAGGCCACGCCGCAAATGAGCCAGGTCGCCGCGTTTGCGTGGATTGGCGGCTAGGGCTTGCAGGTAACGCACAAATTCGCTTTTCGGTCTTCGGTCTGTCATACAGATTTCTCCTCTTGCTCAGGTTTTTGCTCAGAATGGTTATCCGATTGATTGGGCTTAGGCAAGATACCTCCCAACAGATAGCGTAGCCAGGAACGCGCCTGCACCGCGGCTTTGAGGGCACGCGGGCTGTCGCCAGCGTAACGCTCGGTTAAATCCAATGTATCCCAGGCGGCGCGGCGGAGAGTTTGGCTCCAAGTTTGTTGTGCCGCTTCCATCTCGTTAGTGCCTGACGCCCGCGCCAACTCGTGCGCCAGACGCCAGAATGGGGTTTCCAGTTGTCCCCAATAGCGGCTCAAGACCCCCCAACTATCAAGCAATTTGTCAACGTTTTCATCTTTCTTGCCTCCTTCCGGCACGATGGATTTTTTGCCTTTCTTTTTGGCTGATTGCTCGGCAGAGGGCGCGGACCTGGTCTTATCTCCCGCCGAGAGGAGCAGCGCCGCCAGTTCGCCAAGCGCGCGCCGCAACGCGTTTTCCGTCCGATTTGCCAGCGTCATTGCTTCGCTTAAAGCGCCCACTCGTGCCGGGTCTTCTAGCAAGCCTAACGGCAACGGCAGTCGCTCCATCCGATAAAACGACACGTTGGCCCGCTCTTTGGCGATGCCAAACGCCATCAAGCGGTAGGTTTGCGCCGCATCCAGATACTTATCCAACCCCATCACCAAGTCTGCAAGCCATTGGGAAACATACGGTGGGCGGATATCCTTGGATAGCTTGGCGAGTAAGGTGTAACTATCGCGCCATAAGGCGCGATCTTCACGGAAACGCAGCGGCAGCCAGGGTTGATCTTTCGACGAACTTGAATTCTTGTTAGGATGATACCGCTGCATTGGGTCAAGCGTCTTTTTGCTCAGTTGCAAATCCGGCGCCCATTTCATTTGCCGGATGACCACGCCGGTCTCCGTTTTCTCAGGCAGTAGCAATACGCGGCGATTGGGCCAGGTGAGGAAGTCCAGGTAGCCGCGAGGCTCCGAGCGCGGTGCGAGCGGATCTTCCGCATCCCAGGCCGGGACATCGGTTTCCGGGTCAGTGTCAAACACATCGCTTTTGGGGGGATAGGGAAACAGGTTGAGTAGCAGTGTTTCAAATAATGTGTCGCCTTCGGCCAGGAAAACAATCCCCTGCGCACCGATACCGTCCACGAAGCTGACATTCTTTACCCCGCTCAAGCCACTTAAACCGAAGGTTTGTGAAGCGACGAGAGCGCGCGCAGCTTCCGCCGGGGAGAAGACCGGCTGCTGCGTCTCCTGGTGGTGGTCAAAGAGCGTGGCTTGGTTGGAAGCCACCTCAACGCGGAGATTCGCAATACAGACCGGCTTCACACGGCTGTCATCAGCTTGATAAAACGGGCGTTCCGGCGCGAACAGGTCAAAGCGGCGGTGGCGCGTCGGGTCGGCGAAATAGGCGTCCAATTCCGCCACCTGTTCCGGCGTCCATTCGCCTTTCTCGCGAGTTTGCCATAGGCAATACCAGGCGCGCGAGTCCCGTGGGCCGAAGATGTGATGCAACACAGCCAGGCACAACCGATACAAGGATGCCGTGACCAGGGGCGACTCGGCGGCAATCTCTTTGAGGCTATACGCTTTGCGCAAAGCGTCCCGCAGGCTAAACAACTGTGGCGCATCCTCGCCTGGAACAACACAGGGAATCCACGGTTCGTCAATCAAGTTAAACGTAAACGTTTCGGTCGCAGTCATACAACCTCCTTCCTGGGAATGATTTGCAGACCACATTCACGGGTCAGGCGCAACTGGTGCGAGGGCGCTTGCTCGTAGCCATTCTGAACAAAAATCGCCAGGCGGTGGTAGCGCAGCGCCGGGACTTTCTTCCAGGCGGACAGCACACTTTTCAATTCATCCGGCTCATGGGTGAGAAAATGCTCAATCAAAGCGTGATGACGGATGTTCACCGTGCCTTGCAACAACAACGTAACCCGACGAGGCGTAAGTGGCGATTGCAAGTCAATCACCGGGCCTTCTTTCTGCGGGTCCAAGACCAGGCCGCGGTCGGTTTGATGCAAACAAATCACCGATAGCCCTGGCCCGCCATCGCGGGTGAGCGCCTGAAAAGCCTGATGCACGCCGGGGTTGTCTTCTTCCAACTCTTGGTTCCTTTGTCGCAGCAAATCGGCGTCCGAAGGCGGATAAATCAAATGGCTTCTGGCTGCTTTCTTGGTGCTCTCATGGGCATCTTGCATCTTTTGCTTGTCTTTATCAAGTTCGGCCTGTTCTGCTGCGGTCAAGTTGCCAAGGGGTGCCTCCCCATAAACCTGTTCTATCAACTTCGATGTGTCGCCGGGCAGGGCCACCATCGGCTGCGAGCGCTTCCGCAGTGCAAAATAAGTGCGGCGCAACACGTAAACTTCCTTGCCAGCGTAAGGGTCAGTGTGGTCAAACGCCAGTACGCTGTCACGCAACTCCGGTTCGGCAATCAACAGACGATGGGGCAGCGGATGCTCACGGTAGTCGTGGCGATGCAGCCGGCCGGCGCGCTGCAAAAGTAAATCCACCGGGGCCAAATCGGTTATCATCACGTCAAAGTCCAGGTCTAAACTTTGCTCAATCACCTGGGTCGCCACCACAATGGCCTTGTGAGGCCGCTCCGGGTTTTCGTGGTTGGGGTCGCGGCGCGGCCCGAACTTGCGTAACACATCGGCTTCAATTTCCTTGCGCCAGAAGTAGGGAAAGCGCGCATGGAACAAAATCACCTCGCATCCCGGTTCGGAATCCTTGATCGCCTGGTAAACTCCCTGAGCGCGGGTAATCGTGTTACAAATCACCGCTGCGCAGCCGCCCGCATGGAGTTCTTTTTTCAGACGCGCCGCAATCTCCACCGGGGCACGAGGCATCCATTCCAAACCTAGCGTCCGGTCCGGCGGCGGGTTCAAGCGCGTTACCTGCGGCGGCCGTTGCGGTGTAACGCAGGTCAGGCGCGGGTAATCTTCTTGCGGCAATGTGAGTTTCTTCGCGTCCAGTCCCAAATAGGCCGCCGCGAGTTCTCGTCGTGTGTTTTCCGGCAGAGTCGCTGAAAGGATAATGACCGAGGTTCCCAGCGCCCGTAACCATTCCAACAAGCGTTTGAACAGAGTGGACATGTAAACATCGTAAGCGTGAACCTCATCAAAAATCACGGCCTTGTGACTCAATCCCAACAGTCGCACGAAGAAATGCTTGGTCAGCAACACGCTCATTAAAGCCTGATCGACCGTTCCCACGCCGAAGGGGACTAACAAACTTCGCTTGCGCGGTAGGAACCAGGCAAGGGCGCTGACGCGGTTGTCGTCTTCCGAGGTTTCTGCTTCTTTCTGGTCTTCACTCATCGTGATGTCCTGTTCGCGCAACTCGGCCTGGCTGTGAACCAACAAGGGTTGAACCTGAGCGCCATAGTGTGTTGTAACAAACCCCGTCACCCGGTCAAACATCTGATTACTGGTTGCTGTGGTGGGCATTGCCACGTATAACCCCTTTTGCGCGCCTTCCCACATCCAACGCTGCGCCAGATACAGTGCTGTCTCAGTTTTTCCGATGCCAGTTGGCGCTTCCAGAATGACCAACGCCGGGTTAGATAAATCCGCGGTTGCTTGAATGACCTCGGCTTGGAGCGGACGCGGGGTTTTACCGAACGTTTGCTCAAAATCTATCCATTTGGCAGATGCTGGCTGGTTCAACCATCCTAACTCACACAAGGCGCGATTAGCGCGACAGGCTGCTAGTTCTGCATAATCGCGCAAATCCATTATCTTCTCTTTGTGCTCAAAAAAAGTCTCGTTTGAGCCAATCCAATCCGAGATTGCCACGATACCGGAAAGAAGAACCCACAAAGCGTTTTCAGGAGTGACATCCAGGTCACAGACTATTTGTTCCGGCGGTTGCAGCACGGTCTGCAAAGCGTGAACCAGTTCGGCTCGCACAGCATCCCATTCGTCCGCACCGCGATGCGCCGGCCACAAATTTTCTGGCTTGAGGTCTTCAGAAGTCGGCCAAGCGCCGTGATGCCCCCCCAAGACGGTTGCCACCCGTGCCGCTATCTGGGGAGATAGCCCTGTCTCCGAAGCCAACAACCCCGCTTGTCCCTGCTGACTCAGAGCCCAGGTGGAAATCGTTTCGTGACGCGACATGATCTTGCCGCTGGATGTGGGGAACTTGAATCCCGCGACTTGAAGGTCGGCGGTCAAAATTTGCCGCAATGATTGAGAAACAAAAGGATGTGCCTGAAAAATCGGACTGGCTTTGCCCAGGTCATGCAGTGCGGCCCAAAAAGCAATCAACCGTCCGGCTCTATCCTCGTTCAATCCCAGCCATTCCGCCGTCTGGCGACGTACTGCGTCGTTCAATCCCCGTTGCCATAGCGCCAGGGCCACTTGGGCGGCATCCAGCAAGTGGTAAATCAAGCGATGAATTTGAGGTTTGGCTTTCTTTTCTACTTTGGCCCAGAGCCAGAGGTAATCGGGGATTGTAGTTTCTGTCGTCACCCCATACATGTTCGCCAGCCTCCGCGTCTCTCGTTCCAGTTCCTCCCGCAACTTCTCTGGCTCCACCACCTCCACATCCGCTCCCCACCCTCGTATCCATGGCAGCATCTCCTGCATCTCCGCAACCCGCGCCCGCCACAACAGATAGCTGTCGGGCTGCTCTTCCACCTGCTCGGAGCGATGCCAGCGCGTTTCGCGCACCCGCTGCGCCACGCGAGGATGAAACTTGAGCACCACCTCCACCGGCTCAGCTTCAGTGTACCAGATGCCCCAGGCATCGGCCAGCAACTGGCGCGGGTCAAAGTCGGCCGGGATGGTGTATGCCCTGTCTGTCAACTCGATGCGCTGGATGCGCTCTACCTTGAAGGTGCGCAACGCGCCGGGCGGCTCCCGCCAGCCGATGACGTGGGTGGTCTGGCCCACGGCGTAGGGCTCGATGAAATAGGGTGCGAAATGGTAGTCGTACACCCGACCGTCCTCCATCCGGTGCCAGAGGTGGGCCACCCGGCCATCGGACCAGGCCCGCGTCAGTGTCTCCAGCACCTGCAGGTAGACAGGGTCGTGGCGCTGGGCCTGGTCTTCCATCACTTCTGCCGACGCTTTCAGGTGTTCTGCCACGCGGGGAGCCAGCTTTTCCAGAGCCAGGCCCAGCTTGCGTAGCGCGGCGGCGGCGTGGGGATTCTGCTTGTCGGTGCGCGTGGCCATCAGCCGGGCCGCCAGGTGCAAGGCCATGCTCTCGTGCAGAGTCAGCCGCACGTTCGTCGGGTAATGGTCGCGGTCAATGGCCAGCCCTCCGTCGTCGGTTTCGTGGACACAGAACCGACCCAGGTCTGGCAAGTAGCGATTGATTGTCGAACGATTCACGCCTGTACGCCGGGCGATCTCGGCCTGGCTCAGGCCACCGGGATACTGAAGCAGAAGCGCTTCGATTTGCAACAGCCGT
>Ga0180438_10002219_pt1 | contig 32362 bp, 44 predicted proteins | sample SS_ome_12_FD_132455 | JGI IMG/M metagenome (GOLD analysis project Ga0180438, IMG submission 132455) | Hypersaline lake sediment archaeal communities from the Salton Sea, California, USA - SS_3_D_2 metaG | ecosystem: Environmental > Aquatic > Non-marine Saline and Alkaline > Hypersaline >... | reverse complement strand
TAAGGAGGGTCTAGATCGCCCCAAAACGTAATGGGGCTGTCGGTGCAAGACGCGAAAGCTACTAGTACCGCTACGGCGACGAATAATTTGATTAACCGCACTATTAACTCCGAATTTTGTAAGCCCTTAGAAACGGCGACCCTCACTCCGATGGGAACTCCCACGCAAGACCCCACGGACCGGGAGCGAAATCATATGCGAAATAACCCAATACGGTGCCCGTATCCGGCGCCACGCGGTAGACGACTGCGTTTTTCGTATCGTTCACCCAGAGGGCTTCACCGTCCCAGGTCAAACCTGTAGCGCCTTCGCACGGGTTAGGGATTTTATGCACTACGTTGCCGGTCTCCGGGTCTATCTTGCGTATGCCGGGGTCGTGGGCTACAGGATACGTCACGGTCCATAGATATGACCCGTCCCAAGCTAAACCGGATACGTTGAAGGGGACACCGAATCGGTATTCGGACTCTCCAGTATTAGGGTCTATACGGTGAACGTAACCGCCGCCCGCCGCCCAAAGGCGTGAACCGTCCCAAGTAAAACCCCGGGGTAATACCGCGTCTTCATCTTCAAACTCCACCCAATCGCCCGTTTCCCCGGTTACGGGATCAATCCAGCAGAGGTACGTTTTAACTTGTTCGAAATCATCGCCCGGGTCATATAACCCTACCCATAACTTATCTTCCCCAAATGCGAGCCCTAGGTTCCGACCAAGCCAATCCTTCTTGAAAGGTGCGGGTAAAGTATCTATCCTCTTCCCGGTCGAGACGTCGACTTTGTATATAGCGCTGGAGTTACTATTTTTCGCTACCCACAGCCATCCTCCACGGGGCGGCGTCAGGTCCATCCAGGGCGCGAACGGTCCGTCGGTGCACGCGGTGAATGCCACCAGGACCGCCAGAAACGTTAATCTCTTTATCGCTTTCATAAGCCCCCCTTTATTTGGGTTAACATTTTACCACGTAACTTCCTTCTCCAACATCATGAACGGATCGAACCATAGATACCTGAGGAAAGCGGTCGTCGGGAACTTCGGCGTCCAACCCCATTCGGCGACGCCTATAGTCCCGGCGAGACGTTTCCACAAGAAGCGTTCTTCATCGTCGTGGGGTAGGTACGCGCGCCCCGACCAATTGGCGGTGCCCAGATAGCGGCCCGGATTCTCCGGTTTGACGAACCACATACCGGCATAGTTCCACTGTTGCGGGCACGTAAGACGATACGTATCTACTTCGCGCGTACGGACGTAAAACCCCCGACCAGTCCGGGGGATTTTCGCTGTTCCGAACGTGTAATAGTAGTAAAGGAGACTTAAAAATCCGAACCGACTACCACCATCTTCTTAACCGCGCTGAAGCTCCCGGCGGCGAGTTTATAAACATAGACTCCGGGCGTAAGTCCCGATACCTCGGCTTCGTGTTCTCCGGCGGTCAACTTCTCGTCAACTACCGTCATTACCTTACGACCGTTGATATCGTACACCGTCAGCGTAACCTTCGCGTCCTCCGGCAGGTCGAAGGCTATTGTCGCACTTCCCGTCGCCGGGTTCGGCCGGGACTGATATAGCGCATATGCGGCCGGTAGGACACCGTTCCACGTACATTCGACCGGCCCGAAAGTTTCCGACTTACCGGTCACGTCTATTACTTCAAGCCAGTAGTCGTAGGTTATACTATCTTCGACGCCGGTGTCGAGATAGCTGTATGGAGATTCGCCGGTTATCATATCGGCGTTGAGCTTATCCCGTGAAGTTATCGCTCTCTCCGATACAGAACGCGCAGACCGATAAAGGTTGAAACCGGCTACGGTGCCCGTACACTCCCAACTTACGTTAATACCCTCGGGCGCGCTTTCCGCCGAGAAGGACGTCAACACTATATCGGTACAGACCCAGTCTAAGGTTATATCGTAAAGGGCGGGCGTTACTTTCGTATCGTCCGTCTCCAGGATGACCTTGTACTGCACGTATTGGTCGCCGTCCTCGAGGTAAGGGTCTAAAGAACCGGGCGAGGTGACGTCCCCGGACCAACCGCCCATTTCCGTATAATCGTCGGAACTCCGGACCTGGAACTTCAACGTCGTATCCGTAGGAGTATCCGACGTCCAGTCGATATCTCCCCAAACCGGCGAGCCCGTAGTGTCGTATATCGAGGAGACCAGTTCGCCGGATGTCCTGAACTCGACGACTTCCCACCAGGATATCTCGTTGTCATATGATGCGGCTCCCAACACATCAATCCCGCCGTTACCGTCCACGTCCGCGGCGTGTACAGAGTTCGCGTGTACAAAATCGGTTTCGACCGTATGTCCTATCCAAGAAGTCCCAGTACCGTCGCCGTTTTCCCACCATCTGATCTCTTCGCCCCCAAGAGAGGCACCCCCCAACACGTCTATATCGCCGTCGCCGTCTATATCTTCGGCATAAACGTCGGCCGCGTTTTCGAAATCGGAACCCACCGTATGTTGTTCCCAGGACGTGCCCGATCCGTCGAGGTTCTCCCACCAGGCGATTTCGTTATCGGGCCCCGAAGCTGCGCCCAGTATATCCATATCATTGTCGCCGTCCACGTCCTCGGCGTAAACGTCCCTCGCCCGTCTGAAGAGGTCATCGACCATATGTTCGGTCCAAGACGTGCCCGAACCGTCCTCGTTTTCCCACCAAACTACGAAATAATCTTCCAAAGCCCCGCCTACGACGTCGACATCGTCGTCTCCGTCAATATCTGCAGCGTAAACCCCGTGGGCGCCGTCGAACGCGTCGTCGATTTTATGCTCGGTCCAGGAAGTCCCGGAACCGTCCTCGTTCTCCCACCAGGTAATCTCGTCGTCGTTATAAGCAGCACTTAATACGTCCAGGTCCCCGTCGTCGTCTATATCCTCAGCGTAAACCTTCCTGGGTGCATCGAAGTTCCCGTCAACCGTGTGTTTCGTCCAGGAACCACCGGAGCCGTCGTCGTTCTCCCACCAAACTACGTCGTCGTAATAATACGAAGCCCCCAACACGTCCGTATCGTCGTCCCCGTCCAGGTCAGTTGCGTAAATATTAACGACCTGACCCGAATCCGCGTCAATCGTATGTTCTATCCACGAAGTCCCAGATCCGTCCTCGTTCTCGTACCAGTTAATGTACGCAGGTATAGTACCGGAGCTCACTATATCTACGTCACCGTCGCCGTCAATGTCCCCGGCGTGAACCGCGTATGCCGTATCGAAGGCGTCGTCAACGACGTGCTTTATCGGGGTCGTCAGCGGCGTCCCTTCCAGGATAAGTTCGCCGGGCCAGCTGGACCAGCTTGCGTATATTTCATGGTCGAAAACGTCGCCCCAATCGGTAACAGGCCCGCCGACGCCTGGGCCGCCGGACCAGTCGGTCTGCTCTACTTCGTTGGTAGTCGCTTGCGCGTACTGGGCCGTAAACGCTAACACCCCGAGCATGATTATAATAAACCCTATTTTCAACATAACATGCCGCCCCCTTATCCTTCGTTTTACTGCGTTTTGTCCGCTATAAGGTTTATCTCCCGCTTTAGGTTTATGGAAGTACACCCTTAACGTACTACTCCGACGGGAACTCGAACGCCAAGCCCCGAGGAGTACCGGCGAAATCGTATTGTAAATAGCCTAGAACTTCTCCGTCTTTCGGAGAAACGCGGTATCCGCGGTTATCTTTGGCTGCGTTTACCCACAACGCTTCGCCGTCCCACGCCAGCCCTACCGCCCCTTCGCACGGCGCAGGTATCTGGTGGAGAAGTCCCCCTGTTACCGGGTCCAACCGGGATATCTTCTTGGCCTTCGTCGTCGCGGTCCAGAGGTACGTGCCGTCCCACGCCAGCCCCCGGGCATACCAATCACCATACTCGAACAGCTCTTCGATGACATAATCGTTTTCAAAATCCTGGCTCGTGTCGATTCGGTAGTAGTGAAGCCCTGTCGTCAAGTAGAGGTAACCGCCGCCCCACGCGAGGGCTAATACGTGGAAATATCTACCCAAACTTATTTTTGGGCTTTCTTCTTTGGTTATGGGATCGATCCACCTGAAAAAACCTTCGTACTCGCCCGTGAGGTCGTCAAGGATTTCAACCCAAGCTACCCAAACCTTCCCGTCGCCGAAGGCCAACCCGGCGTTATAATCACGATAATGATGCGAATCGAAACCGTCTAACCTTTCTCCGGTCGTAGGGTCGATTTTGAGTATCGCTTCGTTGTGTACGAGCCACAGCCACCCGCCATACGGCGGCGTAAGGTCCATTATCCATTCGTCGTCGCACGCCGTAAAAGCCGCTGCGACTACGAACAGCGTTATTATCTTTAACGTTTTCATTGTACCTCCTTCGTTACCAGGTGACTTCTTTTTCAAAAATCATAAAAGGTTTAACCCACAGGTTCATCAGGAAAGGTCTCGGCTTCGATGATCGCGTAGGATTTGCCGTCGTACTCCCGGTACTCCTAGCGTACAAAGGAACCGGAACCGCTAAAGGTCCAGTCGGGGAACTGACCGCTTACGAGCTCCTCCTCGAAGCTGGGGTCGTCGAGGTTCCCCTCGGATATGAAGAAGGTATCGGCGTAAACAGCCGAAACGAGTAATATGACCGAAATCACCGCGTAACGCATAATACACCTCATTCGCTTAATAGTTGTAATAACGCCGTATTTAACGTTAACCAATAAATATAATGGCATATTCAATAGGGAAGCGCAAGCGTTTTTTCGTCTTTAGTATAACGAATCTATCATTTATAGAAGGGTACGTTGTGTAGGCGCGTGAAGTAAACGGTTAGCTGCTGGGGCGGGGGAGTAGAGAGACGTACGATGGCAAGCATGATAAATCGGCCGCCGTTATAACTCTTGGTTGGAACTCAGACACGATTGGCGTTTATGCTACCCTATAATGGTAAATAATAGTCGACTATATAGATAACCGGAGTACCGGACTATTTAGTAGCCACCCGCGAGATTATGACACCGACATCCTAGAAATTTGGTGCATATTTGGTGCAATTTACGACGAGCCTTTCTATATAATAATATTTATAAAACAAATAACCCCCTATTTATCAGGGGGTTATTTCTTTGAGCCGTGCTGGAATCGAACCAGCGACCCACTGCTTAAAAGGCAGTTGCTCTACCGACTGAGCTAACGGCTCCGACGCCCCAATATACTATATTTAACCCCTAAATGCAAGCGTTAAGCAGCCACGACCCTGCAGCCATTCCGCCTTGAAACCGAAGCCGCTTTACGATACCATTCCTCCGATAAACGCCCTAACCGGCAACTGCCGTATGCTAAATTGGATAAAAATACTGTACTACCGACTAACCGCTTTTGGCTCCGCGTTCCGCGAGAGCGCCCGGGACGCTTACATATCACACGCCGTCGGTTCTCATGCGGTCCGCGTCCTCCTCACCGCCGAGGGCTTTAAAGCCGCCGCCGCGATCCGGCCGGACGCTATCACCCTCGATTTCGTGGTCCGGGTCTCGGGCAGGCGCTTCCCGGCAGGCGACGATAGGCTTTTTATCGGTACCCTGTTCGCGGCAGACGCGATAAGCGTACGGGTCAACGGGCGCCCGGTCGACGTAACCGGCGTGAACATCGAGCGCGCCGGCCGGGATTCACGCAATAACTTTTGGTCGGTATCGATAACCACGAGGACACCCGGCGCGTCGCTGGCCGCCGGAAACGAAATCGTAATCGAAGCCGGGAACGCCGCCGCGACCTTTGTCCTCGGGCCGCCAGCGGCCGACGATGCGCGCCCGTTCGAAGCGCCGGGCGTCCGAGAGTTCGTTACGCGCCTTAAGCCCGGCGACTTCGACGACGGCGGAGAGAACAAGTAATGAAAATCCTCTTCATGGCCGACGGGGGACTGAACCATACCTGGCGCTGGGTCGAGTACTTCGCCGGGCGCGGCCACGTAGTCCACCTGCTGACCTTGGAGGAGACGCCGGCGGCGCTCCCGTGCACCGTCTGGCGGGTCGAAGTGCGAGCACCGGGTGCCCGGCTAATTAGCTCCCTCTTGAAACCCTTCTTAGGCAATAAGACAGCGGGCCCGGGCCGGGCCGCCGCACCGGACCCGAGCCTGCATATCCTCCAATATCTCCTCGCCGTGCCGGACGTTCGGAAAATCGTCAGGGCCGTCGAACCGGACGTCGTAAACGCACAGCAGGTCAGCAACTACGGGATGCTGGGCGCGATGAGCGGGTTTCACCCCCTGGTCGTTACGGCGTTGGGGACCGACGTGCTGGTGCTGCCCCGGCGGTCGTGGCCGGACAAGAAACGCATAGCTTACGCGCTGAGTAGAGCGGACCTTATAACGTCAATGGCCGACCACATGACCGAAGTGCTCACGCACGAACTGGGCGCGGAACGGTCGAAGATTATCGTCAACCACTTCGGGCTGGACCCGGCGGTCTTCACGCCGACGGACCGGCCGCCCAGCCCAGCCGACGAAGTTGTGCTCATATCGACCCGGCACTTCCGCCCGGTATATAACCTGGAACAGCTCATCCGAGCGCTACCGAAGGTCTTCGATGAGCTAACCAGGGCACGTCTGGTTATGTACTCCGACGGTCCGGAGCGACCGAGGATAGAGGAGCTGGCCCGCGAACTAGGCGTCGCCGACCGGGTAGATTTCCGCGGTTCGCAACCCATGGCCGTCGTAGCCGGAGGTCTACGAGATGCTGACATATACGTTAACGTCTCCCGGTCCGACGGTGCCAACATCTCGCTCCTCGAAGGGATGATATGCGGCTGTTACCCGGTATGTTCCGACATCCCGGCCTGTACGCAGTGGGTGACCGACGGCGAGAACGGGACCATAATACCATTGGACGACGCGGACGCGCTTGCCCGGGCGATAATCGCGGCTGCCCGGGACAGGGAACGGCGGGCCGCGGTCCGTAAACCGAACGAGGAAATCGTCCGGGCCCGAGGCCTGCTCGAAGACAACATGCGCAAAAGCGAAGAAGCCTTCATCGAACTGGTAGAAAGGTTCAAGGCTAAAAGGCAATGGTGAGTTAATATGTACGAACTGAAAACGGGCCGAACGTTCCTGGTCCGCCTTGCGCCGGGGTCAGACCTGCTCGAAGGGATTACCGAAAAAGTAGTCCGCTCGGGGGTCCGAGCGGGGCTAATCAGCGGAATCGGAGCTTTGAGGAAGGCGGCTGTCGGGATATTCGACGAGAAAACGCAAGAGTATCATATAAACCACATCGACCGGGAACTTGAGATATGCGCTCTAACGGGCAACGTCAGCCTGAAAGACAGCGAGCCGTTCGTTCATTGCCACCTGACGCTTTCGGACCGAGAAGGTAAAGCCTTCGGCGGACACTGTATATCCGGCTGCGAAGTCTTCGTCTGCGAGCTTACCATTATCGAACTTCTCGGCGACTCGCCGGTACGAGAACCGCAGGACGAGTGCGGCGGGCTGGCGCTGTGGCCTCGGCAAGATTAACGCAAACGGCCCGCGTATAATAAAAGGCGGTCGCGCCGCCTGTTTTTCTACTATTAAGAGGTTACGATGCGCTAGCCAGCGTCTTCCAACTGCTTCTGCATCAGGTCTTTCAGCCTGTCCTTTACGTTAAGGTAATTAATATTGATAGAATAGACGCGACGCAGTTCTTCCAAAGCGGCCTCGGCGTTCCCCGTTGCCTCGTACGCCGAAGCCAGATTATAGGACAGGCCGACGATTTCGTCTTCGCTCAAGCCGGGCGTTTCCAGGCCTCGCACGAACTCCTTTACGGCGACTTCGGGCATGCCCATTTCTAAAAAAGACAAGCCGAGCAAATTGCACGCCCGGACCCGCAGCGCCGGGTCGCGGCTCGCTTTCTGGAGATACTCGATACCGGTTTCGGCCAAGCCCATCTCCAAGTATATCAAGCCCAGGTCGTAATTCACCTGCGGGTCGGCCGTCCCGTCGCCGAACTCCTTTTCCGGGTCGAAACCGAGCAGGTCGCGAGCCGTACGAACCGGTCTATCCGGCGGAAAATCCGTCTTTATTTCGGTGGCCCCGATAACCTCCGCTGAACCTTCGGGCACCGCTTCCTTTTCCGTCTCGAGCGGTTTTTCATCGGGCCGCGGCTCCTTCCCGACCACCCGTTCCGACGGACGCTCCACCTGGGGCATTACCGAGACGAACCGAACCGATTCGCCGACATACTTACGTGCCGTTTCGTCGTCTGGGTTCATGTTCAATATCGCGGCATAAATATTAAGCGCCCGTTCTCTGGCACCCTGGTCGAGACACGCTCGGGCCATCGCGTGCATATATCCGACGACACGCTTGTCGTCGCCCAGCTCTTCGTATATATCGATGAGCCTTTTCAGCACGCCGAGGTTGTCGGGAACCACTTCCTGTACTAACCGGTAAACCTCCGCCACCGCCGCCGTATCACCTTTACGCTCGTGTACTTCGGCGGCGCGCATCAACATGTCAACGGCTTCAGTCTTCGAGTTGCGGTTTCGGTACAAGTTCGCGAGCGATATCATAGCCTCGGTATCGTCGGGGCGCTCGTGAATGACCTCCATGAGCAGCGAAACCGCGTGGGCCGATATACCCAGGTCTTCGTACAATCGAGCGAGACGGTACACCAACGACATCTGGTCCGGCAGCTGGGCCACGGCGTGGCGCAACGTTTCCACGGCGCCGTCCGGTTTTCCCTGTGCCGTTAAATCTTCCGCCGCCGACTCATAAACCTCGGCGGACTTCTCGCGTTGGCCGTTTAAACTGTAAAGCTCGGCGAGGCGCTTGCGGCCGTCTATGTCCAGATAACCGTAGTTATCTACTTTCAATAAACACGTAATAGCCTCGGCGTACCTACCGGCGGCGGCACACTCCTCTGCGTACGCTTTGTACTCGGCGCAGGCGGTCGCGACGCGGCCGGCCGCCTCATACTCCAACGCCCGGTCGAACCCCGACTTCCCACCCGGCCCGGCGCCTTCACCTTCGCTCAAGTATATATGTCTCGCGTACATCGACTATATAATAACAAAACCGCCGTCTTCCCTGCGACCGATTACTATCGGATACCGGCCCACAGCGGCAACCATCGTCAAATCCGAGCTGAACCCGATACCGGCGAGGTATCGACCGTGCCCGGTCCGATTCAATAACATCCCTTCCAGGTCCTCTTTATCGCGTTCATATAAATCCGCCGCGATAACGGAGGCGTCGTCCAAAAGGGGTTCACTATCCTTCAAGAGGTCGATTATGCCGCCGGCGCACACGATATCCTCCCGCGACGGACGGCCCTCTTTGCCGCTGCAGCACAGGACCACCGTACCACGACGGACCTCAATGAACTCGACGGTGGCTCCGAGATTCACTAACCCGGCCGCCAACAGCGTCGGTGCGGACGACATAGCTTCCATCGCCGCCGTCCCGTTCGACGTGGATAATACGACGACCTTCCCGGCGACGGTTTCCTCGGTATATTCCGACGGCGAGTTCCCCAGATCGAAACCGGCGACGGGAAAACCGCCGCGCTCGCCGCCTAAAAACGCACGTACGTCGGTAGCTCTCAACTCGTCACGGCGTTCGAAGGCCCTTTCAACGTCGGTAACCGGATAAACTACGACGGCGCCCGCCGCCAACGCCGCGACCATAGTAGTCGTCGCTCGGAGAACGTCGATTACGATACAAGCCGCCGTATCCTCAAGCGGTACGGGCAGCGCCTCCGACAAGGAAAACAGGGTATATATTTTAAGTTGCTCCGCTCCCGTCTCAACCCACCTTCGCAGCCCTAAACTGCGCCTCGCCCGACCGCATCGTTTACCGAACGCCGCACGGCGGACCGCAGGTCATCCTGTCCCCCGTCGGCGCTCGTTAAACCGGCCATTCGGCAAAGGTGCCAGGCCGCCACCAGCTCGGCGATTCGCACGGCCAGGGAACCGGACGACTCCTTCCGGCACTCGGCTATTTCGCTTATGAACTCCCAGAATTCGTCTTCACCTACCTCGTCCACCAGACAGAATGAAAGTGCCGCGGACAAGGTCGACAATGGACGCAGACGCAGACCCCTCTCGCCGGAAGGAGTCGCATCCGCAGCTCTTTCGGCTTCGCTCAGCCGTGCTCTCGTCACGTCCAGCGCCTCGGCGAACCCGGAAGTCCCGTCGTCGGACAGAATTGCCGAAATGGATTTTTCGTCGATATCGTCCGTACCGAGCCTTCCACGAGAGACATCGGCGCGGGCGGTTGGCTCGCCGACTATTTCAGCAACAGCCGGTCCGCCCGATTTCTTAGCCAAGTTGCGATATTTCAACCCCTCGAGGAAATAGATGTTTTCCCGCCGGCGGCGGGTCGGCTCGGACTCGTAAACCCGACGGGCCGTATCTATCGCTTCGTCAATGCGGTCAAGGAACCTTGAGACGTCACCCTGCTGATACGCGACCAGCGCAAGGTCCTTGTTCATCTCGATTAAATCCTCGTGAGCGGATACGGTCAACGAACCGTTGTTCCGGTTTCGCTGCTTGCTCGCGGCGACGCGCCTGTACTCGGCCGCTTCCGTTAATGCGTCGTCGGTGCACCGCTGCTCTAATTCTTTGGCAAGAAGTTGATAGTAACGCGCCGCCAGAACCGGTTTTATGTCGTCCTCAAACGGGCGTCCGGCGACGTTTTCGGCGAAAAAATCGATATAACCTTCCGTATCTCCCCGGTCCCAGAACCTTTCCAAACGAGACGAGTAATATTGGATTTCGATTCGCCGTCCTAAATCCTCGATTCGTATATGGTCTTCCAACAGCCCGACCTTGTCCGACATAACGGCAAAGAAATCCTCGAAATCCTGGTCCTCGCCGTACTCATCGGCTACGTCGAACGCCGTAAGTTTCAAGAACTCGCCGACGCATTTTTCTATGTAATCCTTCTTCCACTTCTTCTCTACGGGGTCTAATAAATACAACTTAATGGCTTCGGCAAAAGCCCCCTTGGCACCCTGGTAATCCTGTTCTTTCTTGAGTTTATGCCCGTAGAAATAACAGAAATTAGCGAGGCTCAGAACGTACTTATAATCGCCGTTCAGCAACTGGAGCTTGGACGCGACAAGGAAATGCCGCGGGTCTTCGGTCGCCGCGGCCCTGTCCTGCAGTTCCGACACCTGGGTCTTGAGGTCGGTTACCGGTACTTCCTCCGTATCGTCGAACATTTTCTTCAGCCAATCGGCCAGTTCCACCGACACCGCACCGTCGCGATGGTCCGGTGCGGCCGCCTGAAGGTTCTCCGATATTACCCCGATAGCGTCGTCTATACCGCTTATCGCCTCCGCGTCTGCCGAGTTCTCGATGCGCTCGATGACGGACCGGGCCTTTTTAAGAATCGATACCATCTCCTCGTCCGAAACCGTCCTGATAAAACCGGCCGGCGAAAGCGAATTTAACTTGGGTAAAATGATATCGTACGGGAAGTGGACAGAAATGCCCTGCTCACCGGAGATATACCGGTAATCGCCTTCGACGTCCTTCACGAAACGCCCGGCGTTAATGTCCCGATACGCGGAACCGGACGCGATACCACTGAAGAAACCTGACGCGACAAGTTCCTTCTTATCGGAAAGGTAACAAAATAGGATTAGCTCCAGGCTGTTCTCGTGGGGCTTGATAAAACGTCGCCAGATATCCCTGTGGCAGAAATAATGGTATTCAGTGTAGAGTTCGGAGAAATAACAACAAAAAAGCCCCTCTTCACACTTCTTTTTTTCGTCCTCAGTTATAAGGCAGGCCGTATTGGCGAACGGGTCTTTGCAGCGTCCTCTATATCCGGTATCATTTGGGCTGGTAATAATAATCAAACTGGAACAGTTTCCGTTTATAAGCATCGAATTCACCCCTCAATTAACCACCCTCGATAAATTTGCCCAGAAGGTCCACGTCTTCTTTAGCCATTTCACCACCTCCGCATAAATTCCGCCTGCGGCGATATCCCCTATTGGAATTCGCCGTCGAACTCGTCCAGAAACGAAGTCGTCGGGCCGCCCTTCCTGAAAAGCTCCGATTGGACGATGGCCAGGTGTAAAGGTATTGTAGTCGGTATGCCCTCGATAACCGTCTCGCTGAGCGCTCTTTTCATCCGCTCGCACGCTTCGACCCTCGTCGGCGCCCAAACGATAAGCTTCGCCAGAAGCGAATCGTACTCCCTTGGCACGACGTATCCCGTATAAACGTGGCTGTCCACGCGTACGCCCGTCCCGCCCGGCGGAAGATACGAGGTTATCTCGCCCGGCGCGGGCCTGAAATTATGCCTCGGGTCCTCGGCATTAATCCGACATTCGATAGCGTGTCCATCCAGCTCCACATCGAGACCTCGCAGGTCCCCGCCGGACGCGATCAGCAATTGCTGTTCTATAATGTCGATTCCGGAAACCATCTCGGAAACCGGATGCTCCACCTGGACCCTGGCGTTCATCTCAATAAAGTAAGCTTTCCCTCCCTCGTCCACCAAAAACTCCACGGTCCCGGCGGACCGGTAGTCTACGGCGCGGGCGCCCGCCAGAGCGGACTTGAAAATCCTGTCGCGTGTTTTACGCGGGAGGCTGCTCGCCGGCGACTCCTCGACCAGTTTCTGGTGGCGTCTTTGAATCGAACAGTCCCTCTCGCCCAGAACTACGACATTGCCCCGGCCGTCGCCCACTATCTGGACCTCTATATGCCTCGGGTTAACGATAACTTTCTCGACGTAAACTTCCGGGTTCCCGAAAGCCGCTTCGGCTTCAACCTGCGCCGCGGTAAACGCTTTCGGCAGCGACGCGTCCGTGTGGGCGATCCGCATTCCGCGGCCGCCGCCGCCAGCCGACGCCTTGACCATCACCGGATACCCGATTTCCCGAGCGATGCCTACCGCGTCGTCTTCGTTCTTCACGGGGCCGTCGCTCCCCGGGACCAACGGCACACCGGCCTTCCCCATCAACTCCCGGGCCAGGGCTTTGTCGCCCATCTTCGCTATAACGTCGTACGTAGGCCCGATAAAAGCGATATTGGACGCCTCGCACGCTTCGGCGAAATACGGGTTCTCCGCCAGGAAACCGTATCCCGGATGTACCGCTTCGGCGTCGGTTACTTCGGCCGCGGCGATTATCCTGGGGACGTTCAAGTACGATTTACCCGCCGGCGGCGGCCCTATACAAACCGCCTTATCCGCCATACGAACCGCCAACGAATCGGCGTCGGCTTCGCTGTAGACTACAACCGTCTCGACGCCCAACTCCCGGCACGTACGTATCACCCGCACGGCGATTTCGCCCCGATTCGCTATAAGGATTCTATCGAACAAGCGAGTACCTCGTTTTAACCCGGTTTTATCGTCATCAGCACCTGGCCGTATTCCACCGGCTCGGCGTTCGCGACCTTTATCTTACGTATCGTTCCGCCGTATTCGCTCTCGATTTCGTTCATAATCTTCATGGCCTCGATAATGCAGATGACGGCGCCTTTCTCTACGTATTGCCCCTCTTCCGCGTACGGATCCGCGTCGGGGGATGGCGCCCGGTAGAAAGTACCGACCATCGGCGAAGTTACCTCTACAAGCCCCGTTTCTTCTTCGGCGACAGCGGGCGCCGTCTCCTCGGCACCGGGCACCGAAACCGAGGGACCCGCCGATTGGGCCGAAACGGCGACGGAGCCGGCAGGGACGCCGCGCGAAATCCTAACCTTCTTGAACAGCGTACTTACCTCGACCTCTACCAGGTCGTTTTCTTCCAGAATATCTACGAGCCGGCGTATAAACTTTATGTCCAAGGCGTCCTACCCCGCTTTCTTGCAAACCGGCAATATATATGCCGGACGGAATTCGATAAAAAATAGTATATGTTATACCACCTGCGCCCGCAACCGAAAAGTCGCGACGTTTCTAACTGCCTACGCGCTCAACGTACTCCCCGGTCCGGGTATCTACCTTTATAACGTCCCCCTCGAGTATGAAGAAAGGTACCTGAACCACGGTGCCGGTCTCCAGCGTTGCCGGTTTCGAACCGCCGCTGGCCGTATCCCCCCGGACATCAGGGTCGGTTTTCACCACTTCCAGCTCCACGAAAATCGGGAGGGTTATACTGACCGGCTCCCCCTCGTAGCCGGCTATATTTATGCTCTCGGATTCTTTCAGGAACTTTACGGTATCGCCCAGTTGGTCGGCGCTCAAGGCGAACTGCTCGAAGCTCTCTTCGTCCATAAAATGGAAACTGTCGCCCTCACGGTACAAGTACTGGGCGGGCCGTTCGTCAAGTATTATGCGCTTGACCTTCTCGCCGGTTCGGAGCTTCTCGTCGAAAGTAGCGCCGGTACGCACGTTCCGGAAGGTCATCCGCATAAACGCGGGCCCTTTACCCGGTTTTACATGCTGTTGTTTTACGACCTGGAGCAGCTCTCCGCCCACCTCTATTATCATCCCTGGCCGTAAAGCGGTCGTACTAATCACGGTCTATCACGTCTCCTTAAGCACCCCAACCGTTTTTACAGTAAATCGGGCGCTACACATACCCACAAAGCAAATACGCCGAATACGGCCACTTGGACCGCAGCATTCCACGCGCCGAGTTCCGCGCCGTGGCGAAAATAATTACCGTGCGACGGAAATACCTTGAAACGTTTCGGTAAAACTTTGAGCGATATCAGGAGGTTATCGAGATCAGACAGCACGGCGCCCAATATCCCGAACAGTACGACCGTCCGCCAACCGCTTATCCACCAGAGCAACGCGCCCGCGGCTACCGCCAGTACGACCTCCAGCCATAACCGCTCCGAATCGAAATGGGATACGACGTCGCTCACCATGTGGGTGGCCGCTCCCAACAGGAAGGCTATAATGGGATTGCCGGTCGCGATACCGACCGCGGCGCCCATGGCCGCATGCGTATAAACCGACATAACTATTCTACATACCTGACGACTTCGTCCAATCCCCGCCGCGATGACCTGCCTTCCCTGGCCGGCCACCCTATCGGTATAAGCGCCACAGGGATTTCGCCGTGGCGGCACCTCAGGGTCTTCGCGACCGCATTACCGTCGAACGCGCCGACCCAACAAGTCCCGAGACCCATACCGAATGCAGCGAGCAATATATTCTGCACGGCCGCCGCCGTATCCTGTATCGAGTAAAGCTCGCGGCCCCTATCGCCGTAACGCCGGGCGCTCTCCTCCGGAATAGACAACACGCCTACGACGACAGGCGCTTCGGCCACGAACATCTGCCCGTATGAATCGACCGCCAACTGCTCTTTAACATCGTCGCTCGTCACGACAACGAACCGCCACGGCTGTACGTTACCGGCCGAAGGGGCCCATCGCGCGGCTTCGAGCAGTTTCTCGAGTTGCCCCTCTTCCAACGGCTCGTCCCGGAACCGGCGTATCGAGCGCCGCCCCAGTATCGCCTCGAAAACGTCCATCAAATTTCGCCCTTCTCCTCCAGTTCCCGTTTTTGCCGCTCCAGTTCGGCGATCGCCTCCGCCCGTATCCTCTTGCGTTCCTCGTCCAGGTCCGGCGGCGCCTCCCCCTCCATCTTCCTCATTAAACCGACGGGCGTCTGCTCGAGGGTTTGCCCCAGCGGGTTATCCAGGCAGTTCTCCTCCACCCAGCCCGGGTCGATACCCGGCGAGCGGCCCAAAACGTCGACGTTGCCGTAGTCGCCTGCGTCGATTATCGCCGTCTCGCAGCCGGTAAGGTCGCGCACGGCCGTCGCGACCTCGTCGCCGTTCTCCGGCCCGTAAACCACTACACGTATCAACGGCTCGAAAGTCAATATCCTCGAACCGTCTATCTCGGCGACCCCGTGGCCCGCGATTTTATAGAAAACGCCCCGGACCCCGAACGGTCGCGTTACGGCGGCGACCGCGGCGGCCAGTAAAATACGCGGAAGACCGACCAGGTCTATCGCCGCCTGCATCTTCTCGGGAAGCCCTATCGCGCCTATCCCGTATTGGGGTTTCGACACGAAACGCCAGAGTAAGTTCGCCCAGAACCCGACCTTTATGTCGTCGAAAGAGACAGTCCGCCCCTGGCAGATCGACACTACCTTCGACGATACGATAATGACGTCGCCGTCTTGCCTATGGGGTTTAGAATACCTGTCGACTACCTCCGCGATGTCGTCGCCGTAGGTTATCACGTGGGTCTTAATCGGGGTTTTTTTAACGTAAGCCAAGAAACACCCACATTAATGATAAAGGGTTCCCGCAGTCCTCGCGTCGAGAAAACGGAAACCCTGGGCGGTATTGTTCATGGTACGGGTAAACGCGACGGAAGCGGCTTTTAGAGCGCCGATTGACCGCTCGCCATTTGTTGTTCCATTTCCTTTTCCTTTTCAGCGGCGGCTATCTTCTTTTCTTTCTCCGCTTTACGGCGTTCCTCCCGCGCTTTCTGTAGCTCGAAGTACCCCTCGGTCTTCTCGACGAACTCAAGCAATACCATGGGCGCACCGTCGCCCCGGCGCGGGTATCCGCGTACGATGCGTACGTAACCGCCGGTTCTGTCCTCGAACATAGGCGCAATCTCGTGGTACAGCTTACGTATTACAGAACGGTCTTTTATTATCCTGTTCGCAAGCCGCCGCGAGTGAACCGTATCATTTTTCGCCCTGGAGACGAGCCGGTCTATTATCGGCTTTACCGCCTTCGCCTTCGTCGCGGTGGTTTTAACCTGCTCGCGCACGATCAGCGACGAGACCAGGTTGCGCAACATCGCGTCCCGATGCGAAGGCGACCTACCGAGTTTCCCTTTCCGTTTTACGTGTCTCATTTCAAACCCCGTCCTATAAAACCATCCGCGTCTGATTAAGCGCGCGCACCGTTCCCTTCGGCCCTATTCCTCATCGTCCAACCAATTCAGGTCCATGCCGAGGGACAGCCCCATCTCCTCGAGTACTTCCTTTATTTCGTTCAGGGACTTACGGCCGAAGTTTCGATACTTAAGCATCTCCTGGTCCGTTTTCTGGACAAGGTCGCCTATCGTCTTTATCTCCGCGGTCTCAAGGCAGTTGACGGCCCGGACAGAAAGTTCCAGCTCGTCGACGCCCCGTGTCAATAGCTCCCTAAGACGTTCCCTCTCGCCGTCGATTATTTCCGTTTCTATCTCAGGCGCGCTCTCGAAATTTATGAATATCTCGAAGTGCTCCTTTAGGATTTCGGCCGACGACGACAGGGCGTCGTTGGGCGTTATGCTGCCGTCGGTCCAAATTTCGAGGATCAATTTGTCGTAGTCCGTCCTCTGCCCGACGCGCGTATCCTCGACCGTATACTTGACTTTGCGGACGGGCGTAAAGACCGAGTCCAACGGTATTACGCCCACGGGTTGTTCTTCGTCCCTCAAACGTTCCACAGGTACGTACCCGCGGCCGCGCCTTACCTCCATCTCCATCTTCAGGCGTCCCCCATCGGCGAGGGTCGCAAGTTTCTGGTTGGGGTTGACGATTGTTACGTCGGCGTCCGCGATTATATCCTTGCCGGTAACCTCGCCTTCGCCCTCGACCTCGAGCAACATCCTTTTCGGTTTGTCGCTCTCCAGACGAACGACGAGCTCTTTCAGGTTCATCAATATCTCTGTCGTATCCTCGACCACGTTCGGAATCGTCGAATACTCGTGGAGTACGTCCTCTATCTTGACGGAAGTTATGGCGGAACCTTCAATAGAGCTCAAGAGTACGCGCCGAAGCGCGTTCCCGACGGTTAGACCGAAACCCTGTTCGAACGGTTCGACGACGTACCTGCCGTACGTCTCGGTTACGTTTTCTTCGTCGAAGTTGACCTTACGCGGCCGCTTGAGACCCGTCCACTTCATAGATGTTACGGCCCTCCTCGAAAAGACGTACGACTAAGTTATATGGAAATGCCCTACACCCGCGAGTAGTACTCGACGACCAACTGCTCTTCCACTGGTAGAGTTACCTGGTCCCTCGACGGTTCGGCGACTATCTTACCTTCGGCCTGCTTGGCGTCGAAGCTGATCCACTCGGGCATAAGACGCGACGCGTTCCACTCCAGAGAATACTTAACGGTATCGAAACCCTTCGCCTTTTCCGCCAGGGTTATTACGTCGTCTACCTTTACCTGATACGATGGAACATTGGCGCGTTTACCGTTCACGAAAACATGCCCGTGGGAAACGAGCTGCCGCGCGCCGCTGCGGGACATCGCCAGCCCCATCCGATATACGGTATTATCCAACCTCATCTCCAGCATACGGATAAGGTTCTCGCCGGTTACCCCTTTTCGCCGCGCGGCTTTTTTGAAATAGTTTCTGAACTGGGTTTCCAGGATGCCGTAAATCTTGCGCAGCTTCTGTTTTTCGCGAAGACGTATCGAAAAGTCCGACGCCTTCGTCCGCCGCCGACCGCGCCCCAGACCGTGTTGTCCCGGCGGGTAGTTCCGCGGGTTTACGGCTTTATCTATCGGACATTTTCCGCGCGTGTAACAACGCTCGCCCTTCAAGAACAGCTTCACGCCTTCTCGACGACATAACTTGCACCTGGCGTCCTTATACCTTGCCATAACTTCCCTCTGGTCCTAAGTCGGTTATACGCGGCGCCTTTTCCTCTGTCGGCAGCCGTTGTGCGGGACCTTCGTCCGGTCTCTTATACCTTTTATTTTGAGGCGAGAAGCCTGTATCTGACGCACGGCCGACTCCCTACCCGGCCCCGGGCCGATAACGTGCACCTCGACCATGGTCAAACCCATGTCCACCGCTTTGCGGATGGCGTTCTCAGCCGCTATTGACGCGGCGTACGGCGTCGACTTCCGCGAACCCTTATAACCCACCGACCCGCCGGTGGCCCACGATATAACGTTCCCGTCAAGGTCGGTAATCGTTATAATCGTATTATTGAAGGTGGAAGAAATGTACACCACGCCCTCGTTGACGGAGCGTTTAACCTTCTTCGTTGTCTTTTTGCGAACGGCCAAAAAGGACGACCTCCTCGGTACTACTTCTTCTTCCTGCGGCCCACGGTCTTCTTCGGGCCCTTACGCGTCCGTGCGTTGGTCCGAGTCCGCTGTCCCTGGACCGGTAGCCCGCGCTTGTGCCGCAGCCCGCGGTAACTGTTTATCGCGATTAAGCGCTTGACGTTCTCCGCTATCTCGGCTCTCAACGCCCCCTCGACGCGGTAGTCTACCTCGATAAGAGAACGAAGGTTTTGAATCTCGGCCTCGGTCAGGTCGCTCACGCGCGTATCCGGGCTGACTCCCGCTTTCTCGAGCAGTTTGTTCGCCCGGGTCCGGCCGATGCCGAATATGTACGTCAACCCTATCTCAACCCGTTTATTCCGGGGCAAATCTACGCCTGCAATGCGTGCCACTCGCGCCCTCCTTGTCCTAACCCTGGCGCTGTTTGTGTTTCGGGTTTTCGCAGATTACGCGGACGACGCCTTTACGCCGAATAATCTTGCACTTATTACACATCTTTTTTACGCTCGCCCTGACTTTCATATCAATCCTCGACGGTGGGACCCGCCGAACCTCCTATTTATAACGCCAGGTTATCCTACCGCGGTCGGGGTCGTACGGCGTAATCTCAACTTTAACCCGGTCGCCCGGTAGAATCCGAACGAAATGCATCCTCATCTTACCGCAGATATGAGCCAACACCACGTGCCCGTTGTCCAATTCCACCCTGAACATAGCGTTCGGCAGGGGTTCAATTACGGTTCCCTCGACCTGTATCTTCCGTTCTTTGGTCAAATCGCTTCACCCCGGTACGCACCGACCGCCGACTCGAAATAAGGGGTTATAAACTCTTCCCAGCCTATCGTCAGCACCTCCGGTTCGTTCTCCCCGACCACGACGGTATGTTCGAAGTGCACCGCCGGGGTTCCGTCGCGGGTCACGACCGTCCAATTGTCGGCCAAAACCGTTACCCGCCAATCACCTGTCATGAGCATCGGCTCGAGCGCGAGGGTCATCCCGGCTTTTAACCGCGGCCCCTTCCCCGCCGGACCGAAGTTCGGTATCTGCGGCTCCTCGTGCAAGGCCGAACCGACCCCGTGTCCGACAAAATCCCTAACGACGTTGTATCCCGCAGACTCGGCGGCCGTCTGGATAGTGTTGGATATATCGCCCAGCCGATTCCCTTCCAACGCCTTTTTTACCGCCTCGTCGAGGCAGAATTTGCCGTGCTTCAACAACGCGTCGATTTCCGGCTCCACTTCGCCCACCGGCATCGTAAATGCGGCGTCGCCGAAGTACCCTTCGTATTCTACGCCGACGTCTATCCCGACTATATCCCCCTCCGCGAGCAAACGGTCCTCGGACGGTATCCCGTGTACCACTTCGTCGTCGATTGAGACGCACGTCGCCGCCGGGAATCCCCTGTACCCGAGAAAAGCCGGCCGGCAACCCCGGCTCTCGACGGCCTTCATTACTTCCCGGTCAAGCGCGGCCGTCGTTACCCCCGGTTCTATTATATCGTGGGCGGCTCTGAGCGCCGATACGACCACTTCCGACGCTTTCGCCATCTTCTCCAATTCCGCCCGCGATTTAACAGTGATCATCGGCGAACCCGCGGTCGTAACCCTTCAGCACCTCGGCGGCCCTGGCGAAAACTCCGTCCACCGTTTCTTCGCCGTCTATTTCGACGAGTAAGCCCCGCGATTTATAAAAGTCTACCAAAGGTTCCGTTTCTTCCTTATACACGCCCAGGCGCCGTCGAACGGTTTCTTCCCCATCGTCTTCCCGCTGTACAAGTTCCGCGCCGCAGACGCCGCAGTCGGTACCGTTCGGCGGCGGGTCGTTCTCTACATGATATATCGTCCCGTCTTCAGGGCAGATGCGCCGTCCCGTCAGACGCCGTACGAGGGCCTCGTCGTCTACGTTTATGTAGAGTACGCCGTCCAGCGGAAGCCCCTCGAGCGTCTCCAAGAACTTGGCCTGCTCGACGTTTCTCGGATACCCGTCGAGCAGAAACTCGCCCTCCTCATAAAGCCGTTCGGCAACTACGTCGGCCAACAGCTCCGACGGGACCAACTCGCCGGCGTTCACGTAACCCTCAGCCTTCCGGCCCAGTTCTGTGCCCTCTGCTATAGCGGCCCGTAGCATATCGCCAGTCGAAAGGTGGGCCACGCCGAAGTATTCCGCCAGCCGCTCCGCCTGCGTGCCTTTTCCCGCGCCGGGGGGACCTAGCAACACCACTCGCATAAACTACGAGGCCGCTTAGACCCGGCCCCGGATCCTGCCTTTCGTAACGAAACCGTCGTAGTGGCGCATCAAGAGATGCGATTCGACCTGCCGCATGGTGTCGAGCGCAACCCCCACGACGATGAGCAAACCGGTCCCGCCGAAGTAGAACGGCACGTTCAAGAATCTTATCAAAACCGTCGGCATTACGTCCACGGCCGCAAGGAATAAAGCGCCCGCGAGCGTAATCCGCGTTAATATCCGGTCTATAAACTCGGCGGTCTTCTTCCCCGGGCGTATCCCCGGGATGTAGCCGCCGTACTTTTTCATGTTCTCGGCCATGTCGACCGGGTTGAGGACGACGGCCGTGTAAAAATACGTGAAGAACACGATTAGTATTACGTCGAGTATGATATACCCTATCTGGCCGGGCCGGAGGTACGACGCTATCTGTTCGACGATGCCGCCCTGGCCGCCGACGAACGTAAGAATCGTCTGCGGGAACATTATTATCGAGCTGGCAAAGATGACCGGGATAACGCCCGCGGTGTTTACGCGGAGCGGTATATGGGTCGATTGGCCGCCGTAAACCTTTCGGCCCTTGATTCGCTTGGCGTATTGCACCCTGATTCGTCGCTGGCCCGCTTGCATAAAGACAATTGCCATCACCACGGCGAGCATTATCAATATTAGTATTATGAATACCCCTATATGCATCTCGCCGTGTATCAGGTTATTGAATACCTTTAAGGTTCCGCCGGGCATCGCGGCGATGATGCCCGCAAATATAATAAGCGATATCCCGTTCCCGATGCCGAACTCGGTTATCTTCTCCCCCAACCACATTATGAACGCGGTCCCTGCGGTCATCGTCAACACAGTCATCAGGCGAAAGCCCCACCCGGCGTCAGGTACGACGTGTACTCCTTCGAAATTAACCGTTTCCAGCCAAAGACTGATACTCATAGATTGAATAATCGATAGTACAACCGTACCGTAGCGGGTATACTGTGTAATCTTCTTACGGCCGGTATCGCCCTCTTTCGATAGTTTCTCCAGGTACGGAATGACCGTTACGAGCAACTGGAATATAATCGAGCTGGAGATGTAGGGCATTATCCCCAGGGCGAAGATAGTCGCCCGCTTCATGTTGCCGCCGGAGAACAGGTCGAACAGGCCGAACAGGGTGCCCTTCTGGTCTTCGAAGAACGCGGTCAAGGCGGCGCCGTCGACGCCGGGCGTCGGTACGTGGCGCCCGATCCGGTAAACCAGTATAAGCGCCAGGGTTATCAGAACCCGGCGCCTGAGCTCCGGTATCTTGAAGATGTTGCGTAAGTTTACGAAGAAGCTTTTCAGGATCTCGAACAACTATACCACCTCGGCCTTGCCGCCGGCGGCCTCTACCTTCTCGGCCGCCGATTTCGAGAACCGGTTCGCCCGAACAGTCAACGCGACACTTAACTCGCCGTCGCCGAGTATCTTCAACCTCGTAATACCTTTCCCCTTTACGACGCCTTTTTCTTTCAGTACTGCCAGGTCGACCGTACCTTCCAAACCGTTTAAGCGGCCGACGTTTACGACGGCTGTCGCCTTCTTTTCACGGTCATAAACGTTCGTAAAACCCTTGGCCGGAAGGCGCCTGTGTAGAGGCATCTGGCCGCCCTCGAAACCGCGGCGTACGCCGCCGCCGGAGCGGGCCTTCTGGCCCTTGTGCCCGCGCCCGCAGGTTTTACCTTTCCCGGAACCGGGGCCGCGCCCGACGCGCTTACGCTTCTTCCTCAACCCGGGCCGCGGCGATAAATCGTCTAACCTCACCTAAAAACCTCCAACGCCCCCCGCGAAGCTTATTCGCCCTCGTCTTTTACTTCTTCCGCCGATTCGCCGCCCGGCGCCGCGGGTTCGACGTCCGGCGCCGCGGGTTCGACGTCCGGCGCCGCCGGTTCTGTGTCCGGCCCCGCCGGTTCGGCGTCCGGTCCTGCCGGTTCGGCGGTCCCTGTTTCCTTCTCGGCATCCTCACCGGAACGCCGCTTTTTACGGCGCTTCCGGGTACTCACCTTCACGTCGTCTTTCTTCTCGGTTTTTTCGGCCCGCTTAACTTCCAGACCTTTCCGTATCGCGGCCTCGTCGGGGTGTTTCAACTCCTCCAGAGCCTTCAACGTGGCTTTAATAACGTTGTGCGGGTTATTCGACCTGAACGATTTCGTCAATATATTATGTACGCCGGCCAACTCAAGAACGGCCCGCATAGCGCTCCCGGCGATAACCCCCGTACCGGGCGACGCCGGCCTTATCATTACTTTGGCGCCTCCGTACTTGGTAACGACCGCGTGCGGGATGGTCCCGTCGATTATCGGGATTTCCATCAGGCTTTTCTTAGCGAGCTCGACGCCCTTATTTACGGCGAGCGCTACTTCGTTGGCCTTTCCGAGGCCGTAGCCTACGCTCCCGGCGCCGTCGCCCACGACGACCAACGCGTTAAAACCGAACCGGCGACCGCCCTTTACGACTTTCGCGACCCGGTTTATTGCGACGACCCGTTCCTGCAGTCCGCTGTCTTCGACGAAACTATCCCGTGCCATTACCTTCCCTTATTAGAACTTTAGCCCGGCTTCCCTGGCGCCTTCGGCCAGAGCTTTCACCCTGCCGTGGTATTTATACCCGCCTCTGTCAAATACGACCGTCTTGATGTTCTGGGCCAGCGCTTTCCGGCCTATCTCTTCGCCCACCGTTTTAGCGCCGTCCACGTTTCCGCCAGCGACCTTCCCCCTGAGGTCCGGATCCAAACTGGAAGCCGCGCAAACGGTCCGTCCTGCATCATCGTCCACCAACTGAGCGTAAACGTGCCGAAGGCTGCGGAAAACCACGAGACGCGGACGTTCTTGAGTCCCACGAACGTTCTTCCGTACGCGTCTATGCCGCTTCGTCCGACCGCTTGTCTTCTTATCCTTGTGCATAACTGCCGTTCGGCTACATTCCTATCCCGACGGTCTTCGCGACCTTGCGCCGCACCCGCTCGCCTTTATACCGAATTCCCTTCCCCTTATACGGCTCCGGCGGGCGGAACCCGCGGACCACAGCCGCGACCTGCCCGACCAACTCCTTATCGATACCCTTAACCGTCAACGTCGTCGCTGACGTAACCTCGATTTTTATACCCTCGGGCGGTTTATAATCGATAGGGTGCGAGAAACCGACCGAAAGCTTCATCCCGTCGCCGGCCTGTTCGGCTTTATAGCCGACGCCCACTATCTCCAGCTCCTTCGAAAAACCCTCGGAGACACCCACGACCATGTTGTTTAGTAGGCTCCTCGATAAGCCGTGGAGCGACCTGGCGAACTTCGTCTCGTTGCGCGGGCGCACGGTAAGAACCTTCCCGTCGATCTTAGCCTCGATCAACGGGTGCACGTCCCTGGAAAGCTCGCCCAGCGGCCCCTTGACGTACACGGTCTGGCCGCTTACGTTCCCTTCGACTTGCTCGGGTATTTCTATCGGTAGTTTGCCTATTCGGGACATCTATTCAACCTTCGAACGGTGCTACACCGGCTCCGAGCGGTGCTACACCGGCTTCGAGCGGTGCCACACCGGCTTCGAGCGGTGCCACACCGGCTTCGAACCGTGCTACACCGGCTACCTACCATACTTTACAGACTACTTCTCCGCCGATACCGCGCTTGCGGGCTTGGGCGTCGGTCATCATCCCGTGGGAAGTCGAGAGTATCGCTACGCCGATACCGCCCAAGATCCGCGGTATATGTTCTTTGTCGACGTAAATCCGAAGGCCCGGTCTACTCACCCGTTGGAGGTTCGTTAGGAATTTTTCGTTGTCGTCTCCGTATTTTAAGTATACGCGGACGACGTTACCCGGTTCCTGCTCCAGAACCCGATAACCCTCGATAAAACCTTCCTCTTTCAAAATCCGGCAGATGGACTCTTTCACCTTCGAAAACGGCACGTCGGCCTTATCATAGCCGGCGCGGTTCGCGTTCCTAATTCTGGTCAACAAGTCCGCTATAGGGTCGGTCATCGTCATATATTCGTTCCTCAATAAACCCCGGCTGTCAGCAGCCGTATCAAAGCCTTCACCGCCGGAGAAATACCCCCGAGACCGCCGACGGCCGTCAGGCGTTACCAGCTTGCTTTGATAACACCCGGTATCTCACCCTTCAAGGCAAGTTCACGGAAGCATATCCTGCACATATCGAATTTGCGTATATACGCCCTGGAGCGCCCGCACAGCGGACAGCGGTTATACTTCCGTACCTTGAACTTGGGCTCCCGCTTGGCCTTGGCTATAAGCGATTTCTTCGCCATAGTCCTTTTTTCTCTTCTAAGCCGCCGCCGGTTCGGCGAACGGCATACCGAATTGCGCCAGCAGCGCGCGGGCCTCTTCGTCGGTCCGCGCGTCGGTTACGATTGTCACGTTCATCCCGGTTATCTTTACAACTTTATCGTAGTCGATTTCCGGGAAGATTATCTGCTCGGATACACCCAGAGTATAGTTCCCGTGGCCGTCGAACCCGTCGGGGTTGACACCCCGGAAGTCGCGGATTCGCGGAAGAGCGAACGATATCAACCGGTCCAGAAACTCGTACATCCGGTCACGCCGCAGCGTAACCCGGACCGCCGCCGGCATCCCCTCGCGAATCTTGAAACCGGCGACCGAACGCTTCGCCCGCGTAACGACCGGCCTTTGGCCCGTTATCAGACCCACTTCCTCGGCGGCGGCGTCGAAGACCTTTACGTCGTCGTGGAACCGACCCAGCCCCTGGTTCACCGCGATTTTCAACACGTGCGGAACCTGATGCGGGTTCTTGTATCCGAACTCGGACATCATCGCCGGTACGATTTCCTCGCGGAATTTGATTTTTAACCTCGGCTCTACCATAAATCCCGTTCGTTCGACTCCGTCTTTATTCGATGACCTCGCCGCACTTTTTGCATGACCGGACCTTGGAGCCGTCGGCAAGGGTTATATACCCTACGCGAGTCGGCTGCTTACATTTCGGACATACCAGCATCGCATTGGACAGGTCCACCGACGCTTCCAGTTCGTGAATCCCGCCCGTGCGGTCCTCACGCGTCTTGCGAGCGTGCTTCTTTACGAAGTTGACGCCCTCGACCAGTACGCGGTTATTCTCCGGTAAGACGGCGATAACGCGCCCTCGCGTCCCGGCGTCCTTGCCGGCTATGATTACCACTGTATCGCCGGTCTTAATGTTCGTCTTCCTCTTTTTCTTCTTTTTTTGTTTCACCGCCACCGCACTTCACCACTACAGCACTTCAACACTACCACGCTCCACCGCCACCGCGCTTCGCCGCCGATTTACCCCTACAACACCTCGGGCGCCAGCGATACGATCTTCATATATCGTTTCTCGCGCAGTTCCCGGGCGACCGGCCCGAAAATACGCGTCCCCTCCGGGTCACCCGTCTCGTTGATTATTACGCACGCGTTATCGTCGAACCGTATGTAGGAACCGTCGTCGCGGCGCTTCTCTTTCTTCGTACGTACGATTACCGCCCGGACGACCTGCCCCTTCTTAACGCCGCCGCGGGGGACCGCGTCCTTAATAGTCGCGATTATAGTATCTCCTACCTCGCCGTACTTCTTTTGACCGGAGCCGGATATGACCTGAATACAGGACGCTCTCTTCGCCCCGGAGTTGTCTGTAACAGTTAATCTGGAAGTCGGTCTGATCATTATAATCCGGCTTTCGGTTCCTAAGCACGATTCCTCGTAAAAGCACTACTTGGCCTTCTCTTCTATCTCCACCAATCGCCAGCGTTTTCTTTTCGACAACGGCCGGGTCTCGGTTATTCGTACCGTATCGCCGACGCCGCACTCGTTGTTCTCGTCGTGGATTAAAAACCTCTTGCGTACCCTGGCGGTCTTTTTATACTTAGTCATCTTGACGGCGGTTTGAACCTCCACTACGGCGGATTTCTCCATCGCCGCGCTTACGACCTTCCCGATAAAGGTCTTCCGCGTTCCGCGTTCAGTTTTTTGCCGTTCTTCTACGCTCATCGGCGCGCTTTGCTCCTTTTATTACGCCTCGGTCAGGCCCTTACCGGCCGCCGCTTTTTCGTTCAATACCGTCAAAATCCGGGCGATCTGCCGTCGCAGCCGTCGGCTCTTGTTGTTATCTTCCATCTGCCGGGTCGCTATCTTCGACCTGGTATCGTACAACTCGGCCTTAAGCTCCCGGACAGTCACCGTAAGTTCTTCGACCGTTTTGTTCCGCAGTTCGGCGGCTTTAGGCGTATCGCTCGGCATTAACCTTCCTCCCGGTAGACGAACTTCGTCTTGATGGGAAGCTTGTGGGCCGCACGGCGCATCGCCTCGCGCCCGATCTCAAGCGGTACGCCTTCGAGTTCGAAAAGCATCCGCCCGGGTCGAACGACCGCCACCCAAAACTCGGGCGCGCCTTTATCCTTGCCCATCCGGACCTCGAGAGGTTTCTTGGATACCGGTTTATCCGGAAATACGCGTATCCAGAGTTTTCCCGTACGCTTGACGTGCCGGGTTATCGCGACGCGGGCCGCCTCAATCTGGTTCCCGGTAAGCCAGGCGGCTTCCCGGGCCTGCAGGCCGTACGACCCGAAATCGAGGGTGTTACCCCGGCGCGCTTTCCCGCGCCGGCGCCCGCGCTGTTGCTTACGATACTTTGTCCTTTTCGGCATTAACATAGAAAAACCTTATACTACGGTCGCCGCCCGTTTTTAATTACTCGGTCTACGTTTCTTCGACCTGCCCCGGCGTCCCCGCTTCTTCCTTTGGGTCGTCTGTTCTTGGAATTCGCCGCCCTTAATCTGTTCGGGCAGTACCTCGTCGTGGAATATCCAGACCTTTACGCCTACAACGCCGTATATCGTAAACGCCTCGGCCAAACCGTAGTCGATGTCGGCCCGGAGCATCTGCAAGGGCACGCGGCCCTCGGCGTATTGCTCCGTCCTGGCCATCTCGCGGCCGCCGATGCGGCCCTTTATCTGAACCTTACACCCCTTCGCACCCAGCTTCATCACCGTCGCGAGGGCTTTTTTCATCGCCCGCCGGAACCCCATCCGCCGTTCCAACTGGGAAGCTATGTTCTCGGCCACCAACTGGGCGTCCAACTCGGCGTTGGGTATCTCCCTGATTTCGATATCGACTTCGGACTCGACAAGACCCTGGAGTTTATCCCTCAGCTCCTTGATGAGCACGCCCTTGGTCCCGATTATAACTCCTGGGCGACCGGTGTAGATGCACACGAGGGCCTTTTCGCCAGTGCGTTCCACCTCCACCTTCGATATCGCGGCGTTTTTCAAATTGGCTTTTATATAACGCCTTAACTTCAGATCCTCGTGAAGGAACTCGGTATAGTTGTCCTTCGAGTACCAGCGGGATTTCCAGGTCTTTGAGTACCCCAATCGGAAACCCAACGGATGAGTTTTTTGGCCCATAAATTACGCCTTACGTTCGTCCGGCTCGATTATTGCTCCGGCCGTTTCTGTACCGACTTACGTTTCCCCTTATGCTCTTCGGTAAGCTTCTTCTTGCTCTTCTTGCGCGGGCGCCTCGGCCGTTTGGGGGCTCCGGGTTTTGTCTCCACCGCTTCCTCTTCGGTTTCGGCGTGCTTCTTCTTCCGACGGAAGAACCGCGTACGGTGCTTCTTCTCTTCCAGCTCGTCGTCCGCCAACTCCCGCTCCGCGAGGACTACCGTTACGTGAGACATCCGCCGCCGCTTCCTGTTGGCACGCCCGTACGCCCGATAACTGATACGTTTCAACGTAGGGCCGGTATCTATCATTAACGTCTTCAGGTATAACCGGTCCACGTCCGGCTTCTCGTCCCCCTCTACGTTCTCGGCGTTCGCCAGGGCCGACGCGACGGTCTTGTATATAATCTTCGCCGCCTTCTGGGGCATAAACATCAACATCTCGAGGGCGTCCTGGACGTCTAAACCCCGGACGTTGTCGGCGACGAGCCGCGCCTTCACCGGCGAAATCCTCTCCCACTTTTGAACGGCCCTGAACTCCATAAAGAACTTACCGTCTATCTCATTCGACTAAAAACCAGAACGAACTACCTTCTACTTCATCTTAAGGGCTTTTCCGGCGGGTCCACCGTGGCTGCGGAATATCCGCGTAGGCGCGAACTCGCCCAATTTATGCCCCACCATGTCCTCGGTAATGTAAACCGGTATGAACTTCCGTCCGTTGTGTACGGCGATAGTCTGGCCCACGAACTCGGGCGGTATCGTCGAACGGCGCGCCCACGTACGGATGACCTTCTTCTCACCTGTCCGCGACAGCGTTAATATCTTCTCAAGCAGCTTCGCGTCTACGTACGGGCCTTTTTTAGTCGAACGGGCCAAAACTACCCCCTGGCTAAAACCGCTAACGCTTTCTCCGCGTCCTCCGCCTCGATACGATGAGCCGGTCGGAGGCCTTTTTCTTCCGCGTTCGGCGACCCTTGGTCTGCCAGCCCCAGGGCGACGTCGGGTGGTTTCCACCCTTGGACTTCCCCTCGCCGCCGCCGTGAGGGTGGTCGTTGGGGATCATCGCGACGCCGCGAACCTTCGGCCGCCGCCCCCGGTGGCGCGTCGCGCCTGCTTTCCCCAGCACTATGTTGGCGTGCTCGGAATTACCGACTTCGCCCAGGGCCGCCCGGCAGTCGAGGTGTACCAACCGTATCTCGGACGAAGGCATCCTGACGTGGGCGTAGTCGCCCTCCTTGGCCATCAGGATGACGCTCGTCCCGGCGGACCTGGCCACTTGAGCACCCTTCCCCGGTTTCAACTCGAGGTTATGTATTATCGAACCGACCGGTATCTCTCGCAGTTTGAATACGTTACCGCGTTTCAACTCTGCACCGGTTCCGCTTTTTACCGTCTCGCCGACCTTCAACCCCTCGGGCGCGATTATATAACGCTTGTCGCCGTCGGAGTAGACGACGAGGGCTATCCGCGCCGAACGGTTAGGGTCGTATTCTATCGACGCGACGCGGCCAGTAACGCCGTCGTTGTCGCGTTTGAAGTCAACGACGCGGACTTTCCGCTTGGTACCGCCGCCGCGCCGCCGCATCGTTATGCGGCCCTTACTGTTCCGCCCGGAACTGCGCTTCTTCGATTTCGTCAGGCGCTTCTCTGGCTTCTTCTTCGTTATCTCCTCGAAGCCCGAGACTCTCCTGAAGCGCGAGCCCGGCGAAGTCGGTTTGAATTTCCTTATACCCATTTTATCTACTTATCTATAAACTATTCGAAGTACTCTATCGAGTCGCCCTCTTTAAGGGTTACTACGGCCTTCTTCCAGCTCGAGCGGCGTCCCTGTATCCACCCGATCCGGCGCTTTTTACCGTGCAGGTTCATAACGGCGACCTTCGTCACCGTTACGTTGTATATCGACTCGATCGCTTCTCTGATTTCGATCTTGTTCGCAACCCCGCGGACGACGAACGCGTACTTACCCGAGTCGTCCTTTAAGAACTCCATCTTCTCCGTCAGAAGCGGTTTCAGAACTATGTCGTGGGGGTCTTTCAATCGGAAAACGCCTCCCCGAGCATCTCGGCGGCTCCCTGCGTCAGGACGAGGTAATCGTGATAGAGCAAGTCGTAAACGTTTACGCTTCCGGCGAATAAAACCTTAACGCCCTGGATATTGGCCGCGGATTTGGCGAAGTAACCGTTTTTCTCGTCGATTACGAACAGGGTCTTCGCCTCCCCTACGTTCAAGTTCTCGATTACGTCCAACACGGCTTTCGTCTTATATTCCGAAAAATCTATCTTATCCAATACCCTGAGCTTATCGTTTTTAACCTTATCCGAAAAACAGGACTTCAAAGCCGACCGGCGGACTTTGGCCGGTACTTTTTTCGTGTAGTTTCGCTCGGCCGTCGGGCCGAAGATGACGCCGCCGCCGCGGTACTGTCCGGCCCGGATAGTACCCTGGCGCGCACGGCCGGTTCCCTTTTGCCTGTAAGGCTTGGCGCCGCCGCCGCGGACGGCGGAACGGTTCTTGGTGCTGGCCGAAGCCGACCGCTTCGCCGCAAGCTGAGCGACGAGAACCTCGTGTACAAGGTACTCCCTCACCTCAACGCCGAAGACCCGGTCATCCAGGTTCGCCGTTCCTACTTCCTCGCCGGACTGGTTGTATACCTTAACCTTCATTATGAAACGCGCCCCGGCGCGCTAAACCGCCGCCTTAACGCTCGGCCGCACGATTACTTTCGACCCGTTCGCACCGGGTACGGCACCTTTTACCAGTATTACCTCGTTACCCTCGTCGACGCTTACAACCTTCAAGTTCTGTATCGTAACTTTTTCGGCGCCGTAGTGCCCCGGCATTCGCTTCCCTTTGAAAACCTTGGAGGGCGTGGCGCTCGAACCGGCCGACCCTGGACGCCTGTGGGACTTCGACCCGTGGCTCATAGGTCCCCGGTGAAACTTGTGCCTCTTTATGGCTCCGGCGAAACCGCGCCCCTTCGACACACCGGAGACGTCAACGTAAGAAACTTCGGTGAACGTCGAGCAGGTAACGGTATCGCCGGGTTTATATTCCGAGACGTCGTCCACTCGGAACTCGCAGAGCCACCGCGCAGGACCAAGCCCGGCCTTCTCCAGGTGCCCCATCTCGGGCTTACGCAAACGGCTCCGCTTCTTGTCGTTCTCGCGGGGCGCCTTCGCGTCGCCGCATGCAAGCTGAAGCGCGGTATAACCGTCGGTCTCGTCGGTCTTAACCTGGCCGACGTAATTCGGCTTAAGCTCGATGACCGTTACCGGTACGAGCTTGCCTTCGCCGTCGAAGACCTGGGTCATCCCCAATTTGGTCCCTATCATACCCAAAGCCATCGTTACACCTGCGCCGCCGGTCAGAGTTTCATCTCGGCTTCCACGCCTGCCGGTAGTTGCAGGCGGGTCAAAGCGTCGATAGTATCGGTCGAATGCTCGTCTATCTCGATTAGCCGGGTATGCGTCCGCATCTCGAACTGCTCCCGGCTCTTCTTGTCCACGAAAGGCGACCGGTTGACCGTGTACCTACTCACCTTAGTAGGTAGGGGAATCGGTCCTATTACGCGCGCACCGGTCCGTTCGATCGTATTACATATCTCCTTGACCGAACGGTCGAGGACACGGTGGTCGTATGCGCGAAGCTTTATCCTTATTTTACTATCGGTCATCTGCCCCTTTGCCTACTCTTTTATTTCGGTAACGACGCCAGCGCCAACCGTACGTCCGCCCTCTCGTATCGCGAACCTGAGCTCCTTCTCCATCGCGATCGGCGTTATCAACTCCACGTCCATGTTCACGTTA
>Ga0180438_10002218_pt1 | contig 32364 bp, 23 predicted proteins | sample SS_ome_12_FD_132455 | JGI IMG/M metagenome (GOLD analysis project Ga0180438, IMG submission 132455) | Hypersaline lake sediment archaeal communities from the Salton Sea, California, USA - SS_3_D_2 metaG | ecosystem: Environmental > Aquatic > Non-marine Saline and Alkaline > Hypersaline >... | reverse complement strand
GGACTCTAGGGAGACTGCCGGTGTTAAACCGGAGGAAGGTGGGGATGACGTCAAGTCCTCATGGCCTTTATGGCCAGGGCTGCACACGTCCTACAATGGCACGCACAAAGAGAAGCGAACTCGTGAGAGTAAGCAAATCCCAAAAATCGTGCCCCAGTTCGGATTGAAGGCTGCAACTCGCCTTCATGAAGCCGGAATCGCTAGTAATCGCGGGTCAGCATACCGCGGTGAATGTGTTCCTGAGCCTTGTACACACCGCCCGTCAAGCCACGAAAGTGGGGGGTATCCGAAGTCGCCAAGCTAACCTTCGGGAGGCAGGCGCCGAAGATAAACTCCGCGATTGGGACTAAGTCGTAACAAGGTAGCCGTAGGGGAACCTGCGGCTGGATCACCTCCTTTCTAAGGATTTTTTACTTGCTAGATGGTGACATCTGGCAAGATTATTTGGGGACAGATCTCATAATGAGCCGAGGATCGTTGAACTTCACCTTCGGGTGAAACTCAACAGCTTCCAATTGACAAGAAATTAACCCGGCGCGGGTCAGCCAGCTCGCGCCGGGTTTTTTTATGCGCGAAATGATCTGCGATTCGAACGTTCGTCTGCCTGTTCGGGATGCGATGCGGGTCGTCAGTTTAGGCCCTTTCCCTATATGCAGCCTTGTGTTACGTTACTTTGCTTCATGGCAGAGACGAGCCTGCCGCAGGAGATGAACACATGAGACAAGCGATCGCTGGCGTGGCTCCGCCCGAGTTGGAGGAGGTCACCGTCATGACCGTATGGCCGACGCTGGGTGCGAGTGGCATCGGGCGGTGGTGGGGACGGATGTACGCTACGAGCTCCGGAATATCGGTGCTGGGAATCCCGATTACGGTGGGGCGACTGATCGCCTTGGCCTCGATCCCGCTCATCTTACCCCCGTTCTTCATGTCGATAGCGCCGGGCTTGGCTCGTCGATATCGGCTCACCAATCGTCGCGTGCTGATCGAGAAGCAGGAGTTCTCCGGAAAGTTTGTGGAGGAGGCCTCCGTGCCGCTCGACAAGTTTGATTCCATCGACGTGGTCGAGTTGCCAGGGCAAGAGTGGTACTACGCTGGCGACTTGGTATTCCGTGATGGTGCGACGGAGAAGTTTCGACTTCCTGGCGTCTCTCGACCGGAGGCGTTCCGCATTACCTGTATGAAGGCGCATCAGTCGCACGTCGGCGTCAATGCGGCTCTGCAGAATGCGTAGCCGTCGCGCTTAGATCTGCTCTCCGACCAACACCGGCATGCGCTCGTGCTTGGTCATGTTCTGGTAGTAGGTGCTGGCATCTTGTGTGAGCATGTAGACGTGGGAATGCTTTGCCCTGTCTTCGACAACAATTCCTTCAATCCCTTCGGTGATTGAGAACCAGATGCCTTTTTCCAGGCCGAATTGTGCGGGAATGATGACTTTCTGAGGCGATAGCCAACGCCACTTGCCGGCTTCCAGGCTTTCTCGTCGACACCAACCTGTCTTGGGAAGTTTTTCGGTGCGACCGCCGCGGTTCCCCCACTCGCAGACGAGCATTTGGCCATTATGAATAATGGGCAGCTGCGGATCATGTTCGCGGTCAGCAAAATCAAAAACGATTTCTTCTTCTGCATCGCCACTTCGTTGTCGAATGCGACTCTGCAAGTTGTATTCTTCAAGCAGTTCCAGGTTGATCCGGTTCTTGAGGATGGAGATGGCTCGACACATCGAAGTGGTCCTTCTTAAAAGCAAGACTTGCCATAGATATCACAGATATCATAGGCATTGGCGGGATCACCATACACGTCGGCCAATGGTAGCGTGGCTCCACTTCGCAAAGCGAAACGCCCTATCGATTCATTGACCTTGTGCTTGAGGGCGTCAATGATCTCTTTCCGATCGTCAGCGATGGGAAACAGGCTTCTCTGGGCCGCTCCACGTTCGCGAAGTCGTCCAGCAATAACGTGCATGTAGTGCACAAGAACGTCTCTCGACCAGAGGCGATCCAGCAGGCGGAGTGCCGCCACCGACAATTCCTCAAACTCCCAGGTCGTTTCCAGCATGCTTTCTCTCAAGGCATTTCGCCCTGACGGCTTAAATGACAGCTCGAGGATGAGTTGATCGCAGCCGAGTTGATAATAGTTAAGCGCTTCGACCAGGCGTTCCGTGTTGCGAACCACAAATGCTCGAAGTCGATCGGCATCGCAAGTCGCTCGCCCCAAACTTCCGCCGCGGGCGATGAATTTGTGTCGCGGTCGAGAGGGACTGACCGAAAGCACGGCATCACCGTTGATTTCCCACCACAAATCCTCTCCTCGTTTTGTGAGCAGCCTACGGATGAGACGCCGATCCGCTCGAGCAAAATCCTCGCACGTGGCGATCCCATGTCCGGCAAGCTTGGCCGCGCTGCGACGGGCGATGCCAGTGATTTCGGTTACCGGTACATCGCGCAGAAGCGCTGTGCGAGCGTCTTCATTTTCGACAACGTGATATCCGAAAGGTTTGTTGACGTCGGATGCCAGCTTGGCCAGCGTTTTTGTGGGGGCTATCCCTACACTCACTGGGACACCAACGCGATGGAGAATTTGTTTCTGTAAGTCCTGTGCTTGCGTATTCACGGGAGGTTGTACGTGAAAGAACATTTCATCAATCGAATAGTATTCCACGAGCGGGCTAAATTCTTTCACGATGGAAAGAAACCGTCTCGATAGCGTTTCGTACCAATTGAAATCTCGCTTGATGTAAATTCCGTCGGGGCAAATCGGAAGCGCCTCCCAGATGGGCATCCCGGTGGCCACTCCGGATGCCTTCATCTCGTAACTCTTGGCGATGATGCAGGCGCCATGATTGCCCAATACGCCGACGGGCAAACCGAGTAAATGCGGCATTCGCACTCGTTCGGCCGAGACGTAAAAGCAATCGGCGTCGATATGTCCGATGAGCTGGAGCATACCATAGGTATAGTGTATGTAGGTATACTATTCAAGGCCGCTCTCAAAAATATCGCCGCAATCGATCCCGGACTGGCATCCCTCGGACTGGCGGAGTATCCGCTCTTCTCCCCGAAATCCGCAGCCCCACCCCGTCCGTCTGGCTCTCTAATCGATAAAATGGGCTGTCACGAGGGGCGGCCAGGAAGTAGCGGACCGAGGTTCCCACACCGTATGATAAAAGGCTTCACGTACGCGCGAAGCTTATCGGAATGCCCATGGCCGGAGGAATGCCGACGAGCCCGTTGTCTGGTGGGGCTCCGCTTCAGCAGGCACACGTTCCGTAGGCAAACGAAACCGAAATAGAACCGCACAAGAGGAGAAGGAACCTTGGAACGATCATCAGCCGCTATCAGCCACCGACATGCCCTGCGAGGAACTCTCCTGTTCTCACTGCTTCTCGCCCTTGCGTTTGGATTCTCTGGAATGGTTTCCCGTACGGTCGAAGCGGCCGACAAAGAAGAAGAGGTTCCGTCCGATCGTTTGATCATTCCTCCTCCGCTCGAGGACTTGGGACGCGACTACAAGATCCGCCTGATCTATTTCGTCCCATCCGACAGTAAGGTGAAGAAGGGTTATCGCGAAAAGGCGGATGTCTTGATGCGCGTGGTGGCCGACATCTATCGTCGCGAGATGAAAGCGAACAACATCAACTCGCGCGGGCTCGATTTTGAACTTGATGATCAAGGTAAGGTCGACATCAAGCTCGTCAAAGGCCGCCATCCTGGCGTCGCCTATCGCGGTGAACCGGTCAGCATCGAGCGGATGCATCAGACTCAAACTCAGGAGATCTGGGAGAGCTCCGGATTTACCCGAAATCGAGCCGTGTTGGTTTTCACCGAAGTAGGAAGCATCGCCGAGGCCTCTCCAATTCCGCAGGTCTATTCCGGATTCGCGTTCGTGTCGGGCGACATCTTTCGCGAAGAGATTACCGCCGCGACGATTGAGGAGCAAATCAAGAGCTTCTTTGATACCAAGCCCGTGCAGAAGATCGGCGGAACGGAAGAAGAGCCTCGCAACGTGGCGACGCAAGTCAGCAACGGCGTCTTGATTCATGAGCTCGGCCATATTTTTGGCATGCTGCACGATTCGTCCAACCCGAGCAACATCATGTACTACGGTTACCACAATCTACGGAAATCGTTCGACAAGAAGACGGCCGAGGACCGGCCGGTTCGATTTTCCCTGCCGCACGCCCGGATGGCGGGAGCGACGCGATTCTTGAGTGAAGATTTTGACGAGAACGACCGCGAAGGTCCCGCCATACAGCAATTCGCGCTCGCCAAGCCCCCCAAGGTGGGCGACGAGACCGTCCAAATTTCGCTGAAGCTGAGCGATAACAAGGGGCTTAGTTCCTTGGTCTGCATGCAGCGAGGCGGCGAATGGAACGACGCCATGGTTGGAGACATCGACTTCGAGGGTGCCACCACGTTTGAAAAGGAAGTCACCTTCACCTGCCCCAAGGCGCTCGGCAAGAGTCAGCCGGTAATGTACTGGATTAACGTCATCGACGTGAACGGAAATCTCTCACAACAACAGATTCCGTTTACACGCGTCCTCACCGAGTAGCGGCAAGTGCGGCTCGCCTCGGAACAACGAACGCTCGACTACGACGCCAGCGGCAGCTTGCGGAGCGACCCCTGAGCCTGCTCAATCGCGATCGAGTGACGCTGGCGTTCAAAGAATACCGAGACTTCCGAAAAACCGACTGACGCCAGAAGATCGAGCGCGATCTCAAATCGATCGGCCACCCGGTACGGTACGTGGGCGTCCGCCCCAATCACTATCGGAATGTCGCGGGCCTTGATCTCGGCCAGCATTGTGGGGAATGGATTCATTTCGGGGACGATCTTGTCGGCGCCCGAGGTGTTCAATTCCATGGCGATCCCCGTCGCCGCGATGCGATCGAGAGCACGGCAAATTAAGGACATGATCTTGTCAGGTCGCCAGGCTGTCGACGTTTGATTCTTGATCAAGTCGGGATGGGCCAGGCAATCAAACAGCCCAGTCTCGGCGGCGTCGGCGAGAAGATCGAAGTACGTCTTCTGATTCTCCAGCGGATCGTCGCGCCAGAATTCGCGTCGGTATTCCGGTAGCTGCGGATGGACCGATCCAAGCACGTACTGAAACGGCAAGGAACCAAGTTGGTCTTCGACCCAACTTTCGTAGCCGGGGAAGTAGTCGGCTTCAAGACCGAGTCGAACGTCAACCTCGTCGGCAAAGTCTTCTTTCGCCTGCTGAACGAGCGCGACGTACTCGTCCATTTCGCCGGGGGCCATGCGAACATGGGAAGCGAATCCATTCGGCATCGGGTTGTGACATGTCACGAAGATGCCACGTAGGCCCCGCGCGGAGGCGACCGCCGCATAGTCCGTGGGGGGGCCGACAGCGTGTTTGCAGAGGGGGGTGTGCGAATGAGTCTCGTACATGACACGTTGCGAAGTCATCCGTGGCTCCTGAGAAAGTGTCCTAGCTTCGGAAATCGGTGAGCAGGTCGACTGGAGATGCCGTAGCGACCGTCAGCTTATCTCCAGCTCGTAAGATGTCCGATAGCAAGTCGCAAGCAAGGTAGGAGCTTATTCGATTCTTGATCACATGTTAATCCCCTCTACAAGAAGCAGACTCATTGGCCCTGGCTCTTCAATTGTTCCAGCCGCTGTTTGGCCTCTTCGACCTTGGGGCCAAGTGCCTCGATTTCCCGCTCAAGTTTCGATTTCAGCCGCGTCATACTCTCTTGTAGGTTCTCCAGCTTTGGATCCTCAAGTTTCTCAGCAACGGTTTTCAGCTCCGTGGTCTTAATCTGCAATTCCCGAGTCAGTTGTTGCACGGTCTTCTCCGCTGTTTCCAATTCGGAGGCTCCACAGCCCGACACGGCAATCTGGAATACGAGAATCGCGATAGCCAACAGCACGCGTGACATGATAGGGGTTCCTTTTCGGGGGTGAGGACGTTGGCGCCAACCAATCCGTGGCCGGAAAATCAGAGAACACGACACCCGTGGGCGGAGCTTCCGGAGGCGGAGTGATCCTCAGCATCTGCCTTCACGCATGGGCCCGCGAGAGACCTGTTCTAAGCGATCTGGTGAGATATCGCCAAGGTGAATTCGTCGCGTCACCGGGCCTGGGGGAGTCTCTGCTGTCGACGCCGCCTACCCCAGAGGCAGCCTATCAGAACGGAACACAAGGTGCCCGCCAATGTGGATGGTGCTGGAAATCGCGGTCGCCTGTCCGGTAGACTGAGGCACCCGGCTCCGGGGTGATCAAGACTTGTCTCCCAACGGCCACCGATCTCACAAAGAGGAACATTCATGAACATGCAGCTTTCTTGTTTCACTGCGATCATTCTCTCTGCTGCGCTGGCTGCTGCTAGCGCGGCGCAAGCGGAAATCCACATTTACGCCGCCGATCACAACACCGGTAAGGTGGTCAAGTTCAAGGAGGACGGTACCCTGTTGTGGGAGTACCCCAATCGCAATGCTCACGATGTGCAGGTGCTCGATAATGGTAATCTACTGATCAATCCCAAGGGGGTACAGGAGATTTCCCCGGATAAGAAAGTTGTTTGGGAAATCGGCGAGCCGGTTGTGAAGCATGCGGAGTCGTGTCAGCGACTCCCCAACGGAAACACCATGATCGCCGACAACGCGACACACAAGATCATCGATGTCACACCCGAGAAGAAAGTCGTCTGGGAATATGATGTTCCTGGCGGAGCGAACATGCGGCAGGTCCGACGTCTGGCCAACGGCAATACACTCATTTGTGCCTCAAGCAATCATGTCGTGTTGGAGGTCAGCCCCGAGAAGGAAGTCGTCTGGAAATACGAATTGCCGTTCCCCTATCTGGCAGAGCGCCTCGAAAATGGCGACACACTCATCTCCAGCGGAGCGGGCGCAGGCCAGAAAGGCTACTATCTGATTCAGGTCGACGAGGAGGGTAACACGGTCTGGAAGTATGGCGGCGAAGACGCGCCCGAAGAGGAACAGCTCAATTGGCCGTCTGGTTTTGCGCGTCAGCCGGACGGCACGATCTACGTTTCCGAATGTCTGTCCGCGTTGATTCGTGTGATCAGTCCGGACCGCAAATCGTTTCGCATTATCAAGAGCCCCGCCATGGAACATGCCGCCACCATTGTGGTCCGAGACGAGTGATTCGTGGTATGACCACGATCCCACTTCACTCGCCTGCCAGACCTCGCAGGATGTGTCAGCCCGCCGGCCGATAGCAGGGAACAAGTCGATCTTATCGCCCTTTCGGCGCAAAATTGTTTACGCTCCTTCGGCCACGGGCTACCATGGCATTGGCAGTCACGGCAACTGGCAGTCATGAAGAACAATCGCTGTCTTGTTCTGTCGATAAAGTGAGGATCTTGTTTCGAGTCCGCCGGCCTCCAAGGAAACCAAGTGATGGCGACCCAACATTCAACCCGCTCCTGGCTTCGTGGCTTCGCTCTGTTCACCATGTTGAGCCTGTTTCTGCTGGCCAACTCTCCCGCGGAAGCGGTCCCGCTGACGGTGGTCAATCCCGGCTTTGAGGATATCAGCGGCGAGTCGCCGTTCAACGAGTTCACCTTTGGGCCATTGAACGGATGGGAGTTGTACGATCCCGATGTCGTTACCGATGGGGGCGACGGACCGACCTACTTCATCGGCACACTGACTCCCTTCGAGGCTGATCCCATCGGCAATCCCGGTGTCTACGAGTTTTTCCCCGACGGCGCCGCCGAAGGGCAACGAGTCGGAATTGCCTTCAACTATTTCGGCAGTGGTGGAGGCGGCGAATACGGAATGGTGCAAACGCTCGGCGATAATCTCCAGCCGCATACGGAGTACACGCTGACCGTGGAGATTGGCAATATCGCTTCCGGAACCTCGGTCAGCAACGATTTCTTTGACCTGAGCGGATTTCCAGGCTATCGCGTCGATCTCTTGGCGGGCGGAGTTCCTATCGCTCAAGATATCAACACGCTGGCGGGCTCGATTCCCGATGGCGAGTTTGCCACGAGCACCATCAACTTTTCCACCGGTGGTAGCCACTTGCAAATGGACCAACCGCTCGGCATTCGTCTGGTCAATCTCAATCAGGTCGATCCCGCACATCCCGGATCCGATCTGGAGGTTGATTTTGACAACGTCCAACTCGATGCCACGGAGCTGTGCATCGTGGGCGACGCGAATTGTGACGGGTTTGTCGACATCAGCGGCGATATACTCCCCGCGTTTTCCAACTTTACCGGTCCCGGTTCGTTCGGAGCAATTCGAGCTGATGGCGACGTACAGGGAGACGCCACCGGGGCGACCGCGACCCTCGATCCGCACGATGGAGATGTCGACGTCACCGACATCTTGACTATGTTTGGTGCTTTCACGGGCCCTCCGCCCGATTCTCTCGGGTTGAACGCCGGCGAGGCCGGCGATCCCTCCATTCCCGATCTGATCTACGATCCGGCGACAGGGGAAGTAGTCCTGTCCGTAGATGGATCGGCAATCATCGGCTACTCGCTCAAGAGCGCAGGCGGTTTTCTGGCGGCCGGGCACACGCCGATCTTGGGTGGTGTCTCTACCAGCTTGAGCACGGAATTGGCCGAAGCGGCCTTGAGTTCGGGCGACGGCAGCATCGGTTTCGTATTTCCGACCGGTCTCAGCTTGGCAGGGCTCTCGGCTCTGTTGACCGAGAACACGGTTAGCACAGGATTGGGGGCCCCGCTGGTTCCATTCGATCTGGTCGTGCTGGGCCCTGCGGTACCAGAGCCCGCGGCCATGGTGTTGGCCCTATTTGGCTTGTTCGCCTTGGGGCTTATCCGTTGCAGACGACGAATTTAGCTGGTATCGGGGCGAGCTGGGGAGACGATGGTTTGTCCACCATCCGCTGTGCGCCGGTACGGGGCGATCGCTTCATGAAGTTTCCATGAATCCCTGCTGCGCCGCGGTCGACTGGATTTGCCAAGGGTCGATGTTTGTTTCACAATGCCGGGCGTGGCGAACAACATTGATCATTGGCAGAGAAAGGACACGCTGTGGATACTTCCATTGCTGCTCAGTTTCACGAACAAGGCTGTGCTCATCCCATTCGAGTGATGCCTGAAGATGTGGGGCTTGAGTTTGGTCGCCGTCTCCAGCGCGATCTCGCGGCACTCTCTGGTGAGACTGGGTTCGACGACTGGACTTACTACAAGCCGTACCTCATCTTCGACTGGTACTTTGATCTCGCCTGCGACGACACGTTGCTCGACGCCGTCGAACAGTTGGTCGGCCCGAACATCTTGCTGTGGGGCGGCTCTATTGTCGTCAAAGAGCCGCGGACCAAGGGGTACTTCAGCTGGCATCAAGACGAGGAGTATTGGAACTTGGAGCCGAAGGGGAAAGCGGTTGTTGCCTGGTTGGCGCTGGGGGAGGTGAACGCGGGCAACGGCTGTATGCGGTACATCCCCGGGAGCCACCGAGAAGGATCCTTCCTTCACGAGTTGACCTATCATCCGGATAACTATCTGCGAAGAGGACAGCGGCTGATAAACGATCCCGATCTTGACGAGGCCGTCGACATAGAGCTGCACCCGGGCGAAATGTCGCTTCATCACGGGTTGGTCGTGCATGGTTCGGGCGCCAATGAGTCGGATCAGCCCCGCTTGGGGATCACGATGACGTTTATCCCCGCGGATGTGAAAGCGATTGGAGCCGATGAGTCCGCGGTTTTGGTGCGAGGGGAGGACGCTCACCACTATTTCCGTACCGAGCAGAGGCCCCGCGGTCTTGCCATGCCGGAAGACCGCGAGATCCACCGCGCCGCGATGGAAGAGATCACAGCCCGGACAATCTCAAGGGCGGGAAAGCAGCAGGCGTTCTCCGAGAGCGCGAGGTAGAGGGCGAATCGACGGGGACGGCGCCGATTCAGCCCCACGGACAGAAGGCCCTCAAGCTATCGGTGCAATCTAATAGGTAAACGATGCCAACAGCGGATGTTCGATTCGCATAAAGTCTTCGCAGCGCATCCTTACCGCTTCTTCATGCGTGTTCCCTTCGAATACGATTGTTTCATCGTTGACCAGGTCCTCGTCAACAATCGTCCGCATATGATATTGCGAACCAAACGGGGGCAGCGCGCCCAATTCGCAGTCGGGGCAACGCTCACCGATGTCGATCTCGGTCGCTAGCTCGACGTCGCTTACACCCACCACCTCGCCGACTTTCTCTAAGTCGACATGTGACGAGGCAGGGAGGACCGCCACCATATATTGGTCATCCTCCTCGGATCTCAGGAGCACCGTCTTGGCGACCTCTTTCCCGGAAGTGTGCATCGCCTGGGCCATCTCCTGGGCGCTGAAGGATGGTGGATGATGCAGGACGTCGAATTCCACTTTCTGATCGGCGAGAAACTGCTGAACGTTCATGGCGAACCTCCACAAATCGGCGTGAACTGACAGCGGCGGACAAGCTCTCTCAACCGTAAGAGACATGCCCATCCTGTCCGGATGAAACTTGTTCTAACGAGGTGGCTTTCTCCGCGGTGCGTCACCTCTTGCTGGAAACGTTGGTACCCGTCGGTAGCGGAGAGAACTAAATCACTCGTCCACCGACAGCACCACGGACTAGGGCGACGTGTTAAGAAGCTTCTTCGAGAGGTGTCACGGCAGAGCGTCGTCCGGAGCGATGCTGACGTCAGTCTTTGGCTCTAGTCCAAATTGTATTCAATTCAGTTTGCCAGGGCGATCATTTTGGCATACCTGGCAGAGAAAACGACATGACTGGACCATCAATTCACGGTCAGGTCACGAGAGCGCCTTCTTGTCTGCTAGTTGCTATTCGAGCAGTCTTGGGTGGATTCGACAGAGACTCGGGTCTCCCGGTATGATCACGGATAGTGGATTCTTTCTAATCATCGGGTTGATTTCACACTCTTTCATTTTTCGACTGCTTGCGGGCCGTCGATCTAGGGGGCTCACCATGAAGAAACTATTCGTGTCGATACTTGTCTTGGTTTTGGCGGCAACTTCCGTGCCCGGAGCGGCGCGGGCTTGCTGCATGCTGCCCTTCGACTTTGTTGGAACCATTTCACAGCAGGCCCAGCGGGCAGTCTTGTTTCACCATGACGGCCAGCAAGAGTTGATACTGCAAATCGACTATCGGATTGAAGGCGATTCGACACCCGAGCAGTTTGCCTGGGTCGTTACCACGCCGACAGAGCCTTCGGCCTACAAGGTGATCGAGGGCGAGCTGTTCAAGGAAGTCGCGGAGTGGGTTCAGCCCTTGGTCACACCACCACCTTCGGCTTCTGGCGGCGGCTGTCAGCTGGGGTGTTCTGAGAGGTCGAAGTCCGCCGATGCGAAGCCTGAGCTGCTCGAGTTTGGCGAGCCAGCCGTCGTCGGGCCTTATGAGATTCAGCCGGTTCGAGCGCGCGGTGTCGAGGCACTTGGCGCACTGAACGAGTGGCTTCAGGCAAATGGTTTTCCAACTGAAGATCCTAAGCACATGGAGTACTTCGTTGAGGAAAAGTTTACATTCCTGTGCATCAAGATTTCACCGCAGGAGGGGAGCCAGGTTGTCGACGCCAGCGGAGAAGTTCCGCCGCTCCATTTGTCGTTTGCCACAGAGAAAATTTACTACCCCTTGATGTTCTCGTCACGGCAAGGTGAGTTCGATCTGCAGTTGTTTGTGATGAGCGGAACGCCTCTCGACTACAAAGCGTCTATGCCGACTCTTGACCGCATGGACTGGGCTTCTCCCGAACTCTACCGGAATGTCACCGTCAAACCCGACCAGTTTCCTCAATCGCTTGGCAAGGCCTATGCGCAAAAGGGCATGGCCGGCGCTCCTGACACCTGGTACCTCAACGCGATCGGCTGTTTCGGTGTGAATCAAGACAATTCAATCGCCCAATGGAAGAAGGACGTTTTCCTGGTAACGAATGACGAGGCTCCGATTCACAGCGCATCTCTCGTCGACTCGGACAATGCGCCGCTGTTTCTGTTGGCAATGCTCGCCTGGTTGGCGTGGTTCGCGACGCATAGGATTTTGCCGAGGAGGCGGAGAGCTGGGGGAAGGGTGGCCACAAAGTGATAGGACATGGCACGTCGCTTCTGCTCCACGGGTTCTTGGGTCTGCTTCTGCTACTCGGCATTCCTGGCTGCTCGCCGAGCCTGGTAGACGAATCTCCAACAGAAGGATCCGAGGCCGACGAGACGCGTGTTGATGTCAATGAGACTGATCGCGGTGTCGAGGATAAACTGACGCAGATCTCGGTGATTAATGCCTTGATGCTTGGCCAGTATGACGGTTTGCTCTCGATCGGTGATCTGCTTCGCTACGGTGGATTTGGCCTGGGGACACTTGATCATCTCGACGGGGAATTGATCGTCCTCGAAGGAAGGGCCTATCAGGTGACGGGCAATGGCGATGTGGTCGAAGTCTCGCCAGATCGCACGACTCCGTTCGCCGTCGTGACCCACTTTCAGCCGGATGGCGACTTCGACATCGTCAACCTCACCAGTCTCACGGAATTAGACCATCTTCTCGACGAGAGGATCGGCCACCGGAATAATTTCATTGCCATTCGAGTCGATGGGCATGTTGCCTCGCTCACGGTCCGCAGTGTTCAGCGGCAGGAACCACCCTACCGGCCACTTGCCGCGGTCGCCAAGAGCCAGGGCGAGTGGACCCATCACGACCTGCGGGGCACCCTGGTAGGTATCCGCTGCCCACCGTGGGTCGAGGGGCTCAACGTACCGGGCTATCACTGGCATTTCATCTCCGAGGATCGCAAGGTTGGTGGCCATGTGCTAGCCTGTCATTTGCGTGAAGCTCACGTTCAGTATGACCCTTGTACAAGCTGGCAGGTCCAACTACCCGGCGGCGAGCAGTTCAATTCCCTTGATCTTGGTGAGGATCTACGCAAGGAACTCAAGGCAGTCGAGCGCTCCCGCTCGGACGAGCCTGGCCAGTAGCCGCGGTCGTTCGGCGGTTGTGATGCGTGGGTCCGGCACATTATCTTCATGGGTATCCGTCCGTGTTAGGCCCGCGTGTTACAGAGGAGTCATGCGATGGTGAGTCTTGTTTCTCCGAGGAAACCTGTGCTGTGTCTCTTGCTGGTCGGGCTAGGTTGGTTCTCGGTTGAGCCATTGACCTTGGCTGACGACTGGCCTCAATGGCTCGGGCCACGCCGCGATAGTGTTTGGCGTGAAACCGGTATTGTCAAAAAATTTCCAGAAGGCGGCCCACCCGTAATTTGGCGAGCACCCCTTGGCGGCGGCTACGCCGGGCCGGCGGTTGTTGGCAATCGTGTCTACGTCACGGACCGGCAGCTCCCCCAAGGAGAAAGGAACCCTGACAATCCCTTTGGACGTGGCGTGACCCCCGGTACGGAGCGCGTCCTGTGTCTCAATGAGGCCAATGGCCAGGTTGTTTGGAAGCATGAGTATGACTGTTCGTACACGGTCAGTTATCCCTTAGGTCCACGGACCACACCTCTCGTCGCTGACGGAAAGGTGTATACCCTCGGCGCCGAGGGCCATTTGTTTTGCTTCGACGCGGAAGGCGGTAACGAAATCTGGTCGCGCGAGTTGAAGAAGGACTATGAGATCGAGGCGCCTCTGTGGGGTTTCTCCGCCAGTCCGCTTCTGGACGGCGATCGCTTGATCTGTCTGGTCGGTGGCCAGGGTAGCACCGTCGTGGCCTTCGACAAGAATACCGGCAAGGAACTTTGGCGAGCGCTGTCGGCAAAGGAGCCCGGCTATTGTCCTCCGGTCATTGTCGAGGCGGGCGGGAAGCGCCAGCTGATCATCTGGCACCCCGAGGCGCTCAGCGGACTCGATCCCGTGACGGGAGAAGTTTATTGGAGCGTGCCGTTTGAGGTCCGCTCCGGGCTGTCGATTGCCACGCCACGCAAGTCGGGTAACCGGCTGTTTGTTTCTTCGTTCTATAACGGACCTCTCATGGTTCAGTTGGACGAGGCTCGGCCTGCCGCCAGCCTTGCGTGGAAGGGGACCGCCCGCAGTGAACGTAACTCGGATAAGCTGCACTCTCTGATGTGTACGCCTTTCATCGATGGTGACCATATCTACGGGGTTTGCAGCTATGGACAACTCCGCTGTTTGACGCTCGATGACGGCGAGCGAGTCTGGGAGAACCTGCAGGCGACCGGTTCGACGGGTAGCACGCGGAGCCGTACCGATCGTTGGGCTAACGCCTTCCTTGTCAAGCACGATGATCGCTACTTCATTCCTAATGAGAAGGGAGATCTGATCATCGCCAAGCTGAGTCCTCAGGGATATGAAGAGATTAGTCGCGCTCATTTGCTCGAACCTACCGATACGATGCCGGGCCGGGATGTTGTCTGGTCGCATCCAGCCTTCGCTAACCGGCGAGTCTATATGCGTAATGATGACGAGATAATTTGTGTTGACCTTTCGGCAAAGGGTACCGGCGAGTAGACCCGCCTCCCATGGTTTTATCTTGCGATCGCAAGTCCCTCTCGCGATGTGAAATATACGTATTGCTTGTCAGGCCTCCGCCGGTTGCAATTCCACTGCCGGGTCACTCTTTTCAGGGCGTTTTCTGGGACCGTTGAGTAAGCGACCGATCCAGGTATAGCGAACCACCAGTTGGTAGATGACCAGCAGCAGTCCGGTCACGAGTACGCAGGAGGTGAGAAACTTGATCAGGGCCGGCATCCGCCAGTCTCGTAGCCAGTACTGAATGTAGAAGAGTGTTGGCAAGTGGGTCAGGTAGAGCCAGTACGAGGCATCGGAGAGATAGCGCACCAGGCGATTCTCGCGACGCAGTGCCCAGTGAAAGAGACCCATCAGACCGATCGTCATCGCCCAGGCATAAGTGGCCTGCAGCAGAGTGTTGATTTGCGGCTCTCCTCCTGAATTCTCAATCGGTGCCACGAAGAGACTGTGGAGCAATCCTCCGCGCGGAATGAGACCTGGATAGGTTAGCTCCGATGCCAGGGGAAATAGTACTAACACTCCCACGAGCAGCCAGATTGGCCATCCCCGCGCGAGCCGCATCGACTTGTCGTGGGCGTCGAAGTAGAAAGCCCCATACCCGAAGAAGACCGCGTAGTAGCCGAGCACAGCCGGGTTTGGTAGCAGCGAGAGTGATGTATCGGGCCCAAGTCCACGCATGAAAGTCTGTGGCAGCATCGTTAGCGGGATCAACCACAGTAAGCAGACCGGCGGCAGGCAGAGCCAATTCGGCAAACCCCGCCAGCCGCACCAATCTGAGATTCTTGCATACACGGCGAAAACCCCCACCAGCAGGCAGAGGAACCATAAGAACCAGAGGTGGTGGAGGATCGGAGTCTGCAGGGCTTGTTTGACATCTTGCACCACCCTGGTCCAGGGACTTACCGCCTGCATCGCGGGACTCGCCTCAATCAGTCCCACGATGATCGGCCGTCCCTCGTTCACCTGTTCCTCGTCGGGAGTGCAGCGCACGATGCCCGCGATTTGCCTTACCACCGGCCAATCATGGCGCGTAGTGTCGAGTGGCGTCTCATCATGAACATTCCGGATATTGACGTCGGCACCATGATCGAGCAAGAGTTTGACAATGTCAGGATGTCCGAAGAAGGCCGCCGCGTGAAGTGCGGTTCCCTTGTCGCCATTGCGGGCATTCACATCGGCTCCCGCGGCAATCAAGAGACGCACGACCTCGGTCTCTCCCATAAACGCCGCGGTCGTCAGCGCGGTCGAGTGGAGATCGGGATCTTGGGCGTCGAGTTCGGCCCCCGCATCAAGATGGCGCTGGACGGCGTCGACGTCACCCTTCCGCGTTGCGGCCCAAATGTCGCGATGGGCGTCCACATCGGCCACCTCGGCGGCCGGCCCGGAAGCCTCTTCCCGCGTGAGGTAGTCGACGGACCACTCCATCGCCGGTCCAATCGTGAATAGGCCAATCAGTAGCGGCAAGAAGATGCGCCGGAAGCGCTGCCACAATAATGCCCGCAGGCCACGTTTCCTCCATAGCATGGCCGTAAAGAATCCACTCACCAAGAAGAATAACGGCATGCGGAATCCATGCACGGCCGATACAAACAGCCCGAAGAACCGGCTGTGTTCTACATCCTGGACGGGCCAGCGAACCGTGGGGCCGATGTAGACCATGGCCGCATGTAGGGCAATTCCCAGCAGCATGGCAAACGCTCGCAACGCATCGAGGTCGTGGCGCCGGGGCATCGAGAGTGGCTGCGTCATGGCGGGATGGGTTGGCTGGCGATTCATTTCAGGGCGTGGCTTATCCGTTCCTCTGTCTCCATGGGGATCCATCGGACGGAGATATCTGGGTCTCTAGAGCTGGTCGAGTTCCTGCAGGATCAGGCGGAGTGCGCGCGCACCGGTCGTAACGGGCAGGGTCGCTTGCCTGCACATGGTCGGTTTGAGTTGCGAAGGATCGAGCGGCAGATGGATGAAGAGGCTCTTCGTATCGACGCCCAGCTGGATCGTCAGATGATGGGACAGGTAGAGCGTCGCGTTGCAGAGGTACTCGCCCGCATGATACGAGACCCGCGCCGGCAGGCCGGCGTTTCTCAGTCGCTCGGTCAGTTCGCGAACCGGGAGTTGCGTGTGATAGGCCGTCGGTCCATCCGCCACGAGTGGACCAAATTGCTCCGGCGGCTGATCGCGTTCACCGCGCACATTGATCCCGATGGTCTCCAGCGTTATCAGGGCGTCAGGCGGAGATTGCCCCAGGTGAATCGCGAAGTCGTAGCCGTCGGCAAGGTCCTTGGCGAGCTGAGTACGCACCTTGTCAAAGTCGACACAATAACGGCGGGTGGTGATGACCGGCTCATCGGGCAGGTTCTTGGTCAACTCGACCAGCGTCAGCCAGCTGGCATTCGTCGGCCAGTCATCATACGGTTCAAAGGCCGTGACTAGGACCGATGCCATCGATTCATGCTCCTCGTATTTGGCGCTGTCGTCCGTCGCTGGCAGTGTCGCTTAGACCGCCTTCATTTCAGTTGGCTTTCCTCGGCGCTCCAGCGCGTCAGCGATCCCTTCACACTGCGCCGCTGAGAGTTCCCAACCCAAGGCACCGGCATTGTCCTCGAGCTGCTCCAGTCGCTTGGCTCCGCAAAGCGCCGCCGTTATGCCGGGCTGATGGATCGTCCAGTTCACCACCAGTTGCGCCACGGTGTGGCCGCTTTCGGCGGCTATCTCGCGCAGCTCGTCGACCAGGGCCTGATTCTTCTCCCACTCTTCCCCTTTGAACTGCGAGTACTTGTTGCGGCTATCGGTCGGGGAAAATTGATGATCGCGGGCCAGCTTGCCCGCCAGCAGCCCCTTCATCAGCGGCCAGTAGACCATCACCGAGACGTTTCGCTCCCGGCACCAGGGAAGAATGTCGGTCTCGATGTCGCGTTGGATCATGTTATACGGCGGCTGGTAGGCGGAAAGCGGACAGGCGGCGGCAAACTCTCCCAGCTGCTCAAGGCTCAGATTGGATGCCCCCACGCTGCGAGTCTTGCCTTCTTCCAAGAGCCGAGCCAGTTCACCGGCCGACTCGGCGACCGGAACCTCCGGATCGGGGGCGTGCAGGTAGAGCAAATCGACGTAGTCGGTGTCGAGTCGTGCCAGGCTCTCTTCGCACTCTCGCCGTAGCGTCGCGGGCCTGCCGTCCTTCAGCATCTGGCGGTCTGGGGTCCAGTGCAGCCCTCCTTTGGTGGCAATCACAAACTCCTCACGCTGAGACCCTACCGCCTGAGCGATGAGCCGCTCGCTCTCGCCTTGTGTGCCATAGGAGTAGGCGGTGTCGAGAAAGTTGATGCCGAGTGCCTGACAGGCCCCCAAGGTCGCCAGGCTGTCTTTGTCGTTCACTCCGGGACTCGTCATACCGGCGATAGGCCAGCAGCCCAAGGCCACGGGAGATACCAGGATTTCGGTCTTACCGATCGGTCGTCTTTCCATAACTCGCTCGTGGAGAATGCTTTATGTGCTTCAAATGGGGCTGGGAATAGTTATGAGTGTAGTCCCCTGGCGGTTTCGGACAAGCGGGCAGGCAGGGCAGTTCGGCCGGCAAATCGCGGTGTTTTCGGCCGCCGTCGGCTGTTCGTTGGTCGGTTGTTCCCCCTTTGTCGGGTGAGCGTTCAGAGTTGGTTGGCTGCCTGTCGGTCGCCGTGCGCTAGGGTTGGCTCGTTGTCCAACCGTGCCGATGTGCGACCGGGCGGTTGGTCTCTGGTTTCCTCACTCACGTTCAGGGCTTACTTGCTTTGGTTCCGCGGGAGCGTCGCCCTTCCGGAATTGTCTCTCCACAAAAAAAGCCCACGCGGACTCGGATGGCGGAGCAAGGCTCAGCCGAGTCGGCGCGGGCTCTGATCGATACGAGAGAGGCTATTTCACTCTCCGGCTCGCACATGATACCACGGCGCGATCGGTCGAATTGGCGCGTGATGCGACTCCCGCATCACACCACGCAGCTTAGCAGTTTTGCTGCAAAAATCAATCTTCAAAATCGTCCACTGGCTCCCGATCGCAATTGCCTTAGGCACTCTGTATCAGTTTGCGCAAAACGACAAGGAAGCGACTTTGCGATTTTCTCATCGCGGAGAAAAGCGAAAGGCGTCCTGCGCGTGAATAGCTTCGGCACAGGACGCCCGCTCGTACGTGCTTCTAGAATGCCAAGAAGGAGTCTTTGTCGTCATCTTCGCTGCCGAAGAATCGATCGAAGTCGAAGGCGCTCAGACGCCGCCCCCAATCGGGGCGCTCGTCGCGATCGCGACCCTTCCAAGTAAACAGATCGTCAATTCGCTCTAGCTTTCTACGGATGCGATGCTCGGCGGGAGACGTTTCCTCCGAGTCGGCCTCTGGAAGACGCCGCACGCTAGGAGCGAGACTCTCGTCCATCACGTCATGATCGTGGTCGTCATCATGATCGTGATCGGTGTGATCGAGACCGAGGACGTGGCCAATTTCGTGGGACATCACCGTCAAGAGATCGATTGCTCCGTACGCGGCGCTGTCGGCAGCGGCAACAAACTGGCCGCCAAACTCGTAGAATTCACTACTCTCCTCGGGCGTGGCATCGACGAACCAGCCGATTCCGTTCGCATCGACGTCGACACGAATCAAATCGGGCCAGGCCGCTCCCAAGACGCCGGGCGGCAGATCGACGACCTCGACCTCAAAGTCGAGCGAGCTGGTATCGAATCCGGCACTGCCCCACAGACCGATGGCCGCATCAATGATCGGCTGCAGCTGGCTCTCGGAAACCGAGGTCCCACCCGATCCGCTGGCCGAGGTAATCAAGAGATTGGAGGGTAGAGCTTCTAAAGATCCGTTGTAGTTATTCCAGAAGATGTACGAGTCGGCATCTTCTGGGCTGGGCCCAAACGCGTCGACAATGCCGTTGCCATTGAGATCGCCGTGGTCCTCGGTCGCCACATCCTCTGGAAGGCTCCCAAAATCGTCGTTCCCCTCGAGGATCAGCACATCGGCAAAATCGACATCGAGATCTCCATCGACATCGCCGACCAGATTGCCGACGAAGAACACGGCGTCGCCACCTTGATAACCATCGCCGGTAGGCATGTCGGAGCTATTGTAGATGTAGTTGCGACCGGATCCGGTACTCGATTCCTCGCCATCGAGCTTGAAGCCGTCGGAGTCGACGATGCTATCTTCGAGGACGACCTTGACCCAAGTATCGACAACTTCACCGGCATCGATGGTAATTGTCATGGTGCTGGTGCCGCTGCCGGAGACGGAACCGTCGGTGCCATCGAGCACTAAGGCCGTGCCGAGCGTTTCCACTCCACTGGGAAAGGTCACTGGGGTGACGCTAACATCGGTGTGAGTGAACGTGACGTTCTCACTGAAGGTAATCTCAATCGTCTGCAGGCCGTCTTCAGCCGCCGTCGGCACACTCACCGTGCGACTCGTTAGACCGTTGGTCTTCACAGCCGTGACTTCGGCCAAGTCCGGCAGGGGGAGGGCGTCGAGGCTGCTCGGGTTTGCATTGGAGATAGCGGTCTCGTCCGTCGAGTCGACATCGCCATCCTCATCGGTGTCACCCTGGTCGGCGGAACGACCATAGGAGTGAACATTGTAGTCCTCGCCGAGATACGTGTAGGCTGTACCGTTTGACAAGGTGGAATTGGCCTCTGCAATATCTTCGTCCGTCCCGTTGACTTCTCCGTCACCATTCACGTCACCGACCAGATTGCCGACGTAGAAAATGGCGTCCCCTCCGGCCGTGCCATCGCCGCTGGGGAGATCGATGGCCGCGTTGGCCAGGTAGCCCCAGCCACTCGGATCCTCCCCATCGAGGGCGTTGTTGTCGCCATCGACGATCCCATCATCGAGCACGACCTTCACCCACTCATCAACGACCGTGTTGTCGTCGATGGTGATCGTCATCTTGTTGGTGCCGCTGCCTGAGACCGAGCCGTCGGTCGTACCGCCACCCCCTAGGACAAGTGCGGTGCCAAAGGTTTCCACCCCGCCTGGGAAGGTGACGGGTGTCACGGTCACGTCGTTGTAGTCGAAGGTGACCTCCTCGTTGAACGTAATCTCGATGGTCCGCAGACCTTGGATATTGGATGTCGGCGTGCTAACGGTGCGGGTATAGAGGCCGTTGCTGGCTACCCGCGTCACGGTTGGCAGAACGTTATCGTCCGGCAGGTCTACCAGGGAATTGTTGTAATGGGTCCAGAAGAGGTAGGAGTCCTCATCTTCCGGGCTGGGCCCAATCGCATCGACGATTCCGTTGCCATTAAGATCACCGTGGTCCTCGGTCGCCACATCCTCTGGAAGGCTCCCAAAGTCGTCGTTCCCCTCGATGATAAGAATGTCATCGAAGTCAACGACGGCGTCGTAATTCACGTCCCCTACCAGATTGCCCATGTAGAAAACGGCGTCACCACCGGCGGCGCCATCGCCACTGGGCAAATCGACGGTCGCGTCGAAGATGTAGTTACGCCCCGACCCATCAGGGTCAGCCTCACCATCGAGCGCATCACCGTCCAGGGTGTTCGAGTTGGTGTCGACCGCGCCGATATCGCGAATTTCCGAAGAGTCGAGGACGATCTTTGCCCAGCTATCGACGATCGCGTTGTCGGCGAAGGTAATCGTCATGGTGTCCGTGCCGCTGCCAGCCACCGATTGGGGCGTGACGGCCGATCCGATCGTCTCGACTCCGGCGGGAAATGTGACGAGATTGACCGACACATCGGCCGAATCGAAGGTCATCGGCTCACTGAACTTGACTTCAATGGTCTTGAGGCCAGTTTCGCCTGCCGTGGGGACGCTTACCGTACGACTGGTCAGTCCATTACTGGTTACACTGACAATCTCCGGACTGAGATCGAGAGCGGCCAGCAACTGATCGATGTCGACTCCCTTAGTGCTGTAGCTCGATCCCGATTCCGTTGTCGACAAGAACGTGTCCGGGTTGGGAATTCGGAAGTCCTCGATGTCATCAAATGTTGTGTCGGAGAATCCGACATCGCCCGCTCCCTCGTAGAGATCGAAGTTTCCGAAAAACTCTCCGGTGGCACTATGATTCGTGTAGGTCGTTGATCCACCCTGTTGGGTAATCGCATAGTTGATGCGATATTTCGCCCAGGCGCTGCCCCCAACCCATTCATTGAGATCATAGCCTCCCGGATTGACGATGGCGTTACCGTCAAAATCGAAGCTGGTGAAATGGTTTTGTAAGCCGATCAGGTAGTTATTGTGGATGCCGTACCTTCCACCGGCGAAGATGTTGTCTTTGACGACAAAATTCTCGGCCTTGTAATCGTGACCAGCGGTTGGCGACTGGGTACCTCGATCGAGATAGATCCAGCCCTTGCCCTGGGTACCATCGACGAGGGGTGCGTCGTCGGCCCACATCGTGGTGTTGTTGCGAACGGTGATATTCTTGAATTCGGTTTCTACCTGGGCGTTGGGTAAGGCCCCGTTGTAGCCCTCCACGTCAACGCTCAGCAAGCGTTCCGTCACGTTGTAGACGAGATTGTTCTCAAAAGTAATGTCCGTGAGATCGTAGTACTTCGGTACCAACTGGGCAAACCGATTGACGTTCTTGATCACGTTATTGCGGACGGTAATATCGTGGACATCGGAGCTGATGGGAGTGAATAGGAACGCGTAACCAGCCTGGTTGCTCTGCGGCCACGATCCGTCCAGGACATTCCCTTCAATGAGGGCGTTATGACCCGCCTTGAATTCGATAATGTTCTTGAGGATCCAAGGCGTCCCTTCGTAGTCGTCGTGCCCTTGGACCCAGGTAGTCGGTTTCGCTAGGGTGTTTCCGCGGATGACGATATCCCGCGGAATTAAGTCGGCCGCCAGCACCGGGGCCGCCGTGGAGGTCGGATCCTGGCCACCGAACAGGATGTTCTCTTGGGTTGCCTCTAGATAATTATTCTCGATCACGTAACCCGACCCACCGACGTAGCCGAGAAACGCTTGAGCGTCTGCTGGATCCGCGGTATGGATCTCGGAGATGTATGAATTGCTAACGACGATGTTGGAGCCGTTTGCATTGACACCTTCTTTGACACTGTGGATGTGGCTGCCATGGATGTAGCTCTGATCGATGGTGATATGATCGACTAGTTCGCTTGCCACATTGGGGTACTTATCAACTAGGTCATCGGCGTCGAAACCAAGACGGACCAGAACCCGTGTTTCGGGGGCTCGGCCTAAGCTCGGGTTATCGAAATTGGTCGTGATCTCGAGTCCTTCGAAGCGATAGTAGTCAGCGCCAAACTGAGCGTTGATGGCGGGATCAGCGCTGTTTGAAACGATCTTGGGCATCCAAACTGCGTCCTCTGGAGAGACGCGACCGTTTGGTAACTTGTCGTGTGCCGAGCCACGAATGGTGATAAACTCGCCAGTTGGAGTAGCAACTCCATCGTTGTCCAGGACAAAATTACCGACGTACTCCTTGCCTGCTTCCAAGATAATGGTGTCGCCATAGGTGGCCGCGTCGAGGGCGTCTTGGAACTCGCCAGCGTCCTCCGGGTAGTAGGTCGTACCGGTCATCAGGCCCAAGGGGGCCATGCCGTTGTGCAGCAGGGGATCGTTGGCGTCGCTGGCCGCAACCTCGCCGACCGGATCCGGGTCGGCCATCGCCTGTTCGAGCAACGTCAGTTCGTTGGCGCTGAGCAATTGTCGCGCTTCAAGCGTCTCCATGCTGAGCGGCGGCATTCCCTGACGCGTCAGCTTCGACTTGCGACGGCGAGATCGCCGGCTCTGCCCCGAGTTGTTTTGTGAACGGATCCAAGAACGATTTCTAAGTCGTGGCGCGGACATCAATGTCTCTCCTGTTCAAAAAAAGCTTGCAGCGTTCGTTCGTCGCCCCGGTGCGCGAACAGAGCATTCACTTTCCCTATAAAACAACGCTCTCAGTGATGTTGGCACGCATTCTTGCGGTCCAACGGTCACTTCTTTCACCAAGTGCACAATACCCGTAGGTGTAATAGCTTCTTTACCGAGGATGTCCTTCAGTGGTCGAAGCTTGCGGCGAGCAAGCCCTCGAATGGATTCGCCACCGAGAGAACCCAGCTGATCGTGAGCTTCACGATCGGCTACCCCCATGCGGACCAAGTGTCCGAAATCCCAAACGAACAGTCCCTTACAAACACGTTTAGTAATCTGCCGTCAAAGAAAACGGCGACTCATGTAAGATGCTCCCAAGCGCTCGTTTCATGAGTAAGGCTAAGTCTACCGATAGCATGGGAATTTGCAAGCAGTTTGTTGAAAAGATTTCAACGATGTGACTTGTCGACTTAACTCAGGGCGAGAATTGGCATCCACGAATGCAGATGAGCTGTTGTGACTGAGGTGTCAATCCATGGTCGGACTTATCTATTCAACCTCAGCATGATTGAAATGGTTCATGTCGAGCCGACTTGTTAGCTCGCGTCACGCAGCACATCGATCGACACGGTCGCTTGTGAGAGAAGGGCACAAGAGAAAAGAAATGCTTGCCGTGAGGCTGCAACGCTTGCCTATTTTGGCAGCTGTGTCGAGCGGTCCTGCCTGCGACTGCGGCGAACCGCCGTCAGCAGCAGGCCGGCCAGGCCGATGAGCGAAACGAACAGCGCCGAGGGCTCAGGCACGGCTGCGCCAATCACGACCAGGTCGAAGGGCACCAAGGGGGCACCGAGCGAGCGGCTCACCTGGTTGGTCGTCAGCAGTGCGGAGAGGGCCGCCAAATCGAGACCGGTGGGAAGCACGAAGCCGATGCTGGTGGCACCGGTGGAAGAACTGAGGGCGGCTTCGGCCAGTTCCGTCGAAAGGCTGGTCGAAACACCTCCCAGGATTGGCGTGTGGCCGCCGGCCAGGAAATCGCCGTCACTCTTCAAAGAGTACCCGATGATACTCGAGCCATCGACATCGAGCGTGACCTCGCCCGTGGCGGCGTCGTAGATTAGATCGGGAATGGCCGGATCGCCCGCCTCGGCCGGTGCCAACAGTCCCGCCAGCCCCAGCGAAGGCGCGTCGCCTGGGCCGGAAAAGGAATTGAACATCAGCAGGATGTCGTTGACATCGACATCGCCGTCCCCGTCCGGATGGGGATCGACATCGCCGTCGGCGCGGGTCAGCCCGGTCGCGCCGGGGCCGGAGAAGTTCGTGTAGGCCGTCAAGATGTCGGCCGTGTCGACGGAGCCATCGCCGTTGGTGTCGCCCAGGACCGCTTCCGGGGGATCGGTGGGATCGAGACGGACATCGTTAAAGAACCAATTCCAACCCGTGTTGAAATGAATCCCGGTGGAGAACATCTGCTTGTGGGTGGCGCTGATCGACAGTCCGAAACCGGTCGTCGAGGCGAAGGAGGCGATGTTGTCGAAGTCGATGACCACATCGGCGTCGTTGTCGAGACCGGCATAAGTCAAGTTGATCGTGTAATCGTCTTCCGTGCCCTGATACATGTCGTAGCCACTCATCCCGAAGCGGATGCCAGCCACGTCATCTTCGGCCAAAGTTCGCTGCGCTTCGTCGGTCTGGATGCCTTGCTGCATGACCGCTTCGGTATTGGCGTAGCCTTCCAGGGCAGCCACATCGCGGGCGCCGTTGGCGGAGTAAGTGTCGCCGGCCGGCAACTCGCTGAGCAGCGGGCTGTAGGTGGAGGCGTCGTATCGGCCCGAGCTATTCGCTGCGAACGGATCGTTCGTCGACTTATCGAACCAATTGTAGTTGAGGTCGTCGCCGCGCTGGTCGTCGCGCGAGCCGATGACTCCATCGGCACCCGAGTTGAAGCTGAAACTGCCGTCGGGGCCCTTCTCCGAGGCCGTGTAGTTCTTGTTGGCGCCCGTCACGCCGAAGTCGGTGCCGATGTTGGGGTGATCGAGGCCCAGCACATGACCCAGTTCATGCAGGATTACCGATTCGAAGTCGTAGTACCCGGCCGGAACATTGTTATCGGCCCCGAACTTCAAGTTCCCTTCAGTCGGAATCAGGGCGTTCCAAGTGTCGAGCGCGTTCTGCACGGAGATCTCCATCTCCGTGGCGTGGGGGCTGTCGGGATGGATGCCGATCGACAACTCGATCTCACCGCCACTGGTCGAGAATCCGTAGGGATGCGTGACCGTGTAGGGACCGGCCGGGCCAAACGCGTACATGAACGCGAAACCCGAAGCGGCGCGGGGAAGCGATGAGCCAGCCAGGAGAACAAGTAGCAGCAACCCCAGCCGCATACTCGCCGACCGCTCTCTGCACCGGCCCAAGGCCAGCGGATGTTCAGGGCTGCTTGTCATAGATAATCCGGGGTGTCTCCGACATCCCGAAATGAAGGGTGCCGACCGGGACCAGGAGCTTCATGCTGCGAGGTACGCAAGTCTGGGTTGTCTGCTCAAAGTGGTCAGTTCTCTATGGGGTGGCCGGTGCGGTCACTGGGCCAAGGATATGGATAATTGGAACAGATCTCAGATGCTAGAGCATCCCTTCTTTGGGATATGCTTAATGTAGGGGGTGCATTTTAAGCGCAAGTGGCGTGCTTGATCGTCTGGCTGCCCCTCGGCAGTCGCAGGAGGTATGGCGGAGGAGGTATGGCGGAGGTCTGAGCCGGGTGCGAGCGCTGTAGCGGCTCGAAGAGAGAGAACCAGTCAGGGACTGGCAATTGAGCATTCTAGCAGGAGGCGTCCCGTCGCCGCCGCATCATCGCCAATGCTCCCAATCCGGCGAGCATAGTAAAGCCCATGATGAGAGTCGATGGCTCAGGGACGGGCGGGGCATTGAGCACGATCAGATCGAATTGCTCAAGTTCCGCGCCGAGTTGAACGCTGGCCTCGAATTGCGTCAGAATTGCCATCAGGCTCGAAAGACTCAGGCCGCTAGGCAGGATATTGCCAATACTGGTGGCGGTGGTCAATCCTTCGTCGCCCTCTAGAAACACCGCCTCGGCAAGTTCGGATGCCGTCTCGACAGTGACACCACCAAGGACGGCGAGAAAATTCTCGTCGAGAAAAGCGCCATTGCTCTTGAGGGTGTAGCCGCGAATCATGCCGCCGTCCGGATCGAGCACGACTTCGCCGGTGGCCGCGTCGTAGATCAGGTCGGGGGCGTTGGGATCTCCCGCCGCGGCCGCTCCGCCGAGGCCACCCTCATCGCTGGGCCCGGTGAAAGTATTGAACATGACGAGGATGTCGTCGATATCAACGTCGCCATCGCCACCGACGGGAGACATGTCTCCTTCGGCTCGCGTGGCTCCGAACGAGCCTGGCCCGGTGAAATTTGAAAAGGAGATCAAGATATCCGAACCGTCGACATCGCCATCGAGATCGGCATCTCCAACCATGGCCGTAAACAGCGTGTCGTTGAAGTGCCAGTTTTGGTTGGCGCTGTTGAAGAAGATCTTCGGTTGGTAGCTGGCGCGATGTTCGTCGCCCAGGTTGAACAGAATGAACGTCGCCGTTTCAGCGAAGCTCGTCTGGCCGTTGTCAAAATCGATGACGATATCGGCCGACGAAGTACCGACGAACTGCAGATCGATCGAGTAGTCGTCCGCGGTGCCTTCAATTTCATCGAGGCCGCTCATCGCGTAGTGGATCCCGGCCACGTCGTCGGCGGCCAGCATGCGCTGCATTTGGCCGGGTGAAACGCCTTGCTGCATGACCGCTTCGGTATTGGCATATCCGAGTAGAGCGCCGACCCCTTTGTCGCCGTTGGCTGAGAAGTTGTCTCCGATCGGTAGATCGACAAGATCCTGACTATAGGTGGTGGAATCAAAGACGCCTGTCGTGGCTAGGGCAAACGGATCGTTCGTCGACTTGACGAACCAATTGACGTTGACGTCATCGCCACGGATATCGTCGGCCGAGCCGATTACCCCATCGACGCCGGCGTTAAGATCGTAGGTAAGGTTGGCGCCGGTGGTCGAACGGGTGTAGTCCCGATCGGTGCCGATCAGTCCCGACTCGGAAGCCAGGTTGGAATGTCCCAGTCCGAGCGCGTGACCCAGTTCATGTAACACGACCGATTCGAAGTCGAACTCACCAGCGGGAACGGTGTTCGCCGGCCCGGTGACAATGTTGCCCGTGGTAGCTGTGAGCCAGTTCCATTGATTCACCGCGTTTTGGACGGAGATGGCCATTTCGCTGGCGAACGTGCTGGAGGGATCGATGCCGACGGTGACGGTGAGCTCGCCGGAGACCACGCCCCCGCCAAAGTCGAAATAGTTACCGGGATGGACGATCGTGTCGATGGGATTGAGATCGCCGGCGGTCCAGTAGGTAAACGCACTGGCGGAGGAGTGCACCGAGAGCAGGCACGCGAACAGGAGGATGGCCGACAGACGTCGGCTGCAAAAAGACAGCGAGCGAGATACGGAGCGAGCTTGCTGGCAGAGCGAGTGGCGCGTGGCGCACAGTTCGAGCGCTTCGCCAGATTCCCCTTTCGAGCTGAGATCATTCGCTAGTTCAATGATCTGAGGTCGATTGAGAGTTTCCCGCGTTCTTGATCTCTGTACTAAGTTACTGCAACGACTACGCATGAGGCCTCTCCGTGAAGGCCCCGTCCTCTACGTGCCGATTGATCGGCAACATAAGCACGGTTGGACGAACTCGCAGACTTGAAGCTAAGCGACTCAGCTCGTCACGGCATCAATTTGGTTTGAAATCCTTGTTGTACAGTTCCATTCTACCCGCATACGACTTCGCATGCTCGCAACTGCCTTTCCCTTACGAAAAAAAGCCACCGAGCGGGATGCATTTTCGACCGCCCAGACAGGTCAGGGCGTGTCAAATGCTACCCGTTCGGGGCTTACTTGTAGCACTCGTAGTTGATTTAAATAGTGTCAGCAACGGCTTATTGAGCCTAAGTGAAACCTTATGACTTCTGGCGACGACGCAGAGCCAGGGCAAATCCCAGCAGAGCCATCGAGCCGAGCAACCAGGTAGCGGGCTCGGGGACGGGATCTTCGTTTGCCGAAGGTGACACCGTCAGGAAGAAGTCAAAGTCGGTCGAGTCGCCCGGTGCATCGTGGGTGATGGTGGCCTCGATCGTCATGGAATAAGGATCGCTGTAAGGTGTATCGGTGACGAGGAACGCGTCGGAGAAGCTCTCTGCAGCATTGGCCGGTTGTCCCGAGTTGTCGAAGGTTCCGAAGGTTCCAATGATGCCACCGCCATACTCGGCGTTTCCGTCATCGGCTCGGGCCAGGGCAGAGATCGATCCTTGAGTGTTACCACTGATCGAACCGGCGAAATCGGTGGCGCCACCGTTGACGTTCATGAAATCGGTATCGGTCAGTCGAACGACAAGCGTTCCGCCCGAGCCGCCGCTGACGTCGAGATTGATAAAGTCAATCGAGTCGGGCGGGCCGATGAGCGGCTTGGAAACGCCAGTCGAAACAACGACGGCGAAGGAGCCGATGGAACCGTTGAACTGAACCAAGCCCGGTACGGGCGAAGAGTCGGCCACGTCGCCAAACGCCGGAACAAAGTCCTGGTCCTGAACGGTAATGCCGGGCGAGGCATCGCCTAGATCGTCAAGAAATAGCTTGAAGGCCGCTTCAGAAGGGCTCGACACTGCGAACACTGTCCCTGCCATGAATGTGGCGATCATCGCCATTCTCAGTGTAGATCGAATCATTGGTGCTCCTTGGGATACCCTTGCTCAGGCTCTTGCTAGGTCTTGTATGATTTCAGTGAATTCAAAACGTGAACGGTAACAGCGTATGAACGAAAAAAGGACCGCTGAGAATCGCACAGCAGGCCGCTCTACTACAGAGCGAACTGTGAAATTCTTAGAGGTCCCTTTAGGTCACTGACACTTACGCAGGTGAGGTTGTCTTACGAGTAATTTCCGAGTGCGGTTACAAGAAACGTAGACACGCCCATAATCCACTCTGATGAAGGGCAAGTCAAGGATTTTTCATGTTTTTTCAAAAAAACTTGGTTGGCTCCGTCTCGTGTCTAATTGCTAGCTCAACACTGTCTTTCTGTGGTGTTCGTTTGCGGCGTCTCTGGACCCACGGGGCAGGCTGGCAACTACTTGCGGCCGGTGATCTTCCTTCTGCCGATATAGGTAGCCAACAACAAGAAGCTCCAAATCCCTAAGGCCATCGAAGACGGCTCGGGAATCGCGCTCGCTTCGCTTTGGATATGTGCTTGGACACCGAACGGTTCGCTGAACGACGTCGCCTTCTCGAAGTAGTAAATGACTGTCATGGAGAAGGGGCTCGTCAAGCCGAGGCCCGTGGCATCGAAGCCGGTCCCGTCATCGTCGTTCCAAGAAGAGGCTGGCGGAGGCAGACTGGCCGGTCCAAAGTTGGCCAAGTGGGTCGCCGTGCCGAACGCGGTGTTGGAGTCGTCAACGTAGGTATCAACCGAAAGCACCTCGCCGACCACATTGGCGGCCGCCGCACTGAAGAAGCGACTGATGCTCGATCCATCCGCCAAATCGGTTCCGGTGACTTTCAACTCGTAACGAGATACAACGCCGAAGTTCAGGAAGTTAAAACTGACATTGATTTCAGGCAACGGACCCGCCAAAGGCGAGACAACCGCCGAGCCGGTTGAGACAAAGAGTCCATCCATGTCCGAGAAGGGGGCCAGCTGAATTCTGTCGGGTGTGGCATCGGTGTCGCTGGCATCGTTGTCGACAACGGTGATGCCCCCAATGATGCCCACATCGACGTCGCTGGTATCGAAGCGATTCATCGACATCATCAACACAGCATCCGCGTCGCTGGTGACAAGTATCGTCGTGACCGCCAGGATCAGCGAGGTTAGCCCGAAGAACCGTATTCTTTTTTTCATCGTTGCCGCGTCCAATGCTGCCGCGTGATCGACGTTAGTTGGTTTGCCTGCGTGTCGCTCTACGTCGTTCGTAAATCAATGTCGCTCGAACACTGTGTCGCACGAAGCTTGTGTCGCACGAAGCTTGTGTCGCACGAAGCTTGTGTCGCACGAAGCTTGTGTCGCACGAAGCTTGTGTCGCACGAAGCTTGTGTCGCACGAGTTCGCTGGTGAAGTCTACAAAAAAAGCTGTTTGGAGTCTTACCCATAGGTTCACCAACGGGGGATGAACGTGGAGAAGATTCCTAACAGCTTTCTACTTCACAGACTCTTTGCCTCGGCCTACCAAAACGCCGACAGCTTACCTCATTCAGGTCGTAACAAGTCGAACGTGCTGCCGGGGAAAGAGACGGATAGTCCTGTCCCTCGGACTGCGTTAATACTGCTAAATTTAACGGTCCTAGGGAGGATGTCAACCATTTTGAACAAAAAAAAGACGAAATACTGTAAGTCTATATCTGCAAAAGATTTAAGGGAATCTACCGAGATCCTCCACAAGCCTGTCTTGGCCCTCCAATCCCCCACCCGATGACTATGTCATTGGAATATCTCAAGATTCCCTTTTTTCAGGGGTTTTGACTCGCAAAAAACAACTCTAAAGAGGGGTTCCTCGGGGCGGTCGAGAGTTCCTCCCGGTCACCTGGAGCCCAGTCTTCCACCTTTCTCCTGCCTCTCGCCGGTCAGTTTTCCGCCCATAGGCCTTTGCTTCGCAGGGCACCCGCCGCGGGCCGCTTCTGCCGGATCGCTCTTGCAGGCTACCTCCCGGGCACCCGTCCGACCTGTTCGTGCCCGAGTAGCACGACTTTCGGTTCCCCCACAAATTTGCCCAGGACTGCTTCCGGCTAGACAGCGATAGGAATTGAGCAACACGGCCTTGAATTGAATCGCGGACGGCGGCGGCGTACGATGAGCGACAGTCGTTCAACTCGATAGTTCACTTCGCTAGACGACGTGGCGGTTCCCCATCCAACCGCATCGTGATCCAACCATTTCGCTATTAACCCGCGGAATTTCCCACCACGGAATTGAGGAGGTCCACCAGACATGAGACGTGCATTGGCATTCACGGCGATTTTGACATTGTCAGCCGCTATCGCAAGTTTAGGAGGTCCGGTCATGGCCGAGGAACTGAAAGTTGGCGATCCCGCTCCCGCGTTCTCGTTGCCTGGTTCCGATGGCAAGACACATACGCTGGCCGATCTGAAAGGCAAGGCGGTGATCATCGCCTGGTATCCCAAAGCCCTGACCGGTGGCTGAACGGCCGAGTGCAAGTCGCTCCGTGAGAGCGGCAAAGAACTGCGCAAGTTCAAGGTGGCCTACTTCGGCGCCAGTTGCGATACGGAGGCCGAGAACAAGCAGTTTGCCGATCAACTCGAACTCGATTTTCCCTTACTGAGCGACACCGATCGAACCGTGGGCAATGCCTACGGCGTCGTCTCGGGTGACTCGGGCTATCCCGCTCGCTGGACTTTCTTCATCGATGCCGAAGGAAAGATCGCCTTCATCGACAAGAGCGTCAGTGTGGGCACGCACGGTGCCGACTGCGCCGCGAAGCTGAAAGAGTTGGGTGTGGAAGCAGCCGAGTAGACTCGGTGGCGCAATTCAGAAAGGCCCGCGGGAGTTACGGACCGGCCTCGATGAGCTGGCGGAATTCTTCTTCGCTGAGCACCGGTACGCCTAGCTCCTGCGCCTTGGTCAGTTTGCTGCCGGCCTTTTCACCCGCCACGACATAGTCGGTTTTCTTCGAGACGCTCGAGCCGGCGCGACCACCGTGCTGTTCGATGAGTTGTTTGATTTCGTCACGCGTATATTCGACGAGGGTGCCGGTGACCACCAGGGTCTTGCCGGCCAGGACCGCACTGGCCACGGTCTCTTCGGCGGCCGTGGCTTGCACGCCGACTGCCAGCAGCTCGTCGACCGTCTGCGAGCCGTACTCGCTGGCGAAGAATTCGCAGACGCTTTCGGCGATGATGTCGCCGATCTCGTCGATCTCGCTGAGTTGTTCGACATCGGCCTGGCGTAACGCCTCGATGTCGCCGAACTGCTTGGCCAACACGCCGGACACCGTGCGTCCGACATGTCGAATAGAAAGGGCGTTGAGAAGTCGGGCCAGGCCGCGCGTCCTGCTCACCTCGATCGCTTG
>Ga0180438_10002217_pt1 | contig 32379 bp, 28 predicted proteins | sample SS_ome_12_FD_132455 | JGI IMG/M metagenome (GOLD analysis project Ga0180438, IMG submission 132455) | Hypersaline lake sediment archaeal communities from the Salton Sea, California, USA - SS_3_D_2 metaG | ecosystem: Environmental > Aquatic > Non-marine Saline and Alkaline > Hypersaline >... | reverse complement strand
TTTCGCCCTCGCAGCCAATCCAGATAGCGGGGCATAACGGCTGTATAGAACCGATACCCTGCCCTGCTCCTGGGGAAATCCCAGGCTCCCAGCCCCTGGACCAATTGCCCGCCCATCCCCAACTTGAAACGTACCACTCCCCACATCGGGTCCGACTCGTCCAAGTCATCGGGTGCACCCCACAGGTCGTATAGCCTGCAACCAGCGGCCCTGGCCTGCCGGATCGCCTCCCATTGCAGGAGTTGGTTGGGCATGTGCTTGCGGTGATGGCTCGAGGATGCGCCGTACATATACCACGCCGTCGCCCCAAAGGTAAAGAGCACCAGGCCAGCCACAGCCTCCCCTTCGATCTCGGCCAGCAACAGACGGGCGAGTCCCGCCTCCAGGAAACTCCCCCAGGCATCCTGATAATACGCAGGAGGGCGGATAAGGAACCCGTCGCGCTGGGCTGTCTCGGCGTAAAGCCGGTAGAACACCTCCAGGTCTTTGTCGGTGGTCCCTTCGACGACGGATACCCCCCGCCGCATCGCCAGGCGCACATTGTAGCGCGTCTTGGACTTCATCGCCGCCAGCAGTTCATCCTCCGGCGGCACCAGGTCGAGCAGGACCGTGTTGCGAAACTGGATCTGGTCATCGGACAGGCGCCAGCCCCGGGCATGAAGTGTGTGCGCCATCTCCCCGGCATTCGCCGCTCGTCCCCCTGCTACCGGGAGTAGCGCGTCGTCCTGGTAGTAGATGTCGGGATCGATCTTGAGGAAAAGCGCCCGCCGCCCGCGGACCAAGCGTTCCAGTTCAACCAGGATGCGGATCGCCAGACCGGTGTCTTGCCAGTCCAGGATCGGCCCCTTGGGCACATACAGGATCGATACCGGAAGCCGGGGCAACCGCCGCTCCAAGACCGAGGCAGCAGCCACCGCCCGCCCTTCCTCCTGAAAGAGCAGGCGGGTCGCATTCCAGCCATGCCGAGACTTGAAGGCCCCCCAGGCCCAGCTCTGCAGGATATGGGGGTTGGGCAGGTCCAGCAGGGCTTGATCCCACGCCTGAGGCTCTGCGATATCTACGATGCGCATCAGCCTTCCTGTCTCCGATTGAGCCAGTTCACGATTCCCGAATAGAGCCGGTAGCGCAACGGCGCATAGACCAAATCCCAGGCGCCAACGGTGCGCACCACCCGCCCGCCGAACCCCCGCTTGAACCGGTAGACGCCCCACAGCCCTTCGTGGCGCTCGGTGAACTTGGCTTCCAGGGTATCCTCGTCCTCGTCAGGTATGCCCCACAGGTCGTAGCTCCGGCACCCCTGGTCTCTGGCCCACTCCATCGCCTCCCACTGGAGGGGATAAGCGGGCATCCGGTTGCGATGCTCATCTGAAGAAGCGCCGTACATATAGATGGCCATGTCGCCAAAAGCGAACGCTACCAAGCCGGCTAGGAGTTGCCCTTCGTATTCGGCCAGGAGCAGCCGGCCACGACCTGCCGGCACAAACAGCCGGTGGGCCGTCTCGTAATAGGCCTGGCTGTGGATGCCAAAGCCATCCCGTTCACCGGTCGCCTCCATCAATTGATAGAAAGCGGGCAGGTCACCCTCGTCGCCAGCGCGTACCATGACCCCCTTGCGCCCGGCCAGGCGCACGTTGTAGCGGGTCTTTTGTTTCATGCGCGCCAGGATCTCCTCCGGCCCACCCTCCAGGTCCACCAGGACCGTACGTCGCGGCTGCACCTGCTGGGGGCTCAAGCGGAAGCCTATTGCGCGCAGCCGCTGCCCCAGGTCAGCGTTGTCCTCCAGGTCCGGCTCTATCTTGAGGCAGATGGCGCCCTGGCGCCGCGCCAGGGGCTCGATGGCCTCCAGCAGTGATCGCACAATCGCCGCATCCTCCAAGTCGGCGGCCGGCCCCCTGGGCACGTAGGCGATGCTGCCCAGTCCGAGCGGCAGAGGCCGGAAGAGCACCTGGGCGCACGCCGGGCCCACGGCCACCCGCAGGACGCGCCAGCCGAACCGGGCCTTGAGTTCACCCCAGGCCCAGCTCTGTAGCAGGTGCCCGCCCGCCGCCGTCACGGCCTCATCCCAGGCCACCTCGTCCCCTGGCCGCTCGAACACTCGCTCCGTAGACATCATGCCCGGATTATATCACGGACAGCCCTGCCTGGAAAGAACACCGCCGTCCCATGCGACGATACCCTGCCTCCCACGCACCCAACCAACCCGTTCACCAAGCTCCCAGGCCGCGAATTCCCGACCCTCTCCCTCCTTCCCGGGGGAATGTGACATTTGTAACTTGCCTTTTCCCCTGACTTGTGGCATAATAGCCCCCGTTCCGCAAGCTGCCAAGGGAGGGTATGACATTGCTGTCAGACTATAACTTCATTGGGGTATACATAGTCGTCGTGGTCATTTTCCCCTTTATTGCCCTGGGGTTGGCCTGGTTGCTACGACCCAAGAAGCCAAACCCCACCAAGACCGACACCTACGAGTGCGGCCTCCAGACCATTGGTGATACCTGGGTGCAGTTCCGTGCCCAATATTTCATCTACGCCCTGGTCTTTGTCGTTTTCGACATCGAGGCCGTTTTTCTTTTTCCCTGGGCGGTGGCCTACGACCAACTCACACTTTGGGCACTGGTCGAAGCCATCCTCTTCCTCGGTATCCTGACCGTGGGCCTGCTCTATGCCTGGCGGAAGGGCGCACTTCGCTGGCAATGAAAAATGACGAATGACCCATGACCCATGACCGGGTCAGCGCGTACCTGGTCATGGGCCCATGGGGGCTTGGTCATTCCACAGGATGGGAGACACGCATGGACTTTATTCTCAACTTATGGGTTGAATTGGGAGCTTGGGCTCAGGGCCTGTTGAACAGTTGGGGCGTGCCCGAGTGGGGTGTGAACCTCATCTCTGACATTGTCGGCGCGCTGATCCTGCTCATCATCGCCGTGATGGCCGTCATCATCTTTACACCGATGGAGCGCAAGGTGATCGCCCGCATGCAGGACCGGCCGGGACCGAACCGCGTCTGGCCCTACGGCCTGCTCCAGGCACTGGCCGACGCTATCAAGATGCTCACCAAGGAGGACATCGTCCCCCGCAACTCCGACCGCGCCCTGCACATGCTGGCCCCCCTGATCGTCGCCATCCCCGCCTTTCTGGTTTTCGCCGTGTTACCCTGGGGTCCCCAGGTCATCGGCAAGGACTTGAACGTGGGCGTCCTCTTTATCGTCGCCGTAGGTTCCATCCACGTGTTGGCCGTCGTTATCGCCGGCTGGGGCTCGAACAACAAGTTCGGGCTGCTGAGCACCTTCCGCGCGGTGAACCAGTTGCTGGCCTACGAGATCCCCATGGTGCTCTGCATCCTGACCGTCGTCCTCTTTGCCAAGACCATGTCCACGGTAGGGATCGTTGAAGCCCAGACGGTACCCTACTTTGTCGTCACGCCGGTGGCGGGCATGATCTTTCTCATCTGTGCCCTCGCCGAGGCCAACCGCTCGCCTGTGGACCTGCTGGAGGCCGACTCGGAGATGGTAGCCGGATACATGGTCGAGTACAGCGGCATGAAGTTCGCCATGTTCTTTATCGCCGAGTACGTCAACATCTTTGCCGTCGCCATCCTGACCTCCACCCTCTTCCTGGGCGGCTACAAGTTCTTTGGCCTGGAAGCGGTCGCTCCGATACTCACCCCCGTCATCGTCTTTGTCAAGGCGGTCTTTGTCGTCTTTTGCATGCTGTGGTTCCGGGCCACCTTCCCCCGTATGCGCTTCGACCACCTCGTCGGCTTTGCCTGGAAGTTCCTGGTGCCCCTGGCCCTGGTCAACTTGTTGTTGGGCGCCCTGGTGGTCAAGCTGACTGACAACGTCTGGGGGCAAGCGGGCTTTATGCTCCTGTCCAACATCATCCTCATCGCCATAACCGGCATCCTCGTCAACCGGATAGCGCGTCAGCTCAGAGAGGCGCCGGCCATCAAGCGCATCGCGGCGGTGGAAAGGTAGGCTGCCATGAACTTTTCCCAGGTCGTCTTTATCATCCTGAGTGCCATGGCCTTGATCGGCGCGGTCGGCGTCGTCACCAACCGCAACCTCTTTCGTGCCGCACTGTTCTTGATCCTTTCCTTCGTCGGCGTGGCCGGGTTCTACATCCTACTCGAGGCCGAATTCCTGGCCATGGTCCAACTGCTGGTCTACGTCGGGGCCATCTCCATCCTCATTATCTTTGCCATTATGCTTTCCCGCCGGATCATGTCATCCGAATTCAGGGCATCCAACGAACAATGGCTCATTGCCCTGGTGGCAGCCGCCATCCTGTTGGGCGTCCTGCTGGCCATTCTCCTGCAAGTGAACTGGCCCACCGACCCGGTAGCCGACATACCCGACAACTTGATGGTCGAGCTGGGCAAGGCCCTGGTGGCCCCCGACCAATTCCTGCTGGTTTTCGAGGTGGCCTCCGTGCTGTTGTTGGTAGCCCTGGTCGGAGCGGTTATCATCGCCCGAGAACGATAAGGACGCGTGAGGGAGGAACGCCTATGCAAGTCCCATTGTCCTGGTATCTGGTCGTCGCCGCTGCCCTATTCTGCATCGGCCTCTATGGCGCGCTCTCCCGGCGCAATGCCATTGTCATTCTGATGGGTGTGGAGCTGATGCTCAACTCAGTCAACATCAATCTCCTCGCCTTCTGGCGGCACCTGGAGGTGGCTGGCGGCACAATGACAGGCCAGGTCTTTGCGATCATTGTCATCACTGTGGCCGCCGCCGAAGCGGCTGTCGGTCTAGCTCTGATCATCGCCGTCTATCGCAACCGCAAGACCGTGGACGTCGAAGACGTAGACCTGATGAAGCTATAGAGGAGGCGGGATCGAGTCCCGAGAAAGTCAATGAGAGAATTCTTTTTCAACCTGGTCTGGCTGCTCCCGCTCTTTCCCCTGTTGGCCTTTGGCATCATTGTGCTGTGGACCAACCGCAACCGGCTGCTTAGCACCTGGATCGCCTGGATCGGCATTGGCCTGGCCTGGATCCTGGGCTGGATCATTCTGGCCTTGACTCGGATAGATATCCACGGCTTGGTGCCACCGGCGGGCGGCTATCAGGTCTGGATGTACGACATCCCCACAGGCTCTACCGTCCTCAAGCTGGGCTTCCAGGTGGACACGCTGACGAGCATCATGTTGCTCATGGTGCCCTTTGTCTGCTTGATGATCTTTATCTATTCCAAAGGCTACATGAATTTCGGCACCGACCAGGTGGATCCCCGCTATTCCCGGTTCTTTGCCTACATCTCTCTCTTTGCCTGCGGCATGCTGGGCCTGGTCGTCGCCAACAACTTTGTCAGCCTCCTGATCTTCTGGGAGATCATGGGCCTCTGTTCCTACCTGCTCATCGGCTTTTGGTTCGACAAGTCGTACGCTGACCCCAAGCGCATCACGCCCAAGGAAGCTGGTCTGAAGGCCTTCTTGACCACGCGCATCGGCGACGTGATCATGCTGGCCGGAATGCTCTTGCTCTATTCCCAGACCGGCACCATGAGCTTCCAGGAGATTTTCTCCGAAGAGTCCCTGCGGCAGTTGGCCACGACCTACGCCTTCCCCGGCATGTCCTGGGCCACACTCTGTGCCCTTTTGATCTTTGGCGGGGCGGTAGGTAAGAGCGCCCAGTTCCCGCTCCACGTCTGGTTGCCGGACGCCATGGAGGGCCCCACCCCCGTCAGCGCCCTCATTCACGCGGCGACGATGGTCTCGGCCGGCGTCTACCTGACTGCGCGCTCGTTCCCGCTGTTTCTGGCCGGAGGCAGCGAGGCGCTGTCGGTGGTGGCCCTGATCGGGGCCTTTACCGCCATCTTTTCCAGCACCATTGCCATCGCCCAGAATGACATCAAACGGGTGCTGGCTTATTCGACCGTCAGCCAGCTTGGGTACATGTTTGCCGCCCTGGGCATTGGCGCCTATGCCGCCGGCGTGTTCCACCTCATTATGCATGCCTTCTTCAAGGCCCTTCTGTTCATGGGCTCGGGCTCGGTGATCCATGGGGTGGAGCACGGCCATCACCACGCCCAGCACGGGGCCCACGGCCACGGTGAAGAGGAATTCGATCCCAACGACATGATGAACATGGGCGGCCTGTTGAAGCGCATGCCCCGCACCGGCTGGACCTTCATCGTCGGTGCGCTGGCGCTGACCGGCATCTTTCCCTTCGCTGGCTTCTGGAGCAAGGACGAGATCCTGGCCGAGGCCTGGAACCAGTTCATAGAGGGCAGCGGCGCTGCCATTGCCCCTTCCCTGGACTTTGTTGTCTGGCTGCTACTGGCAATCGCAGCCGCTCTGACCGCTTTCTACACCGGGCGGCAGGTCTTTCTGACCTTCGCCGGCAAACCCCGCACCGAGGCCGCCGAGCACGCACCGGAGAGCACCGGCAGCATGACCTGGCCTCTGATCATCCTGGCTGTCTTTGCAGCCTTCCTGGGCCTGTCCGGCACACCCTGGGCCAACCAGTTCTTCATCATGATTGGCGAGGAGGCCGAGTTTCTGGACTACCATCCCCACCATGCGGAGTTTAACCTGCTGGTGGCGGGCATCTCCCTGGCCATCGCCGGCGTGGGCTGGCTTGGCGCCTGGCTCATCTATGGCCGCAAGCCGCTGACCGAGCCGGTGGATCCCTTGGAAAAGCCACTCGGACCGGTCTACACCCTGCTCAAGAACAAGTACTACTTTGACGAGCTGTACCAGCTCATCATCATCCGGCCCACCCTCTGGCTGGGCAAAGCCTGCGCCAAATTCGACCGGGTGGTCATCGACGCCATCGTCAACGCCGTGGGCGCTTTTGGCCGCTGGCTGGCGAGCTGGCTCAAACAGGCAATCGATAACCCCATCGTCGATGGCGCGGTCAATGGCGTGGGCAAGGTGACTGCCTGGTGCGGTGAGTTCATGCGCGCCACCCAGACAGGCCAGGTCCAGAACTACCTGCTTGTGGCTGGCGTGACCGTGCTGCTGTTGCTGGGCCTGTTTCTCTGGCAAACCAGGGACCTGTGGAGTACCCTGTTCTAGGACACGAGCGAAAGGCACCTTTGCACCGAGGAGGATATAGTAGATGGACCAACTGCTCACCATTATCACCTTTTTCCCGCTGCTATCCGTCCTGATCATCCTGTTCATCCCCAGGGATGAGGAGCGGACCATCAAGAACATGTCGGTCGGCCTCAGCTTTGTTCCGCTGCTGCTGGCCATCTACCTGTGGTTCGCCTACGACAAGATGATGGAAGGCTTCCAGTTCGAGGTCTTTGCCGAGTGGATCCCGGCCATCAACGTCAACTATCACATCGGTGCGGACGGCCTGAGCATCCCCCTGATCTTCCTGACGGCCTTGCTGACCGTCCTCTCTATGATCTATTCGTCGTTCACCATCAAGACGCGCGTAAAAGAGTTTTTCTTGCTCTTCTTCCTGCTCGAGATGGGCATGATCGGCGTCTTTGTCTCGCTGGACCTGGTCCTGTTCTACGTCTTCTGGGAGATCGGCCTGGTGCCCATGTACCTGCTCATTGGCATCTGGGGACAGGCCAAGGACCGGCCGCAGTATTCGGCCATCAAGTTCTTCCTCTACACCCTGGCAGGCAGCGTGTTCATGCTGCTGGCCATCCTGGCCCTGTACTTTACCCATGGCACCTTTGACATCGTGGAGCTGTCCCAGATCGACTCGATCCTGGGCGGTGTGGGATGGGCAGCCACCCTGGCCTTCTGGGCGTTCTTTGTCGCCTTTGCTATCAAGGTCCCTCTCTTTCCCTTCCACACCTGGTTGCCCGACGCCCATACGGCAGCGCCTACGGCCGGCAGTGTCATCCTGGCTGGCGTGCTCCTTAAACTGGGCGGCTATGGCATGATGCGCATCGCCCTGCCCATCTTTCCCGAACAGTTCCAATTCTACTGCACGACCGCGCCCGTTATCCCCATCCTGGCCCTGTTCAGCATCATCTACGGCGCGCTGGTATGTATGGCCCAGTGGGACCTCAAGCGGCTGATCGCTTACTCCTCAGTGAGCCACATGGGGTACTTTATGCTGGGGATCGCAGCAGCCGCAGCAGCCTGGGGGGTGTCAGGCCTGGAGGACGCGGCGGCCATGGCCTCCAACGGTGCAGGGATGCAGATGTTCAACCATGGCATTATCACCGGCGGCTTGTTCTTCCTGGTGGGCGTGATCTATGAGCGGGCCCACACCCGTGACCTGGCGCTAAAGGACACGGAGGGCAACCCCCTTCGCGACGAAAACAACAAGGTCATCCCGGCCTTTGGCGGGCTGGGCAAGGCGACGCCCTATTACTATGGCATCTTTTTGCTCACCGCGTTTGCCAGCCTGGGCTTGCCCGGCCTGGCCGGATTCTGGGCCGAGTTCTTTGTCTTCCGGGGCGCCTTTCAGATCATGCCCTGGTTCGCCGCCATCGGCATCCTCGGCATCGTGGTCACCGCAGCCTACATCCTGTGGAAGATCGTCCAATACGTCTTTCTGGGTGACTTTAGCCTGGACCGCTGGAACAAGATATCCCACGGTGCCAAGTTGACCGACATGCTGTCCTTCGAAAAGGTGACCATGTGGCCCCTCGTGGTGTTCATGATCGCCTTTGGCGTCTACCCGACGCCGCTTGTGGACTTTTTCAACTCCTTTGCCCAGTCGCTCTTTGGAGGATAGAGATAGCCCCTTCGGGTCTCTCAGACCCGAAGAGGTCGGATCTCGTGCGGAGGTGAGTTTTGACCTTTGAAACCTTTCAACTGCTCTCACCTGAATTGATCCTGCTACTCACAGGGATCGTGGTTCTCGTCGTCGACTTTGTCTGGCAGGATGACGCCGAGGGCGGAAGCAAGAAGACGGTCTGGGTCCCAGCCCTGGCCCTCGTCGGGCTGGGCGCGGCCCTGGTCGCCACCATCCTGCTATGGGGTACGCCCTCAACCGACGTCCTGGCCATGATGGCTGTGGACCCCTTTGCCCTGTTCTTCAAGATCCTTGCCATGTCCACGGTGATGCTGGTCACCCTGGCGGCGGTGCCCTACCTCCAGAACCGCACCCGCTATCGCGGCGAATTCTACGCCCTGCTGGTCTTTGCCGCCATGGCCATCTCCCTGGCATCTGCGAGCATCAACCTGGTCTCCATCTACCTGGCCATGGAGTTCCTGAGCATCACCTCCTACGTGCTGGCCGGGTACCTGCGGGGTGACGAAAAGTCCAACGAGGCGGGCATCAAGTACTTTCTCTATGGTGCGGTGACCTCGGCCATCATGCTCTATGGCATGTCCCTGCTTTACGGCGCCACCGGCACCACCGACCTCGTCGGCATCGCCCAGGTCCTCATGGCGGGGGATGTCACCATCCAGTGGCTGGCCGTGGCTGCTATCGTGCTGCTGCTGGCCGGTTTCGCCTTCAAGATCGTGCTGGCCCCCTACCACCAATGGGCGCCCGACACCTACGAAGGTGCGCCGACACCCGTGACCGCCTTCCTGTCGGTCGGCTCCAAGGCAGCCGGGTTCGCCATCCTGATGCGCGTATTCCTTACAGCCCTTCCCCAATTTCGTTTCGGCATCGGCTGGATGGCCTTCCTCATGGCCCTGTCCATCATCTCCATGGCCCTGGGAAACCTCATCGCCCTGCGCCAGACCAACGTCAAGCGCATGCTGGCCTATTCCAGTATCGGTCATGCCGGCTACATCATCATCGGTGTGATCTGCAGTATCACGCTGGGCGTCAACAACTGGTTCCTGGGGATCAATGGCACACTGTTCTACCTGCTCGCCTATCTGTTCACCAACCTGGCGGTGTTTTCGGCGGTCATCGCCTTCGAAACCGCCACCGGCTCCAGCGAGATCGCCGACTATCGGGGCCTTATCAAGCGGGCCCCCGTGGTAGCCGCCATTATGCTGATCGGCTTGCTATCACTGGCCGGCATCCCCGGCACGGCTGGCTTTATGGCCAAGTTCATGGTCTTTGGCGCGGCCATCCAGTACGGGGAATGGCAGACGATCCTCCTGGCCGTCGTCGCCGTGATCGCCAGCGCCATCGCCGCCTTCTATTATTTGAACGTCGTCCGCTACATGTTCTTCGAAAAGGCTGACGAAGAAGCCGAACCGGTCACGATCTCCGCTGGACTCAACGTTGGGCTGGCCGTCACCGTCATCGGCATCCTGGTCATCGGCATCTATCCCCAGCCCTTTATCGAATTCGCCACGGAATCGATCCAGATGTTGGGCGGGATCTTCTAGCTCTTCCACCCAAGGTCGAAGGCCGCGGGGGGATGGAGGAAGGCTGACCCGCAGCCACCCTGAACACAGAGCGTCAAGGAGGCACGTGCTTCCTTGACGCTTTTGCATGGGTTGCCTGCCCAGACGCGCTCCTCAGCATGCTTGCCATGGATACCGCGCTGGCGCGGGAGACCGCCCTCGTACGGGCCGCGACCGGCCTACGGACACCTGATGCGATCCAGGTCGCCACGGCGCGGTTAGCCCGCGCGGATGCTATTGTGACCAACGACCATCGCTGGGCTGGGAAAGTGACAAATCCAGCATTGGTGATCCTGTATGACTATGTAGCGTAGCCTATCATCTGCTGTCCCTTACGGCTCCGGCGGCGGCCCTGCATCCTCCGGGATCGGCGGGCCGTCAGGAAGGTCGCGCAGATACTGGCACGATACAAAACGCACATCCTCCCAGACGTGTCCCTCGGCTTCAAAGGTGTCGATGTCCTTAATCCAACGCTTCTGCTGGTTTTCCAGCCGGTAGATGTGCGGACTGGTTTGGCACTTGAGCAGGACATGGATGGGCGTGCCCTTTTCAAACTTTTCGAGGAACTCGTCCTCCACCACGTGCACGTCCTCCCAGGTCAGGCCCAGGTGCTCAAAGGCATCCAGACTGCTGATCCAGCGCAGCTTATCCTCCTCCAGCACATAGATCTCCGGTCCACTGCCCTTCAGCACCAGCCCGTCGCGGATGATCAGCGACGTCGTCTCCGGCAAGATACGTGCCAGGCTCACGCCGTAGCGGGTCACCGGAACGTTGATCAGGATCAGCAGGAGGACGACCAGGATCAACAGGCGCCCGATGGTCTTGGCCATGTTGATGCTGGGCAGGCGAGCTGGCGGCTCCCAACCCTCGTCACCTGGCTGTGGTTCGCGCTGGTACTTGAGTGGTGTTGTCCTGGCCGGTGCGGAAGGTGCCACGGCCCGCTGTGGCTCGGCAGGACGCTGCTTTTCGGTGGTCCCGCGCTCGTCTGCCGGCCTTGGTTCAGGCCGCGGCGGCGGCACCGGGGTGGGTGGGCTCTGCTGGGCCTGGGCCCGGCGCGCCTTTTGGCGTTCGATGAGGGCATCCAATAGCAAGTCCAGGATTTGGTCGGTGGTGGACCGTGGGTCTCTGTTTGTCATCTCCTCCTCCTATCGGACCACGAAAAAGCCGAGGATCTCGCCGATGCTGGCAAAGACGTTGGTGTAAAAGTTCCCACCCAACTGGCGGAATAGCTCAAAATCCATGCTCGGTGCTCCGACAAAGGGCCGCAACGTCCAGGCCATCTGGCTGCCCACAAAGGCATAGACGATGATCCACAGCCACATCACCACGCGCCGGGCCGTCGTGCCCTCTTTGCCGGCTGACGCGACGATCTTCATTCCCTGGCTCAGGAACACCACGCCCACGATACCACAGACGGCAAAGATCATCACGTTGAGCAGTTTGAAGAATTGGTAGGACGGAGTGGTGAGCAGGAAAAAAACGACGATAGGCGCAAAGCTGAGGAGCAGGACCGCAGTGACGGTGATGGCCGTCAGGATCAGGGCCACGTTCTGCGTCAGGCTCTGGTTGGAGCCAAAGAGCACGTTGAAAAAGTAAAGTGTCGGCGAGCAGACGACCAGCGTCGCCAGGAAGAGCAGCGGCAGCTTGAAGGCCGAACTGAGCGTCTGCAACAGACTGTGCGTGGATCCCAGCACCGCACCGTAGAGCGCCAGGAAGAGGAAGCTGGAGATGAGCATCGCCCGCATCTTTTCATTCAGACCCACCCCATCGCGGATCTCGACGAAAAAGTGGGCGCGGTTGCGTAGGATGGTCTCGATGACCGCAAGATCTTTCATGCTTGTGTCGTCTCCTTTTCACTTGGTTTGCGTAGCCTGACCAGGACGGCAAAGGCCAGGCTGAACAGAAATACCTCAAGGACAAAAGCGATCAAGGGCTGCAGGCCCAGAGCATAGTTCCACAAGCCCACCCCTACCCTCTGCGAGGCAAGAAAGTTGGTTATGGTGATGATCCCGAGCCCAAAGACCGCCCCAGCCAACGCGGCTAGCGCGGCGACGACCACGCCCACGAGCCGGCCCCACCACGAGCGGGCGTTAAGGAACAGAAACGCACCACAGCTCACCAGCAGAAACGTGCCAACCAGGCCCAGAGGATGGAATACCACCGTCTTGGATGTGATCGTCAGTCTCTCCAGACGGGAGAGAGCATACAAGCCATGCAAAGCTGCAAACGCCAGACCGGTCAGCGCCGCCGGGACCAACGTCCAGGGCGATGCTTTCTTTCGCAGCAAGAGGATCACGACCGGCACCAGTGCCAGGATCCCGAGGATGACAGAGATAGCATCTCCACTTCCCTCCTGCCCGTAGAGGAGGGTGTGATCCAGGGCGTCCAGCAGCACGTCGGCTGCCACCCAGTACCAGGGCGGCCGGGTCTGGAGGCGCAGCGTGAAATCGCCTCCCTTGTGGACGAACAACACCAGCTTGTCCTCCCCCATGTTCACCATTTGGAGGCGGGCGTTGTAGAACGGATCGTGATGCCACGCCGCGGTCACGCCGGGGATCTCGACAAAGCTGTACGCCGCGCCGCCGGGGATGCGCACGGGGATGACGCCAGCCGGGATGATGCCCGCCGCCGCATCGGCATAGGAGAGCGTGAGCGTACCATTGGACGATCGCGCCTCAGCCAGATCGTAGGGTGCTTCCACCTGCAGTGCGATGCGCGGGTCGCCTAGCAAAAAGTAATACGGTAGCCCGGCGAACCCCTGCAATGTGCCCCGGTTCTGCACCTGGACGGCGTGTCCTATGGGGAACTCGGGCCAGGTGTGGCGAAAGGGCACACCCTCGAAGGCGCCGATCAGATACCCCTCGTTGGGACTGTAGGCGAAACCGGCGTAGGCCGCTGCTCCCCTGTCGGTGAAGGCCAGGGCGATGGAGCCACCTTCCCAGGGACGGAAGGTGTTGCAGCTCCCTGTGGCAATCACCATTGGCGACAAAGGTGGGACATGACCAGGCCGCAGCGCGGTACCCTCGGCCAGGGCCAGGTATCCGTTCCCGCCGTGCCCGGTGAAGGTCAAGTAGTCGGCCCTTTGCAGGGCCTCTACCAAGTTCGCCAGCGTGAGGGGTTGAAGCGTGCTCTCTGCACCCTCAAAGGCCATGATCCCCGCCTCGCGATTCCCCGCGGGATTGGCTGCATTGGCAGCATAGACCCGTTCCCCCTGGACCTCCCCCGCACGTTGCCACAGGGCCCGGGCATCCTCCAAGGTGCCGCCGGATATGATGCCCACCGAGACAGCCGATGGCCGGTTCTGCACGGCCAACCCAAAATCGACCAGAACCTCATCCGAGAGACGGCCTGGCGACACGATCCACAGAAGCAACTCTGGATCCTGCGCCAGCGCCTCGTCAAGGCTGTGGGCGGTGGGCAATCCCTCCCCCTGGGCGATCTCTTCGGCCAGGGGGTAATAGGGATCTTCGGGGTCCGCCAAGATCACAGTCGCGCCCTGGGAAGGAGATGCCCCCAAAGCATCCGCGGCAGGCACCAACAACGCCAGAAGCATCACCAGCAGGATAAGCGTTCTCATTGGCTTGATCGGTTCGCTGAGATCCATCTCTGGCATGGATTGCACTCAAGTCTCTCGGACCTGCGCTCGTGCGATGAGGGCCAGGTTGCACGTGGGGTGTAGGGGTCACCAGCGCAGTGCAGGCAGGCTGACAAAGAGGACCGTCAACCCCCAAAAGAGGACCCATGTGACCAGGGCGTAGCGCCAGCGCTCGAACTTGAGCAGCGGGATGAGCAGCGCCACCAAGGCGACGATCCAGAAAGCAGGGCGGCTGAGGAGCAGGGGCCAGCCCATGGCTGTTCCACCGGGGGCAAAGGCCAGCCAGCGCAGGATGAGCGCGCAGACCACCGGCAGCGCGGTGGCAACGACCGCGTCGGCAGTGCCCCAGCCAGCATGGGTTGCCTGCAGCTCCCGGCCGATCTCCTCCTCCAGGCCAAAGCGCACCGCTGCGCGGGCCAGGGCACCGGCTTCATCCAGGCCTTCCGCCCGCGCCTCCGCGATCGCCTCCTCCAGGTGATCGCGCATCTCGGCCAGGACCTGGTGTTCGGTCTCGGCGTACAGGTCCATTTGGGCGGCGATGCGCGCCACCAGTTGATCGATCTCGTTCACGCTACAGGCCCGCTCATGATGCAGGCTCGATGCCCAGCATCTGGTTCACAGTGCCGGCAAACGCCTGCCAGCCCTGCAGCTCGCGCTCCAGGCGACGCCGGCCAGCATCGGTGATGGTGTAGAACTTGCGGCGGCGGCTGCCTTCCGCACCCTGCCATTCGGAGCCCAACCAACCCCGTCGCTCCATCTCGTGCAGCCGGGGGTAGATCAACCCCTCCTTGAACCGGAAGTAACCCTCGCTTCGAGCTTCCAACTCCTGGATGATCTCGTAGCCGTACATGGGCCGGTCCACCTCTGCCAGCAGGTTGAGGATGATGACCGTTGTCGTACCTTTACGCATCTGCTCCTGGATCGTCATGGCCTTCCATTTACCTCATTATCTTATGCATCAGCTAGTATAGCATAGACAGACGAATCTGTCAAGAACGAAACCTGACGTTCCGCCCGCGATTACCCTATCCTGTCCAGATGCTCTTGACAAGGATACCTAATTATGTTATAGTCTGACTATCGCCCACAGGAGACAAAACGTGGTACGGATCGGAATCCTTGTTGTGATTCTGGCGCAGAGCCTCATCCTTTTGGTTGGGTGCGGCTCGCAGGAGGCGCTTGCCCCTGTAGCCTTTGACGCGCTGGCTCGCCGGCTGCCTGCAAATGCCACGCAGATCTTCTTCTTGGATCTCAAGCCCGAAGGCGAAACAGGGCGTCACTGGGAGCACATCCGCAGCCAACTGGAGGCGAACTCGGACGTAAGAATGGCGCTCGATGGGCTGTACGGCGATTTTCTGGTCGAGGTATATGGCCTGGAGTCCTATGTAGAGGGGCCAGCCGCCAATAGCTTTCGCGGCGACGGTACCTTCGTCGCCATACAGGTCACCGATGGAGACGCTGCTGAGGAGACTGTCCTCGAGCACACGGCAGACGTGGGATGGGACCGGGAAACCTATCAGGGCCTTACCCTCTACTCCGGTGCCATGCCCGATGAGGGATACTACGGCCAGAACGTGGCCTGGACGGTAAAGGAAGGGCTCTGGCTTTTGTCATACAGCTATTTCGGCGACGCCCGAGATCCCCTCCAGTCGCTGCTCGATCTGCCAGAGGAGGAGAGCCTGGCAGCCTTGACCACTTGGCAGACGCTGCGTGACCGGCTGCCGGAACACCCCATGGGCCTGGTATACATCAATACCGCCAGGCAAGCCCGCCTGCACTCCCCTGTCCCCGGCGAATCCTCGTTGAATACGATAGCTAGCCAGCAGGTGGACGCCTTGGCCTTTGCCGCTGTGCCCGAGGAGGCAGGCATACGCATTGAGATCGAAGGGGTCTTTGCCCTGAAAGACGACGCGCCCCCGGAGCTTCTGGCCCTGTTTGAACTCCCTGCCGTGGATGCCACTTCCTGGAACGCGCTGCCGGCCGACACCGCCTTGACCCTGATCGGCCACGATGCCACCCTCGTCTGGTCCTGGATCCAGGGCCTGTTGGGCTTGAACACTGAAGCATGGGCACCGCTTGAGGACGCAACCGGCCTGCACCTGGAAACAGATCTATTGAGCGCCGCTGGACCGTTGACCGGTGGCTTTGCCCTGGGTGTCACGCCCCCCCTGCCTGACCAGCCTACCGGCGGAGGGCTGATCGCGATCCAGGTGCTGATCCTGGCCGAGGATGCCACAGAGGCCCAGATGAGGAGGGTGCACAGCGCCATGGAGAGCCGGGGTGCTATCTTTGGCCCCGCCGAGGTCGAGGGCATGCCCTTGCAGACCCAGTTGGGCACCGGACTGAGTGGCTATGCCATCTCCTACGGCTTTGACGACAGATTGCTTTTTTTCGGTTCCTCGCCGGACGTCGTCGGGCGCGGGCTCGCCGCCCGGCGCGACCGCGGGGGCCTGGTGGAGACCGGATCGTTCCAGTACGTCCTCAAGACCATGCCTGAGGAACCGGTTCTCATTGTCTACGTAGATGGTGGATCGCTACGCCAGCTTGCGAAGGCCAATATGACCAGCGAGGAGTACCAGAACTCGGAGTTCCAGGCACTAGAGGCGCTGGAGGCCATGGGCCTGGGCCTGCGTGTAGACCAGGACCGGATAGACGGCACCATCTACCTTCTCATGAAGTAGATGGCATTCGACTGGTCCAGTTTCGAACCTGGACCGGTCTGAACGACCGGTCTGAAGCCCAATGCCCTGGCCAATCCAATTTGCCCTACGGGAGTTGTGGAGCCAGCGCGGGCGCTCCCTGCTCTCGCTGCTGGCCCTGGCATTGAGTGTGGGCCTCGTGATCGCCACGGCCAGCATCAGCGCGCTAATGCGGGCCAGTGTGGCAGCACCGGCTCCCCCTCTGATCCGGCCTGGCGAACTCCTCTGGATCAGCAGTGCCTATGACGTAGACTATGATCTCCCCGCCGATCTGGCGGCGCAGATCGAGCCCGTGGCAGGTGTGGCTGGCGTGCAGCCGGTACTGCGCCGCCCTGTCCGCGTCTCTACCCCACGCGCCGACACCCTCACCTTGCTGGGTGTGGAACCAGCCGCCTATTTTGACTTCCACGATCTCGACCTGGCTGCAGGCATCCTCCCATCGGCCGAGGCGCCGGGTCTGGTGGCCCTGGCGCCCTGGGCTTACGTCCGGGATCTGAGCCTCGGCAGCCCCATAACGCTAACCACCCCCGTGGGTGATGTGCCGCTGCCCCTCACCGGTCTGATCGAGGTCGAGACCCTGGTATCTGCCCAACAGGGCCTGGTGCTCTATGCGCCGCTCGATACGGTGGCTGAGCTTTTCCGTGTGCACGACGCCATCACGAGCCTGGAGGTCCGCCTGGAGCCCAGTGCATCGCTCCGCGGCGTCCGGGCCGAGCTGGAGCAGATGCTGGGACCCGCCTACGCCGTGTCGGGCGCAGCCCAGCCGGGTTCCGGTCCCCAGCTCTGGCAGCGACTGGTGATGGGCACCCTACTCTTTGTCGATGGGCTGGTCCTGGTGGGCAGTGCCATGCTGGTCTATGCCGTCTTTGCCACGGCGACCCGTTCGCGGCGCCGCCAGGTCGGGCTGCTGCGCTCGGCCGGGGCCCAACGCCAACAGGTCATGGCGCTCTTTGTCGCCGAGGCAGCGGCCCTGGGATTGGCTGGCAGTGGGCTGGGAGTCCTCCTGGGTCTTTTGCTGGCCCGGGTTGGCGCATTCCTGGTCCTGGCCGGCACGGAGAACCCTTCTGCCCCACCTCTGCCTGCTGGGTCACTGTTGCTGGCCGTAACACTGGGCCTATTGGCCAGCCTGTCCGGGTCTGTCGGGCCAGCGATCCGGGCGGCATGGTTATCTCCCCTGGCCGCGCTGTACGACTCGCCGGCCCAGCCTGCGCCCCGATCCAGCGGAACCGGCCCGGGGTGGGCGCCTGCCTTTCTCATACGTCGTTTCCCGGTCACCGCCCACCTGGCGGCTGCCAACCTGGCCCGCCAGCGGAGCCGGACGCTGCTGCTGGTCAGTGCCCTGGCCCTGATCTTGGCCATGGCCCTGGGCAGTGTGGGAGTGCTCTCGCTTCTGGGCGAGGAGTTGGCGGCGGCCCTCGACCGCTTGACGGGGGGCGACTATTTGGTACTGCCCGGCCTGACTACCATCTCCTTGCGTGAACTGGCTGGGCAGGATACCTCCGATGTACCTCCCCTGGATCCCGGCTTGCTGGCTGCCCTGGAAGCCATGGGCGATCGCGTGTGGCTCATGGGCGGCACTACCGCCGACGTCGAGGCCCTGCAGGTCTTCCCTGGACAGCCGACCATACTGCTGGACGTGGAGGGATATGCCCGGATGGGTGGCTTTCGCTTCCAGGCAGGCGATTGGCCCACGGTGCTCGAGGCGTTTCGCCAGGGACCGGCGGTGCTGTTGGCACCGGTGGTGGCGCGCCGTCTGGGGGTGGAGCTGGGTGACGTGGTGCGCTTGGACACCCCCCATGGCCCTGTCGATTTCAGGGTAGCGGGCATCGGCGACAGCGAGTTCACTACCAGTGTGCTGGACCTGGAGGATGGGGCAACCTACCTGGGTGCCAACGAGGTCAACGCGGTGATGGTCCAGGCGAGGCCGGGCAACAGTCCTGAGACAACCCGGCGGCTGCTCCTGGACGCCGTGCAGACTCACGGCGGCACGCTTGTGCCCCTGAGCCAGGCCTCTGCCCAACTGCGGGCCGTCTTTTCCCAGGCCAGATTGTCCATTTCCCTGCTGATCGCGTTGGCAGGGCTGGTGGCCATGCTGGGTGTGGTCAACGCAGCGCTATCCAGCGTGGCCGAGCGCCGTCGCGAGATCGGCCTATTGCGGGCGGTAGGTGCCACCCAACCACAGGTCATCCGCCTGCTCCTGAGTGAGATGGCGCTGCTGGGGGGCGCTGCGGCCCTCGCCGGTACTGTACTGGGCTGGGCCGCCACCATCCTATTTCTGGGTGTGGCCCAAGCGCACCTGGGCTTTTCAGGCGAAGGCGTGTCGTCGCTTGCCGCTTGGTTGCCCCTCATGGTCGCCACCCTGGCTTCCTGGGTCCTGTGGCCCATGCTGACTATGCTCGGCGGGCTCGCCCCCGCTTTGCACGCTTCGCGTCTGCCAGTGATCCGAGCCCTGTACCAGGTAGCCGGGACGATGGGCTAGGGACTTGCAGACATCACGCCTTTTCATCTGGTTGCCCTGTCACCGCGACCAAAGCCAAAACGGGGATGAGAGAATATCTCTCATCCCCTCATTCCCTGCCCCCGGAGACGGGGGCTCGAGCGAGTTTCGTACCGAAAATTCTGCTAATCCCTCCGCGAGAAACCGGTCAGCAGAAACACATAGTAGAGCATGGTCGATAGGGCCTGGGCCAGCGCGGCCACGTAGGTCAGGGCCGCTGCATCTAGCACCTGCTTGGCCTCCTTCAACTCGCGCCCATCGGCCAATTGGTAGCTTCCCAACAACTGCAACGCCCGCTTGCTGGCATTGAACTCGACCGGCAATGTGACCAGGGCAAAGACGACGGTCCCAGCGAACAGGAACAGGCCGAACCAGGCCACGATCGGCGACTGGATCAGGCCAGTCAGGAACAAACCAGCGAAAAAGATGATCGGTCCCAGCCAGGATCCAATCCGTACCGCCGGCACCAGCCCCGAGCGAACCCGCAAAGGCGTATAGTTGACCGCGTCCTGCATGGCATGGCCTACCTCGTGAGCCACGATACCCAGCGAGGCCACCGAACGGCTCTGGGCGACGCCTTTGGACAGGCGCAGCACCTTCTTGCCCGGATCATAGTTATCGCTGAGTGTGCCGGGCGTCTCCTCGACGCGGATCTGGTCCAACCCGGCGCTACGCAAGAGAATGCGGGCAATCTCATAGCCGTTCAACCCCCGCCCGTTCGGCTTGCGGCTATAGCGCTCGTAGGTGGATCGCACCTTCATTTGAGCATAGAACGCCAGCAGCAACGCCGGTGCAGCGAAAAGTAGATACCTCCAGTCCCAGAAAAACATATGCCTCCCTCAACTCACCTTTTGTCATACGGACGCCCGCCGGGCCGTGCGTCCTACCAGTCGGGCATCCGGCTGATCAGTCGTCTCCTGCAAGCATAGCACAATAGGACACTCCCTGCAAGCCAGACCGCTGACACGTGCCTGACACTTCCCACCAGCATGCCGCGGGTTAGAATCACTGCCTGTCCAGATAACAGTCACCGTTCGGCAGAGTGATGCTCCGGCTGGCTATGGGCCGAACTGAGCTGCATCGCATGCACCCTGTCCGGTAGCGGCAGATTGTCATAATCACAATTGCAGGGGCCACCCCCGGCGCAGCCGAGGCAGCAATATGCCTTGCCATCCACGATGGTCGGCTGCCAGTGGATGACGATCTTGCAGTTTTCACATACCCACTCTTCCGGCATGATCCCAGCACTCCCCTTCCGGGACACATGAAACATCGCAGCCTGGTATGCATCGTAGCATCACACGAACCGTGGTGCAGTGCGCACACAACAGGCCTCGAGACCGTGTCTCCAGGATACACATTCATTGTAGCTGCCAATCGTTAGATGAATGCTAGACCAATGTTAGAGTTGTATTAGAACCAGCCCGTTGCATCACCATTTCGAAAAGCAGGCTTGCCCTTTGCCTGCTTTTCGAGTACAATTCGTGGGACAAGCTATAACAGCACGGAAAAGAAAGGAGGTTCGCACATGGGATTCTTGAGACGGATTGCCTTCTACATGGGACTGGCCTTGGGGATGGTCACCGTCGCCGTGGCCGGCACTGTGGCCTTCACCTACCTCTTCACCGGCAAATTCGCGTCCATTGAGATGGCCGAGGGCAAGCCCCAGGTGACACTGATGACGCCGGACGAAGTGGTGTCCATGGTCCGCGAACAGGTGAACGCGGCCAAGATGGCCCAGGCGGAGGAAGGAGGTGCGGACGATGACGAGGAATAACGACGCGTTCCCCGTGTTCAGCATCGTGTACAACGTTTTGGCTATTCCCTACAACTTTCTCATCGGCTTTGTCGTAGGCTTGGCAGCGCCGGTGGCGGCCATCGCCGGCATCGTGGCTGGCATCCGCCTGCTGACCGGCAAGGTGCCCTTCCTCAGCCACGGCCAGGACGAGGCAGGCGAGCGCATCCTCACCCTCAGGCTCGTACCGGCCGAAGAGGCAGGCGACCTGTACTACGCAGAGAAGGACCGGCTCACCGAAGAGCTGGGAGATTTCCAGGCCGAGATCCGGACCATCATCGAGGAAGCCAGAGGTGGAGGAGCGGAGGCTGCTCCCGAGGAAATGGGGACTGTGGTAGAATAAACCCTGGTCGAGAGCCAAAGGCTTGTCAGCTCTGAAGCGCCCTTCGCCTTGCCGGGGGGCGCTTTGTCTTTTGCACGACATCACAAGTTCCGTCCCTACACCGAGGACTGGCGGCCGCCTGCCCCCAACCTAAAACATCAGTTCTACTCATTGCGCGCGCTTTTGACACCGCGCGCCAGAGATGCTATAATCATCGACGGGAATGTGACAGGGCTGGCCCATCTCTCCCCGCTTGGGACGGCAGATATTCCTGTGGAGGATCGCAACGGTGGCCAAAAACGAGTCTACAGTCAGCTACGAAGTAACCGACATCCAGGTCCTGGAGGGACTGGAGGCGGTGCGCCGCCGGCCGGGCATGTACATCGGCTCGACCGATGCGCGTGGCCTGCACCACCTGGTCCACGAGGTGGTGGACAACAGCGTGGACGAGGCGCTGGCTGGTGCCTGCGATCTGATCACCATCACCCTCAACGCCGACAATTCGGTGACGGTCGAGGACAACGGTAGGGGCATCCCGGTAGGTCCCCACCCCACCCAGAAACGGCCCAACGGCGAGCCGATGGATACCCTGGAGGTGGTGCACACCATCCTGCACGCCGGGGGCAAGTTCGGCGGCGGGGGCTACAAAGTGGCCTCGGGTCTGCATGGCGTAGGCGTCTCGGCGGTCAACGCCCTGTCGGAATGGTTGGAGGTGGAGGTACGGAGGGACGGAAAGGTCTATCGCCAGCGCTACGAGCAGGGCCGCCCGGTGATCCCTGTAGAGGTTGTAGGCAAGACCAGGTCCACGGACACCGGCACCCGCACCACCTTTATCCCGGACCAGACTTTGTTCAAGACCATCGACTTCCGGTACGAGGCGTTGATGCAACGCTTCCGGGAGATGGCCTTCCTCACCCGGGGGCTGACCATCCGCTTTGTGGATCGGCGTGAAGTGCGGGGCAAGCCGGCAGACCGGGAGATGAGCTTCTATTTCGAGGGCGGGATCGCCTCCTTTGTCCGCTACCTGAACAAGAACCGCGACGCACTGCACCCACCCATCTATGTGGAAAAGCAGGTCGATGGCACAAAGGTCGATGTGGCCATCCAATACACCGACGGCTACGCCGAGTCGTTCTTTGCCTTTGCCAACAACATCAACACCGTGGACGGCGGCACCCACCTGACCGGCTTTCGCTCGGCCCTGACCCGCTCGCTGAACGACTATGCCCGGGCCAAGAATATCCTCAAGGACAAAGATCCCAACTTTTCCGGCGAAGACACCCGCCAGGGGCTCACCGCGGTGCTCAGTGTCAAGATGACCGACCCCCAGTTCGAGAGCCAGACCAAGGCCAAGCTGGGGAATGCCGAAGTGCGGGGACACGTCGAGTCGGTGGTCAGCGAGGCCCTGTCCGCCTTCCTCGAGTCCAACACCACGCAGGCACGCAAGATCGTGCAAAAGTGCATCACCTCCTCCCGCGCTCGCGAGGCGGCCCGCAAGGCCCGTGACCTGGTGATCCGCAAGAGCGCGCTGGAGAGCATGACCCTGCCGGGCAAGCTGGCTGACTGCTCGGACCGGGACGCCGCCAAAACCGAGATTTTCATCGTCGAGGGCGACAGTGCCGGGGGTAGCGCCAAACAGGGCCGCGACCGCCGCTTCCAGGCCATCCTGCCGCTGCGGGGCAAGATCCTCAATGTGGAAAAAGCACGCCTGGACCGCATCCTGAACAACAACGAGATCAAGGCCATCATCACGGCCCTGGGCACGGGAATCGGCGCCGGGTTCAGCCTGGACAACCTGCGCTATGGCCGGGTGGTGGTCATGACCGACGCCGATGTGGATGGCAGCCACATCCGCACGCTGCTGCTGACCTTCTTTTTCCGCTACATGGAGCCGCTCATCGAGAGCGGCCACCTGTTCATCGCCCAGCCGCCCCTGTACCTGATCAAATCAGGACGCGACAAGCAGTACGTCTACACCGAAGAGGAGCGGGAACAGGCCATGAAAAAGCTCAAGGGGCAGCGAGTGACCCTGCAGCGCTACAAGGGATTGGGGGAAATGAACCCCGAGCAGTTGTGGGAGACGACCATGAACCCCGAAAAGCGCACGTTGCTGCAGGTGACGATCGAGGACGCGGCAGCCGCGGACCGGACCTTTGACATGCTGATGGGCAGCAGTGTACCACCACGCAAGCGGTTCATCCAAACCCATGCCAAGAGCGTTCGGAATCTAGACGTGTAGGCGCCATTGTCCAGTTCCATGCACCAGTTGAGCCGACGCCTGCATCGTAAGCAAACAGAAGAACCCGCTGCCGGCCCGGCTGGACCGGATGCCCCCAGCACAGACATCGCCCTCGTGTTCGCCCCAGGTGGCCCCGTGGCCCAGCTATTGGGTGACACATATCGCCCCCGGCGCGGCCAGGCGCGGATGGCCCGGCTGGTGAAACGCGCCCTGGAGGAAGAGCAGCACGCCCTGATCGAAGCGGGCACCGGCAGCGGCAAGTCCTTTGCCTACCTCATTCCTCTCATTTGGACCGGGAGCCGAGCCCTTGTCTCCACGGCTAACAAGACGCTCCAAAACCAGCTCTGGGAGAAGGATCTTCCCGCTCTGAAGCGCATTGCCCCCCGGCCCTTTACCGCCGCACTCCTCAAAGGACGGGGGAACTATGTCTGCCAGGTCAAGCTGAGGGAGTTGAGCCAGCAGTTGACCCTGCCAGGCTATGGCCTGTCCTGGGACGATCTGGTAGACCGCCTGACACAGGTACCGTCGGGTGATGTGGAGGAGATGAGGCTGTTTGGCGAGCAGCGCACTGCCCTCACGGTGGGACGCCACGAGTGCCTGGGCCCGCGCTGTCCAATGCGCAAAGAGTGCTACTATGAGCTAGCGCGGCTCTGGGCGGAAGAATCCGATATCGTGGTGGTGAACCACGCCCTCTTTGCCGCGAATATGGTCTTGGACAGCCCCATCCTTCAGCCCCGCGAGGTCGTGGTCATCGACGAGGCACACGAACTCGAGCGCTATGTGGTCGGCGCGTTGCGTCTCAGCCTGGAATACGACCAGATTCCTGCTTTCGTCAACGATACCATCGTCGCGCGCAATGCCGACGAAGCCACGCGCGGCAAGGCCGTACGCACCAACCATGAGCTGTTCGGCTTCCTGAGCCAGACCAACCAGAGCGGGGAGCGGCGTTGGGCCGCACCCCAGGAGTTGCCCCTGGCCCAGACACTGGGCTTCCAACTCAATGCCATCCATGGACAGCTTCTCAAGCGTTATCCCCCTGTGCCCGGCGCGGGTGAGCGCGACGAGGAGAATGTCCAACATAGCAGGGTACTCGAATGGTCCGGAGAACTGGCCAATCAGATTATGACTTTGGGCCGGCCAGTCCCTGACGAGCAGGTACGCTATTGCGAGCGGGTCAGGGGCCAAACAGCACAAGCGCGCGTTGCGCTCTACCAGGAACCGGTCGTGATCGCCGAGTTCCTGCGGCACGCCATGTGGGAAAGCACCAAGACCGTGATCTGTACCACGGCCACGCTTGCGGTGAATCAACGGTTTGACTATTTTCGCTGGCAGACCGGCGCGCCCCAGGAAGGCGCCTACCAGCGCATCATCCCCAGCCCATTTGACTTTTCCAGCCAGGCCCTGCTCTACACACCCCACGGACTCTACCCCCAATACGGCGAGGGGGAGGAGGGCTATGTGGAGAACCTTGCTGCGGAGGTGGGACGGCTCATCGAGGCCAGCCGGGGACGCGCCTTTGTGCTCTGCACCAGCACACGCCGGGCGGAACAACTGTTTGAGCGGCTGGCGCCAGACTTGCCCTATGCCTGCTACTGCCAGGGCATGGCCCCGCGTTCCGAACTACTGGACCTATTCCGGAACGACGCCGGCGGTGCCGTGCTCTTTGCCACCAAAAGCTTCTGGGAGGGTGTGGATGTCCCTGGCGAGGCGCTGTCGTTGGTGATCATCGACAAACTGCCGTTTGCACCCCACCGCGACCCGGTGATCCAGCACCGGGGGCAGCGCATCCGGGATGCTGGGGGCGAACCATTCATCCAGTACACCCTTCCGGAGGCAACGCTGGCCCTCAAGCAGGGTGTAGGCCGTCTCATCCGCACCGAAACCGACCGGGGTGTGATGGCTGTCCTCGACTCCCGGATCAACACCAAGCGCTATGGCCTCCAGATGGTCGCCAGCCTGCCGCGTGCGCGGAGGACTCTGCGCTTTGAGGATGTGCAGGCCTTCTTTTCTTCCGAGAGCCCAGCTCGCACCCGCTGAGGTTTCGCCGGTGCCCGCGGTCGGAAAGCGTCTGAGAACCGAATTAACGGCTGCGTGACGGAGCATCTCTCATTCGCGGTGGTCCACTACAGAAAGGGCGAGCGGTCGTTGGTCCCATACGCCGCTCGCCCTTACCAAGGAGGAGACACTGTGGGAGATCTACCCTCGCCACCCCTAGCGAGGCGGAGCCCTACACTCGATCAAATCCCCCAACATCACCTGTAGTATAGCCGGCCCTTGGGGGACTTGTCATCCCCAACTTTGGGGAAAGAGATGGGGGATTCCCCTGCATGGCCAATCACCTCTTTTCCACAGGACAAACGCTTCTTCCTCCTTGACAAGAATGCCCCTCCGTGGCATAATGTAAGCAAGTGCTTACTTGCATCACGAGAGGAGAAAAGCATGACCGAAGAGCCCAACCGGCTCGTGGCCCAGGGGGAGGTGCCCGACGACACCCGCCACCGCATCCTGCAGGCCGCCGCCCTGGTCTTTGCCGAACAGGGCTACACCCGGGCCACGACGCGGGCGCTGGCCGCAGCCGCCGGGGTCAACGAGGTCACCCTCTTCCGCCACTTTGGCAGCAAAAAGAACCTCTTTGCGGCGGTGCTGCAACAGTACGGCGGACCAGCCCTGAGCGCTGAATTGGAGGGACTGCTCAGCGGCGACTACCGGCAGGACCTGCTCGCTGTGGGAAAGCTGCTGATACAGGTGCTCTGGGAGCGGCGGGACGCTATGCGCCTGATGCTGTGCGAAGCTGCTCACTTTCCCGAGGTACAGTCGGTCATGGTCGAGAATCCACGGCAGCTTCGCCTGGCGATGGCCCGCTATTTTCAGCAGCAGATCGAGCGAGGCCGGGTGCGCGCCTTCGATCCCGAGGCGCTGGCCCAGGCATTTATCGGGATGTTCTTTTCCTACACCATAGGCCGTGGGATCCTTGAAGACGAGATCGCACCAGCACTTTCCATCGAGGCTCTGGTTGTACAGTTTGTGAATCTATTCATAGACGGAACGGTCGAATGAGCCGAGACATGCAACTGCCTATCCTGATTCTGGGTGGTACTGGCCACTATGGCCGGCACATCGTCCGCAGCCTGCTGAAGAAGGACCTGCCGGTCCGGGTGTTGAGCCGGAACGCCGAACGAGCCCGCGGCGTACTGGGCGACAGGGTCGAGATCGTGGAGGGCGACATCACGTCGCAGGCCTCGGTAGTGGCAGCCTTGGCAGGCGCCGGGGCAGTGGTGGTGGCGGTCTCGGCCTTCCAACCAAAGCTTATCCGGCAGATAGAGCGGATCGAGCGGGACGCGGTCCTGGCTGTGTGGGAAGAGGCACAACGAGCGGGGGTGACCCGTGCAGTGTACCTCTCGGTCTATGACATCCGGCCGGACGTGGTGGAGGAAGTGGGGTTGGAGAGTGCCAAGATCAAGCTGGTGGTGGAAGCGGCACTGGGCAGGTCGGGCCTGAACTGGACAGTTTTGGGCGCGCCCCCCTCGATGCAGATCTTTTTCGCCATGATCCGGGGCGACACGATGATGGTGCCTGGGGGCGGTCCGCCCGCCCTGCCCACCATCTCGCCGGTAGACGTGGGCGAAATCGCAGCGCAGACGGCACTCAGAGATGATCTCGGGAGACAGCGCATCCGCCTGGCCGGGCCGGAAGCCATCTCCTTCCCGAAGGCGGCGCAGCGGATCTCGGTCGTGACCGGCAGGGACATCCGCTTCCGTAAGATCCCGCTGCTACCACTGCGGATCGCATCGGCTGTCAGTCGACCGGTGTACCCCTACCTGAGCCAAATAGCCAAGAGCGTACAGTTGATGAACCACTTCCCGCCGGATGTGGTGGCCCAGGCGATGGAGGATCACCAGCGGTTACTGGAGACATTCCAATATTCGCCAACGACACTTGAGATGGAAGCGCAAAGATGGAGTAAACAGTAGTTTAATGCGTAAAACAGTAGTATATGACATCTATAAGTCTTGAAAGGTGGCAAATTGTAGTATAATGTGGGAATCAGTGGGATATCGTGGGGAATCGTGGGAGATCGGAGCAATATCTATTGCCTGTTTCCTGGCGCTGCTGTCCGGAGGATAGACGGATGGAGAGTGTCTTGAGTGTACGGTCGGTCACCCGCCGTTTCGGCAACCGCTCTGGCGGCCTGGTTGCTGTGGATGATCTATCCTTCGAGGTGAGGCAGGGGGAGCTCTTTGGCTTGCTGGGGCCCAATGGCGCAGGCAAGACGACGACGCTCAACCTGATCACCGGGCTGCTAGGGCGGCACGGTGGTGCAATCACGGTCCTTGGTTACGATCCTGAGCAGGAGCCACGACGGGTGCGCCGCCGCATCGGCCTGGTGCCACAGGAGACCAACGTCTACACCGACCTGAGCGCGTTGGACAACCTTTGGCACCACGCAGCCCTCTACTGTGATGACCTGTCGGGCGTGAAAGCACGGATCCAGGAATTGCTCACGCTGGTCAACCTGTGGGAGCGGCGCAAGGACCCGGTGCGCACCTTTTCAGGGGGCATGAAGCGGCGTCTGGCCCTGGCCCGCGCCCTGCTCCATGAGCCCGAGATCATTCTCTTTGACGAGCCGACCATGGGCGTGGACGTGCAGGGCCGGCACGCGCTGTGGGCGCACATCAGCGAACTGCAAGCCCGGGGCAAGACTTTTATCCTGTCGACCAACGACATGGCCGAGGCCGACGCTCTGTGCGACCGCCTGGTGATCATCGACCACGGACAGGCCATTGCCCTCGACACGCCGGAAAACCTCAAGACCGACCTGGGTCGCGACATCGTCCTCCTGCGCACCACCCCCGAGGTCGCCGCCCCGGAGGCGCTGTTCGCCGGGCTGGGAGTGCAGGCGACCACCCGTCCCGAACCGGGCTTGCTGCGCTTCGAGGTAGCGGGCGCCGAGCGCCTGGTCGGCGATCTGGTCTCGCGGGTGACGGCGGAACATCGCTTGGAGTCGCTGCGCATCGCCCGGCCCTCACTGGACGACGTGTTCCTCCACCACACCGGCCGCGCCTTGCGGGAATAGTCGCTATGTATGCTGACACCTCCCCTAGCCAACATGGCCGTTTTCGAGGAAGGCAATGAGACGTTTCCGTCGGTTGCTCGCCAATGAATTCAAGCTGTTCCGTACGGCGATCCCCATCCACGTGGTCATCACGGTACAACCGACGATCCTGTACCTCCTGATGAGCGTCATCCTGGTACACCCCACCTTTGACATGCACGTGGCCCGGCCCGCCACTGGCGAGGGCCTCGCCCTAGTGGCCGCCATGGAGGAGGTGGGCTCACCCATCGGGCTGCCGTACATCAACCCCATCCTGGTGGATTGGGATGGCGGCCCGGTGACGCGCCAGGTGGTCGTCGTGGAAGAGCAGAGGGATGCAGATGGCGTGCACCCGGTGGCGGTCCAGTATTACGGCCTCATCGACAGCAACCTGGTCAAGAACTTTCGCAACCGGCTGACGGCGGCTGTCCTGATCTTGTGGAACGAATCCCTGGATGCTCGTGCCGTGACCGTCGAGCAACACCCCTGGCTGCCGCACGACGTGCCATACACCGTCTACTTTGGCATGGCGCTGCTGCCCCTGACCGCCTCAATCGCAGCTTCGGTGCTGGGCGGGGCGCTGACGGCCCAGGAATTCGAGTTTGGGACCATCCTGGAATATCGATTGGCACCCGTCTCCCCGGCCTGGATCCTGGGCGCGCGCCTGACCCGCCTGGTGCTCTGGAGCCTGATCGCAGCCGTGATGCTGCTGGTTGCCATCGGCCTGACCACAGGTGCCTGGCCCGATTCGTTTCTGGGCGTGGGCCTGATCCTGGTGCCTGTGGGCCTGATCGCCGGCTGCCTGGGGGTCCTGGCCGTGCTGGTCTTCCGCAAGCTCATCCCCGCCTTCCTGGTTGGCCTGGTGGCTTCCTTCGTGGGCTGGCTCCTGGGCAGCGCCTTTGGCCTGGCGGCTGGGTTCGGCGGCTTGTACGAACTTGTCAGCCGCTTCACCCCCGGCACCCACGCCGTAGAACTGCTCTTTCCCCGCTACCTTGGCATCGAAATCGGATCCCCGCGAATCTCGGTGCTGGTCTTGGTGCTCCTCTCGGTGGGGATGGTGGCCCTCACCGGGCTGGCCTATCGCTGGCGCGTGCTTAGGCGGGCGTAACCATGAGACGCTTCTGGATCTTGTTCGTCACCGAACTGAAGGCCTGGCGCCATGACCCGATCACTGCCCTGGGCGGTTTTATCCCTACACTGTTCATCCTCATCGCTTTTGGGCTGTTGTTCGGCGGACCGCTAAGCTTTCAAATCGCGGTGGTGAACCACGACGCTGGTCCCTATGGCGCCCTGCTACGCGAGACCTTTGACCAGACCCTTTCTCCCTTTGGCACACCCTACTACGCCGTCGCGGATCTGCCAGAGGGAGAGGCATGGCGTGAATACCAGGCGCACCGCCTCGACGGGGTATGGGTTATTCCTCCTGACTTCTCAGAACGGTGGGAGGCGGGACTGGACCCCCGCATGGAGATGCATTTCAGCAACTATAACGACGACCGGGCCAAGAACCATCGCATCTACGCCGCCGAGATCCTGTGGCGGTTCTACGAGCAGGCCGGAAGCACCCCACCACCTTTGGGCTTGGCCGAGGTCTATCCCCGGCCTGAGATGATCGAGTGGTTCCCGGTTATCGCCGTGGGGGTGGTGCTGCTCAGCTTTATGCTCGGGGGGATGATGAACATCTTTATGCTAACCCACAAGGAGCAGATGGCGGGAGTGACCCTCGAATTTGGGCTGGCGCCTCGCCCGTTGGTCTGGGTGCTGCTACCCAAGACGCTTGTGGCACTGTTGATGGGTCTGTTGACCGGCACCATCCTGCTGGGGGTGCTGTACCTGTGGCTCGGCGTCTGGCCGGGCTGGTTTCTGGGTGCGGTGTGGCTGCTGGCCGGGCTAGTGATCCTCTTTTGGGTACCATTGACCCTGTTGTTCGGGCTTCGCGCCCACTATTTCGCCGGCGCCATCGCCACCATCCTGACCGGCCTGGTAGCCTTCTTTGTCGGGGGTGGGTTGAGCATGGTCCGCTACAACCGGGAGAATGTGCCCTGGTTTTCCTGGCTGTTTCCCAACACCTATGCTGTGGACCCGCTGCGGGACCTGGTGCTGTTCCACACCTGGCCTGCCGACTGGACCCAGACACTGCTCATCCTATTGGGGTTCGCAGCCCTCAGTCTGGCAGTAGGGTGGGGCCTGACTGCCCGTCAACTGCGGCGGCTGGGCTAGACTCACTGCTCCGCTGCGAAACTCGCTCGAGCCCCCGTCCCCGGGGGCGGATCCGGCCCCGAGGACGGGCCCGGGAGCAATTTCGCTCCAGAAACTAGACTCACTCTTCCGCTGCTACAGGGGACCACTCGTCATTTTCCGGGTCGTAGGCCTCAACCAGCCCTATCTCCACGTGGTAGACCCAGCCGTGGAGACGCAGGGTGCCAGCCCGCTCCCCCTCACGGATCGGATCGTACGATCGTAGGTTTTCCAGTTGCAAGAGCACGTTCTTGCGCACAGTTGCCAGGTGGCGCGCCTCCTCGGGCAAGCCGCTGGCGTCGATGGTGGTCTTGGCCGGGCGGGCATAGTCGATCCAGCGGGCAAAGTGGGGCTCCCGCATCAAGTCGATGTGCTCATCCAGCGCCTCGATGCCACCACAGTCAGTGTGCCCGCAGAGGACGATGTGCCCCACCTGCACGTGCCGCACCGCGTATTCGACGACAGCCCCAACCCCGATAGCCCCCGTGCCGTAGGGCGGCACGATGTTGCCAATGGTGCGCACCACAAACAGGTCACCGGCTTCGCTGCTGGTGATCAACTCTGGCACGACCCGGGAATCGGAGCAGGTGATGAACAGCACCTCCGGGTCCTGGCGTATGGCCAGGCGCTCAAACAGCTCCCGGTTCTCCTGAAAATAGACTTGAAAGCGTCCAACCCCGGCCAGGATCTTGGCAGTGGGCATATCACCCCTCCTCACGCAGACCCCTTGCCCCCGGCACGCCCACCGGGCACACCGCCAGGCATTGGGTACACCTCTGGCACATCCGCAACTCCACGATCCCCGTCTGCAGCGGCGCTTGCGGGCAGATCCCGACACAGGCCAGGCACGCGCTGCAGCCGTCGCCCGGCCAGCGTGGCGCCAGCTCCAGCGGGTAGTCGGTCCGCAGCGCCGTCAGGATCAGCCGCGGCCCAAAGGCCGGGTGCACCAGCAGCCCAAAGGGGCTCAAAGTCCCCAGTCCGGCGCGAGCCGCGAGTTTGGGCAGGTTGACGCTAGGAGACAGGGGATCAAGTGGCTCAGCGCGAAAGCCCGCCCGGCGCACCAGCCGCGTGATGCGCGCCAGAAACGTCTTGGCCCGGGCAAAGGCAAAGGGGTCGAAATCGAACGAGTGCCAGCGGTGCACAAAGACCAGCGCGCTATCCACCGAGGCCGCATCGTCAGCACTAGTGTCGACAAAGGCGGGGATCTCGACTCGTGGCGTATAGCGCCGGCCAACCTGGTACCGCACAAAGCGCCCGGGCGAGGCTTTGAGCAAAAGCAGGGCGGGCATCAGGGTGCCGAAAAAGCGGATCTTGTCCACGTCCGTTGACATGGGCACAAAACGAATATCCGCTGGTGAGGGTATGGTGGTCATAGAGATTCCTGTCGGCGCTGGCCTAGCTGTCCAACAGCCGCTGGGCGGCTGTGTAAGGGTCCATTTCTCGCTGCACGATCCGGTCGACGAGCGACTTCAGAGTTGCCTGGTCTGTGCGGGCCAATACTGTGCGCAGCGACTCCTGTTGGATGATGGTCTCCAGTTCGGCGGCGGCCCGCTCTCGCTGGCGCCAGGCCAGATCGCCGGTCGTCTCCAGGTAAACCCGGTGGGCCAGGATCGCCTCTGCCAGCTCGACAATGCCCTCCCGGCGCGTCGCCACCGTCTTGTGGATCGGTGG
>Ga0180438_10002216_pt1 | contig 32384 bp, 24 predicted proteins | sample SS_ome_12_FD_132455 | JGI IMG/M metagenome (GOLD analysis project Ga0180438, IMG submission 132455) | Hypersaline lake sediment archaeal communities from the Salton Sea, California, USA - SS_3_D_2 metaG | ecosystem: Environmental > Aquatic > Non-marine Saline and Alkaline > Hypersaline >... | reverse complement strand
CTCGACGGCGCGGCGGTAGTCGGCGGCCGAGGATTGGATGGGCTCGGCGTCGCGGCGGTCGCGGGTGGCCAGCTCGACGTACTTGCCGACGTCGAGGATCAAGAGCAGGGCGCCCTCGGGCCCCTCTTCGGCGCGCACCGCGGCGCTTACGGCGGTTTGCCATTGCTTCATCGGTTCCGAGGCGTCCATGCCCGGGCCGCGGATTATCGAATCCAAAAGCACCTTCTTCGCCATCTCGACCGTGGCGATCGCTTCGCGCCGGTCGGCCGGCGTCATGGGCACGCGGAGCTGTAGCTGGAACCCCTTGCGGGCAAAACCCAGCGTGCCGTCTTCGGCCGCTCTACGGATCGTTCGGAGGGACTCGTCGTCCATCGCACAAATCGGTTCGTCCTCGCGCGGTTTCAATTCGTCTTGCTCACCGGCGGGCGCTTCTTCCTGCGGTGGCTCAGAATTCTTCGCGTCGCCGGCCGGTTCCTTGTTCTTATCGACCGACTTGCGGATCGCCTCGCGTACCTGCTCCCACGAGATCGCGCGCCCCCCGTCGCGGCGCCGCGCCAGCTCCTCGTCCACGCTGCGGATGGCCGACTTGCGCAGGTCCTTGTTGGCAATGACGCAGAGGTCGTCGACCAGCTTGCCGGGCACCACGACCTGGTGGTAGCAGCAGAGTGTTCTGTCAGCGCTCAAGAAGAACTTGCCCGGGCGGATCTCGATGGGGGCCAGCGAGATATCCGCTCTCTGGCTGGGCGGCGCCTCCGTGGAGGGCTCGCCGATCTCGATCGCCTGCGTCTCCCGGTCCGCCACGCGGAGCAGGGCCGGCTCCTTACTGAAGACCGGCAGCAGCTCCGGGATGGTGATCACCCGCCCACGGTGCTTCCAGAGCCGGGCGATCCAGTCGAGCTCTGCGTCGCTGCCGGCGACGTGGGTGTAGACCTTCAGGAAGTGGTAGGTGTCGGTCTTTTCGTCGTACCGGGCGAAGTCGAGCACGTTGGCCCGCAGACACCCTAGGGCAAAAAGCCCCATGCCCGCCAGGACCGAGAGTATCGCCCACCGCCGCACCTTGGGATTGCCGCGCATTGTCTTGCCCTCCGGGAGGTTGCCGAGTGAAAGCTGACACTGCGGCCAATTGTAGACGAGCCCGCTTGGAAACGGAAGCGGGGCAGGGGCGGCGGTGCCGACGAGAGGGCAGGGCGGACGGCACACCGACAGGCTGTGACTTATTCGGCTTCAGACGTTGGAGTCCAGGCTTTAGCCTGTCTTTCGGCAGACGTTTTCGCCCGCCCCGACAGCCTAAAGCCTGGACTCCAACGAAAAGTCACAGCCTGGGAGTGTGCCTGCTACGGAGGCTGCTACGGGTCTACTCCGCCGCGCCAATCACAATATCCAGCCGGTTCGGTTCGTCTTTGGCTTCGACGACCAGCTCGATGTCGGAGGTGTCGAATGCCTGGTACTTTTCGGGGATCGCGGGTGCCCGCCATACTTGGACGATGGCGCCGGGGCCGGGGGTGACGCGCTTCGGCTCGGGGGACGTGCCGAACACGAAGACCCGCCGGCCGTCTTCGAGGTGTTGTGTGATGGGGGTGCCGGCCGGGGCTGAGTCGAGGACTTCGGCGACCTTGTTCAGGTCATCGGGATCGCGGCGCACGAGGTAGTCGCGGTCCGGCACCAGGCGCACTCGGTACTTCGTGCCCGCCGGGGCCCCGCCCGCCCGCTGGTCGGTGGCGAACTGGAACTTGCCGTCTACGCCCGTCGAAAGCTCGGCGCAGAGCGTGGGGTCGTCGGTCTCGAGAATCACCCGAACGCCGGTGGCCGGACGCCCGTCGACGGTGACCGTGCCGGCGATGGGGTAGTAGCTGGTCGAGCTGGAGAAGGTCCAGTAGAGCCCGACCATGACCGCCACGAGCAGCACGGCCATCACCCGGAAGTCGAGCAGCCCGCCCCAGATGTTTTCACCCCGAAGGGCATCGAGCGGCGAGCGCCACACCAGGGCCGCGCTCTCGGCCGTGTGCCGGTGGGGCCAGGCCGCCGAGACCAGCACGATGAACGCCGACTGGACCACGAACAGGATGAACGCCATGAACAGCCCGTTCATCTTCACGAACCCGGCGACGTCGGCGTTCAGCTCCGCCAGCTTGATTGCCCCCAGCGCGTCGAGCGTTTTCAGCACGTAGATGGCCAGCCCGAGCATCGAGCCGCCGACCAGCGTCCACAGGGCCGCGCGGGAAGAGGTCCGCCGCCAGAACACACCGAACAGGAAGACCACGGCCGTGGGCGGGGCCACGATCGGCAGCACGTCGACCATGGCCTGGAAGATCGTCTCGCCCAGGGCGCTGATGGCCATGGACCAGGCCACGGCCACGCACATGGCCACGAACGTGGCGATCCGCCCCACGCGGATCAGGTGCCGGTCGTCGGCCGAGGGCTTGAAGCGCTGGTAGATATCGTAGCTGCACAAGGTGGCGATCGAGTTGAGCGCCCCCGAGACCGTGCTCATCAGCGCGGCCAGCATGGCGGCGATCACCACCCCCTGCATCCCCGGCCAGAGCATCGTCTTGATCATGTGGATGTAGGTCTGCTCGGTCATGGGGGAACCGTCCGGCCGGGTGGGCAAAGGCGCGATTCCGCCGGCCTCGACGCCCTTGTTGATCAACCCCAGGCAGATCAGCCCCGGCAGCACGAACAGGAACACCGGCAGGATCTTGATGAACCCGGCGAACAACGGGCCCACCCGGGCGTGGTTTTCGTCCTTGGCGCCCAGCACGCGCTGCACGATCGTCTGGTCGGTACACCAGTACCAAACGCCCAGCACCGGGTAGCCGAGCAGCACGGCGTACCAGGTGATGCCCGTCGGCTCGTTGGCCCCGCGGAGCACGGTGAGGTTGACGGGGTGGACGTTCGCTTTCAGGTCCGCCCAGCTTCCGAGCATCTGGTAGCCGATCAGCGTAATGCACAACGATCCGACCAACAGCACGACGGTCTGGACCGACTCGGTGAGCACCACGGCCAGCAGTCCGCCCACGATGGTGTAGATGGCCGTCACGCCGACCATGCCCACGATCGTCAGCAGGCGGTAGTGCTCGGGGTTCTCGACGCCCAGGGACTGGAGCACGGTCCCCTCCAGGACGATCGCCCCGGTGTAGAGCGAGAAGCCGATATGCACCACAATGGCCGAGAAAATCGAGAGCACGGCCAGGTAGTCGCGGCTGCCGCGGCTGTAGCGTTTTTCCATGAAGTCGGGCAGCGTGGCCACGTTCGAGCGGAGGTAGAACGGGGCGAAGAACAACGAGAGGATCACCAGCGTGAACGCGGCCATCCACTCGAAGTTGCCGTAGGTCAGGCCCGAGGTGTAGCCGTTCTGGGCGAAGCTTACCAGGTGGATCGTCGAGATGTTCGTGGCGAACAGGGCCAGGCCGATCATCGGCCAGGAGAGGGACTTGCCGGCCAGGAAGTAGTCGCTCCCCTTCGACTCCTTGCGCCGCACGCCGGCCCAGCACCCCAGGGCCACGATGCCCACCAGGTAGATGAAGATGATCGACAGGTCGAGCCCGCTGACCTCGACGGAGACGGCGTTCTCGCCGACGGCCGGCTCCGAGGTCCCCTGGGCCCGGGCCGGGCTGCCGACGCCGAGCAAATACATGAACGTTGCCACGAGCAGAAGCCGCTTGAGCATGGCAGGATTCCTCTTTTCCCCGCTTCGTAGGTGCCCGAAACGCCCGAGCATAGCAGGGTCCCGTGCGAGCGACAAGGCAACGAAAAAGGGACCTGGTTCATTTTGTGCGAAGCACCCTTCGGGCCGTTCCGGCAAAATGAACCAGGTCCCTTTTTCGTTGCCGTCCGCGAGTTGACCCGCCCCGGCCGCTCGTGCAGAATGGAGGCGTTGACGAAGCCACCGAGAATGGAGGATTCGCGATGGGCCGCCGAGTTGTTGTGCGAAGGACGGCCGCTTTGTGGGCCGCGATGGTCGTTTTGGCGAGCACGCTTAGCCCGGCCGCCGAGCCGGTAGCACTGAGGGTCGAGAACGTCACCGTGCCGCCTTCGAGCCGGCCGCCGGTCAACGTATGGGTGAAGAACCTCACGGAGGCCCCGTACGAGGGCGTGCTCGCGGTCTCGCCGCCCGAGGGCTGGCAGCTCAGCCCGGCCAAGCGCGAAGTCTCGCTCGGGCCCGGCGATCTCGGACGCGCGTCGTTTGCCATGCTCAAGGGCTTGAACCTGGCGGCCAACGCGTACGGCGTGGAGGTCGTGGCCACGGGCGGCGGGAGCACGGTCACGCACAAGCAGACGATTGCGGCGGCCACCGCGCCGTACTTCAAGCCGACCATCGACGGCGACCCGGCCGAGTGGGACCAGGCCGTGCCGGTCGCTTGGGAGACCGCCGAGTGCAAGACCGCGGTGCGGACCTACTGGAGCCGGCGGCAGTTCGCCGTGCTGGTCGAGGTCGAGGAGGAGAAGCTGGTCCGGCTTGGGCCGGACGGGGCAGGGCAGGGCAGGGGGGGCCCGTTCGACGCCGTGCAGATCGCCATCGCCCCACGCGACGCGGTAACCGGCACGTCCGAAGACGACGAGGCCGCCCGGTTCGAGTTTCTGCTCTGTGCCGCCGAGGGGGAAGGCGAGGGCCGTTGTTTCCAGCTCGCCGCACCCGGCATGAAGCTGGCCGAGGCGGCCAAGCCCCGTGCCCTCGGGCCGCTGGCCTGCGACGACGCGGAGCTGGCCGTGCGCCGCCAGGGGCAAACGACCTATTACGAGTGTTCGCTCTCCTTCCGGCCGATGCGCGACCACATCCGCCCCAGCGAGGGCCGCGAGTTCCGCTTCTCCGTCCTGATCCACGACCCGGACGGCACCGGGCTGCGCGACCTGGGCACCGCGGCGGGGCTCTGGCCCTGGCAGCGCAACCGCCTGGCCTGGAGCCGCTTCGAGGGGGACGATTGGCCCGAGCAGCCGCCGTTCGACGGTAAGCTCGAATGGGGGATGTGCTCGTCGGTGTACTGAGAAAACAACCCCACCACATGTAAAGCCGCGACCAGTGGTCGCGGTGACCCAACGCCGGCTCCCCACGCGGAGTAGACACCAGAACAGTGTTTTCTCTGCGACAACGAAACTCAACACAGGAGAAGACCCATGACGACGAGCAGACTCCATGCGTGGTTCCTCGCAGCAGTAGCCGCGACAGCGGTTGCACTTACCGCCACGACCGCCCCGGCCGCCGACGATGCCTGGTGCAGCCCGCCGGCCGTGGCGGGCGGGAAGATCGTGCTTAGGACCGTGATGCTCGAAGACGAGGACGATAACCCCAAGGCCGCGGGCAAGGCGGCCGCCGAGGCGCTGGTCAAGGCCATGGGCGACACCGAGCCCAAGCTGGTGCTCGTGGCCGAGTGCTTCGAGGACCTCGAATACAAGCAGCCGCTCCTGGAGGGCATCACCTCCGTGCTGCCGAAGGACGTCGTTCTGGGTGGGGCCACCTACGGGGCATTCACCCAACGGGGCTGCACCGACTTCGACTCGGTGTGCCTGTTGGGCATCGGCGGCGAGGGGATCTCCGTAGCGGCCGCGCTGGTGACCGACCTGGGCACTTCGAAGCTCGTCTTCGAGGACCACGAGGCCGAGATCAAGACGAGGCTCCGCGCCGCCGGCAAGAAGCTCGCCGGCAAGCTCCGCAAGACCGATCAGGACAGGCTGCTCGTGCTCGTGGCCGACGCCCATTCGCCCAAGAACCGCTACCTGGTCGAAGGGGCCCAGCAGGTCGTGGGCAAGGACTTCGCGGTGACCGGAGGCGCGGCCAACAAGAACGCCGGGCAGACCTTCGTCTACTTCCGCGGCAAGCCTTATCAAGACGCCGCCGTGGCCGTGATGCTCTCCGGCGATTTTTGCGTCTCGCTGGCCGGGCGCAAGGGCCAGGACAACGACGCCGTGATCCGCACCGCCGGCGAAGGGGCCGCCGAGGCCATGAAGGGAATGCGTGAGAAGCCGATCGCCGTCCTCTCGTTCAACTGCGCCGGTCGCCGCGGCAAGCTCGACAACTACGACGACGAGCTGGCGGCCATCCAAAAGGAGATCGGCAAGGATCTGCCGCTCTGGGGCTGCTACTGCGCCGGCGAGATCGGCCCGCTCGACGCCACCGAACGCCAGCCCGGAGTCCGCTGCGGCGGCAGCGGCTGGCACGTGATGTTCACCGTGATAGGACGTTGACCCCATAAAGCCGCGACCGGCGGTCGCGCGATCCTGAAGTCGCCAGCGCCAATGGACGACGACCGAATCGTCGAGCTCTGCTCGGCGGCGAATAGCGCGGAGGCCCATGCCCTCTGCGCCGCATTGGAGGACGCAGGCATCCGAGCCCAGGTCGTCGGCGAGATGCTGGGCAACGCGGCCGGCTGGCTGCCGCTGGGGCAGCCGATCGCCCCGAGAATTTGGGTCCGCCAGGCCGACCTGGAGCAGGCCCAGGAGGCGTGGGCCGCCTTGCAGGAGGAACAAGGCGTAGCGCCTGGTGTAAGCCAAGACGAGGAAACGGACGACGAGAAGGTTTTCGCAGTCTCGGACGAGGCAGGGAACACGCAACCGGCGGCGCAAGACGAAACCGGCGCCCCGCTGGCGGTGAATTCCCTTGGAGTTCTGGGATTCGCGATCGTCTGCGGTAGTGTGCTCTACGCGTACGTATGCCTGGCTGATGAGGCGAGTTATTCCGAGAGAACCAAGGCCGCCTTGACCGGGTGGGAAATGCATTTCAGCCGGAAGGTCACCCTTTCACCGAGACGTGAATTGCCGGTTTTCGGCTTGTGGAGAATGTTCGAATTCTCGTGGAGCTATGACGCTCACTACACATACCTTGCCAACGGCGACGAGTACTCCGCCATCCTCACGGACCAAATAAGTCCGCCGCCCGCGATCACCGTTCGCTACGATCCGCGCGGCCCTGCGGTGCATCGGGTGGGCGCCGTGAACCCGGGGTGGCTGGTGCTGTACCTTGGCGTGGGGGCGGGGTTGTCTTTCATCTTTGTGGGATACCAGCTTCGTTGAACGGTCAGCCCGGCCGGTGCTGGTCACACCTGCTCCGCGGACAGACGCACGGCGCGAACCACGAGATCGCAAACACCGAGGAGACGGATGAGTAGCCAACGAGCCAGACCGGCGAGCCGGCGCTTTCGAGCCCGATCCGGGTGAACTGAGCGGGCCGTCTCACTTTAAGCGTTTCTTCAGCCCGTTTCGGGCTCGGAGATCGAGCGGCGATCCGACAGACGACGCCGCGACGCGGGCTCATCGGCCACTTGGATGTCTAGCCGGTCTTCCGGATCGTGGCGCAGGAGCACGCCGGTGGCGGGGCTTTCGATCCAGCCGTCGTCGCGGGCGGGCTGCTTGCGGTAGTCGCCTTCGGCGAGCACGTAGACTTCCGGGGCCCGGGTGTCGCGGTCGATGATCCACACTTCCGGCACGCCCAGGTGGGCGTAGAACCCGAGCTTCTCGTAGGCCTCGTCGCCGGGGCTGTGGACCTCCACCACGACGGTCGGGGCTCCCTCAAAATAGACGTTGCGGTCGATCGAGAACCGATCGGGCGTGAGGAGGACGAGATCCGGGATGCGGTAATTGTTGGGCCAGCCGCCGGGTGAGGCGACGTTCGTCTCGCCGTGTACCCGGTTGCCTCGCGGCGCCGCCCAGAACATCTCGATCCACGTCTCCAGGACCCAGCGGAAGTCCTGGTGTTCGCGATTCGGCATGGGCGGCATGTGCAGCACTCCTTCCCACATCTCGTCCCAGCGGTCGATTCCCTTGCGCCGGCGGGCCTCGATCAACTCGGCGGGATAGTCGGCGATGACGGCTCTCACGGCAACGGCTCCCAAGAATCGGGCAATCGGCTCTTCTGGTTATTATAGCCCCAGCCGGTCGTGGCGAGAACCCGGCCCGCCCGGCGTCCCCGTGGTCCCCTCGACCCGGATGGCCTTCGGCGGCGATCCCGCCTATGATGAAAAAGATGCGGACGCCATCGCCACGTTTCGGATGCCCAAATGTCATCCAGCTCGACCACCGAGTACGACGCCTTCCTGCTGGTCTCCTTCGGCGGCCCCGAGGGGCCGGACGAGGTCATGCCGTTCCTGGAAAACGTGGTCCGCGGGCGCAACGTGCCCCGGGCGCGGCTCGAAGCGGTCGCCGAGCACTACCAGCACTTCGGCGGCCGCAGCCCGATCAACGAGCAGAACCGGGCATTGATCGCGGCCCTTGAAGGGGAGTTCCGCACGCACGGCATCGAGCTGCCGATCTACTTCGGCAACCGCAACTGGCGGCCGTACCTCGTCGACGCCCTGCGCCAGATGCAGGCCGACGGGGTGCGCCGGGCCCTGGGGTTGTTCACCTCGGTGTTCACCTGCTATTCGTCGTGCCGGCAGTATCGCGAGGACGTCGAGGCGGCACGGCGCGAAATCGGCGACGCGGCCCCGGAGGTCTGCAAGCTCCCTCCGTTCTTCGACCACCCCGGGTTCATCGAGGCGGTGGCCGACCGCGTCCGGGCCGCGCTTAAGCAGATTCCCGAAGCCCGCCGCGCCGCTGCCCCGCTGGTCTTCACCACGCACAGCATCCCCCGGGCAATGGCTGACCGGTCGGCCTATGAAGCGCAATTCGCCGAGACCTCGCGCCGGGTGGCCGAGGCCGTGGGGCACGCCCGCTGGCAGCTCGCCTACCAGAGCCGCAGCGGCCCGCCGTCGCAATCGTGGCTGGAGCCGGACGTCCGCGACGTGCTCGCAGGAAAAGGGGTCGGGAGTCTTTATCCAGGCGAAGCATCCGGCGGGCCGTCCCAAATAAAGACTCCCGACCCCTTTACCCACGTGGTCGTCGTCCCGATCGGCTTCCTCTCTGACCACGTCGAGATGCTCTGGGACCTCGACACGGAGGCGCGTGCACACGCCGAGCGGCTCGGGCTGGGCATGGTCCGGGCCGCCACCGTGGGCACCCATCCCCGCTTCGTCGCCATGATCCGTGAGCTGGTCGCCGAGCGAATCGAGGGGCGCGAGCAGCCCCGGCCTCTCGACGTCTCCGACCCCTGCGGCGAGGTTTGCCCGCCGGACTGCTGCCTGCCGGGGTAGGTCGGGGGAGTTTCTACAGAGGGAACGGAGGGGGACGAGTCACCGCTCCGGCAGCAGCGTTCGGGTCTCTTCGCGCTGGCCCATCTGCACGGCCAGCTTCGGTCCGGCTTCGGCGCGCGTGCGCACGCCGGTCGCCGGGCTTTCGAGCCAGCCGTCGGGGTCGGCGGCGGCGCGGTCGTAGGTCGCACCGCCCAGGATGTAGATCTCCGGCTGCTTGGTGTCGCGGTCGACGATCCAGACCTCGGGCACGCCGATCCTCGCGTAGAAATCGAGCTTCTCGTAGGCCTCGTCGCCCGGGCTGTGGATCTCGACGACCACCCTGGGCGGGCCCTCGAAGTACTCGTCGCGGTCGATGTGGAAGCGGTCGGGCGTCAACAGCACGAGGTCAGGGATGCGGTAATCGTTGGGCCAGCCGCCGGGTGAGGCGACGTTGATCTGGTGATAGACCTGGTAGCAGTGGGGCTCCGCCCAATGGGCGTCGAGCCACACGTACAACCGGCCCTCCAGGTTCTGGTGGCTGCGATTCGGCGCTGGCGGCATGTGGAGTTCTCCTTCCCACATCTCGTCCCATCGATCGGCCCCGGTCTGTTTCCGGAAGGATGCGATATCGGGCATCAATTCGGGAATCACTGCTCGCATGGCTCTTCATCCTCGACTGAAAGAACAGGCCTCACCCTTCCATTGTAGCCGAATTTCCGCCCGCCCGCACCGCTACCCCCTCCGCAGAGCTATTTTCCGCCAGCCGGCTTCCGTGCTGACTCGCCGCCGCGGCGGTGGTATACTCTGCGATGCGCAACGGTGACGCGACCGGGTGTGTTTTGCCTCGCAGTGGTTGGCCTGTGCCGAAGCCGCAACGCCCCGCGGGCTTCCGGTAAGCGGCTACCACTCCCCCCAAGACTGGCGTGCCGCCATCCTTCCTCCCCGACCCCTGGCTCCCGATCCCTGACCCCTTACTTCTCCCCCCTGCCATGCTCACCGACAACGTCCTCGATCTGATCGGCAACACGCCGCTGGTGCAGCTCCGCGGCGAGCGGATCTTCGCCAAGGCCGAGTTCCTCAACCCCGGCGGCAGCATCAAGGACCGCGTGGCCCTGGCCATGCTCGAAGGGGCCGAACGCGACGGGCGCCTGAAGCCCGACTCGATCATCGTCGAGCCGACCAGCGGCAACACGGGCATCGGCGTGGCCCTGGTCGCGCGACTGAAGGGCTACCCCGTGAAAATCGTGATGCCCGAGGGCATGAGCGAGGAGCGGAAGAAGATCATCCGGGCCCTGGGTGCCGAGCTGATCCTCACGCCCGATGAGGAAAGCATCCCCGGGGCGGTCCGCCGGGTTGAGGAGATGGCCGCGGCCGACGCGCGAATCTTCGTCCCCCAGCAGTTCGAGAACCCCGACAATCCCCGCTGCCACTACGAAGACACGGCCCACGAGCTGTGGCGGCAGATCCGCGGCGAGGTCGACTGCTTCGTGGCCGGGGTGGGCAGCGGCGGCACGCTCCAGGGCGTCGGCCGGTTCCTCAAAGAGCACAAGCCGGACGTGCACATCGTGGCCGTCGAGCCCAAGGACGTCTCTGCCCTGTTGGGACACGAGCCGGGCCTGCACCAGATCCAGGGCATCGGCGACGGCTTCGTCCCCGCCGTGCTCGACGTCTCGCTGGTCGACGAGGTGATCGAAGTGACCGACGACGACGCCATCGCCACCACCCGCCAACTCGGCCGCGACTACGGCCTCTTGGTCGGCATCTCCTCGGGCGCCAACGTCTGGGCCGCGCGGCAGCTCGCCGGCCGCATCGACGGCAACATCGCCACCGTGCTGCCCGACCGGGCCGAGCGGTATTTCAGCACGGCACTGTTGTAGATCGAACTCGTTTGCCCGCCTCCGGGCGCCTGCTGCGAAACAACGGCGGATCTCCGGCAACGGCCCCGCAATCGCGTCGAAGCTTCGATGGAATTCATCTCCCACGTGAAACCGCGTATCCCTCCAACAGGACGCCCACCCTGTTCGTTGAGTTTCCGCTTACCGGCTGATGGATCGACAGCGGTTCCCCCAGGTCCGCCTCCAGGTCCGCTTCCGAGAGCCACATGTGGTCCGGGCACAGGTCGTGCAATTGGCACCGACCGCGATAGATCGGGTGGACGTTCTTCAACGTGTGGGAACTCCACTGGACGAGGATATTCCCCGAACTTCCCTCGCAAACCGTCAAGATTTCCCCTACCCAGCCGCCCAGTGGCAGGTCCGGGAAGTCCGGGTCCACTACATGGTCCCTTACGCGGACTCGGGTCCCGACGCGAAACCTGGTCCAAGACGGTCTTGCCTCCAGCTTGATCATGGCTTGCCCTCCCCAAAATCTCATGGTTGCTGGCGAGTGTCTTCCTGACCTCACACCCCAGCCTTCATGAGTAACCTAACGTACGGCGAAGCATTCCTTACCTCCGCGCCTAGCGAAACAAGTTCCAAGAGCAACTCGACGCCCTTGGAGTCCGCCGACACGAGGTTCGACAGCTCCAAGGTCAATCGTCCTTCCACACTTGCACACTCTTTGGCCAGCTCCTCGGTGTCGGCCGAGCGGAGTTGGCCGTCGATCTGAAGAACGGTTTCCTGTTCGACCATTGTCCGACTAACCCGTACTGCCATGGTGACTGCCCTCAGCGAGGCCGGATACCAACGTGACGTCCCTGATGTCGTCCTCTCTCGCGCGACCAACCCAGCTTGGCTAAAGCGGCCATAGCCAGCGGCCTGGGATAAGCGAGGTCACCCAGCCCGCGCTTGGCGAGCATCCGGAATATGTCGAAAGCGTTGGCCAACACCTGGCCGACGAGGACTTCGTGTCGAGCCGGCTCGGCGTCGGAGATCACCGACCGGCTGAAGTTCCGGATTTCCGGAACCAGTTGGGCGAACCTGCCCCAGAGCACGGGTTCTTCCCCCTGGATTGGAGGGCTCGCTGCAAGAGCTACCATGGCGTCAACCCTCGAGGTCAGAAAAAGCACGTCCTCTCGGCGTCAAGTCCTGGCCCTTTACTCGGTAGCAACACGGTTCCTCCCGAGCAGACCTGGTCGCAAACCGGCGCTGAGCCTGCCGCTGTGAGCCAAGTGCGGGCAAGCCGTTATGAAGTGTCCGGATGGTCGAGCAGAAACGATGCCAACTCATTTGCCAGTCTGCGAGAATCGACCTAAGTCTTTGGCTCGCTTATGGTTAGCGTTTTTGGCGGGGGCCGGGAGGTGTCGCCATTGGATTGCGGGGGCGAGGGGCAACCCCGCGGGGACCAAATACTGTCCCCTTTGCCCCTCGCCGCGTATAATCGCAAGTTCACGCTCGTTCGGACCGTGGCCTGACGCACTCCCTTGGGCAAGCTGCCGGATGCACTCAGCGACCGAACCGATCTATCGCGAGTACCTCGGTTCGCTGCTCGAGGGAGATCGGGCGAGGTGTCGGGAGATCGTCGCCGGGTTGCTGCAAGCAGGGACGAGGATGGCGATCGCGCAGAGAACCGTCGGGGAACACGGGGGAAAGGGGCGGTGTATCCGTTCTACGACTGGCTAATCGTCCACATCCCCTGGTTCGTGAAGTTGACCGATGAGCAACGGGCCGGCCACGCGGCCGACGCTGAAGATCGCCAGACAGAGGACTGAAATGAGCGAAACGACAAGGATTCTGGTTGTGGATGACGAACCGGCGCTCTTGGCCGCTACGGCGCGAGTCCTGAAGTCGGCCGGCTTCGACGTGCTGGAGGCAACCACGGGGGCCCAGTGCCTTGAAATCGCCAGAGAGCGCCGCCCCGACCTGGTGCTGCTCAACATCGTGCTTCCCGATATCGACGGGCGCCAAGTATGTCGGGAGCTCAAAGCCGATCCGTTGCTGGAGTCTACATTCGTCGTGTTGGCATCGGGGCGAAGGACTGACGCCGCGGATCGAGTTGCCGGTCTGGACTCCGGGGCCGACGGATACGTTTTTCGCCCGATCAGCAATCGAGAGTTGCTCGCCTGGATTCGGGCATTTGTGCGAATCTCCCGAGCCGAAGCGGCTCTGCGTCGCTCGAATGAGCAAGCCGAACAGCGCCACGCATTGAGCGTGGCTGCTGCGCTGGACGGCGTGTGGGAATGGGACATTGCGTCGGGCACCGTCCACTACTCCGACCGCTTTTGCGAGCTCTTGGGTTACCGTTCTAACGAAGTTCCGGGTAGGCTCGACTTTCTCCGCAGCATCTCCCACCCTCACGATGCGGGGGCCGTGTGGGCGGCTGTGGAACGTCATCTCGAGGGTGGTAAGCCGTACGACGTAGAATGCCGCCTGCGCAGGAAGAAAGGCGAGTACGCTTGGTTTCGCGCTCGCGGCATGGCGCATTGGGACAGGAAGGGGCGGGCGACGTGGATGGCCGGTTCGATCCAGGACATCACGGAAAGGAAGCGGGCTGAAAGGGCACTACGACAAAGCGAACATTTCTTGGCGGAATCACAGGAAGTTGCCCGCCTGGGTAATTGGTGGTGGGACATGGCAAGCAATGAGATGCATTGGTCAACCGAGTTGTTTCGCATCCTAGGCGTCAGTTCCCAAGACACGAAACCGTCCAAGCAGGCTTTCCTGGGACGTGTACACCCTGACGATCGACCGGTCCTGGAGAAGAGCATTGCCGCAATTCTCGCGAAGCGCGACCCCTTCTCCATCGACCACCGTATCGTCCTGCCTGATGGCTCCATTCGGTTCGTCCATAGCATTGCACGCCTGGACGTCGATGCGGACAACAAGCCCGTCCGGCTCTACGGCATTCTCCAGGATATCACCGAACGAAAGCAGGCCGAGGCCGAACGCAAGATCACCGTGCAACTGCTCAGCCAAGCCAGCGTCGCCAAGAGCCTGAACGAGCTGCTCAGCGGGATCACGTCGGTGTTGCAGCGCTGGTCGGGCTGCGAGGCGGTCGGCGTACGGCTGCGCGACGGCGACGACTACCCCTACTACGAGACGCGGGGGTTCTCCACTGAGTTCGTGCTGGCGGAGAATCGCCTCTGCGCGGTGGATGACCGGGGGCACACCGTGTGCGACGGCAGCGGCCGGCCGGTTCTGGAGTGCATGTGCGGGAACGTCCTTTGCGGTCGCTTCGATCCTACGTTGCCCTTCTTCACTGAGAAAGGAAGCTTCTGGACCGGTAGCTCCAGCGAGCTGCTCGTGTCCACCACCGAGGCCGAGAGACAGGTGCGCACGCGAAACCGCTGCAACGGAGAGGGATATGAGTCGGTGGCGCTGATCCCGTTACGCGCGGCGGGGGAGACCTTCGGGCTGCTGCAATTCAACGACAAGCGAAAGGGCATGTTTTCCGCGCACGACATCGAGCGATTCGAGCGGCTTGCCTATAACGTAGCGTCGGCCGTGGCGCGGCAGAAGGCGGTGGAAGCCCTCCGCACCAGCGAGGAGAATCTTCGCGAGGAGCGGTACCGACTCGCCGAGGCCCAGCGCATTGCCCATCTGGGCAGTTGGGACTGGAACATCGTCAGCAACGAGTTGTCATGGTCCGACGAGGTCTATCGGATTTTCGGGTTACAGCCCCGGCAATTCCGCGCGACGTATAACGCCTTCTTGGAGTCGGTCCACGCGGAAGACCGGGAGGCAGTCGAAGAGGCGGTCAATCGGTCTCTGGCCGATCCGGATGCCCCTTACAGCATCGAACACCGCATCGTGCGCCCGGACGGCTCGCAACGCGTCGTTCACGAACGGGGCAATGTGACCTTCGACCAGGCGGGCCGGCCGGGGAGAATGATCGGAACGGTGCAGGATGTCAGTGAGCTGAAAGAGGCCGAGCGGAAGCTGCGAGACGCTCTTCGTGAGGTCGAGATCCTCAGAGACCGCTTGCGTGCGGAGAACATCTACCTCCAGGAGGAGATCAAGAGCGATCACGATTTCGACGAGATCGTCGGGCAGAGTGGCCCTCTGAGAGTCACACTTTCCAAAATCGAACAAGTGGCCGGCACCGACGCCAACGTCTTTCTCCTGGGCGAAACGGGAACCGGCAAAGAGCTGCTGGCTCGGGCAATCCACCACTGCAGCGCGCGCAAGGACCGCCCCCTGGTCAAGGTCAACTGTGCGGCCCTGCCGGCAAGCCTGATCGAAAGCGAGCTGTTCGGTCACGTGAAAGGGGCATTCACGGGCGCCGTTGCCGACAAGGTCGGGCGTTTCGAGCTGGCTCACGGAGGAACCCTCTTCCTCGACGAGATCGGAGAGCTCGATCCCAACCTCCAGACGAAGCTTCTGCGAGTCCTTCAGGACGGCGAGTTCGAGCGAATCGGGTCGGCGGAGACGACCAAGGTCGACGTGCGGCTCATCGCCGCCACGAATCGAGACCTGCACACGGCCATGAGCGACGGCACGTTTCGCCCCGACCTCTATTACCGGCTCGCCGTGTTTCCTATCGAGGTGCCGCCTCTGCGTCTGCGCCGTGATGACATCCCGCTACTGGTTTGGCACTTCGTCCAGAGCAAACGTGCGAGATTGGGGAAGACAATCACCAGTGTTCCTGACAAGGTCATGACCGCGCTAGTCGAGTACGACTGGCCGGGGAACGTGCGGGAGCTGGAAAACGTCGTCGAGCGGGCCATGATCCTTTCCCCCGGCCCCAACCTGGTTCTGGAAGGGGCCTTTGCCAAGACGGCCCGAGACCCCCTCTCGGAATACACTTCGGCCAATCTCGAAGACATCGACCGTGCCCACATCGTCAGGGTGCTCGACGACTGCGGCTGGAGAATCAAAGGGACCGGTAACGCGGCCGACCGTCTGGGGCTCAAGCCGAGCACGCTGCGTTATCGCATGAGAAAGCTCGACATCCAGCGCCCGCCGAGGCGGCCGCGTTAGGCTCGCCGATGATGTTGCCCGCGGCATACTATGCATGGCGATACCGGCAGGTCTCCCTGCGGCTGATCGTCTATCCGGCGGCGCTCGCGATTCTCGCGTGGCTGCTGCGGCCACAGTTCGACGGATGGGTCACTCTTGCGGAGCTGCTCGTTGAGAACCACCTCGGGAAGTTCTACCCGTCCTTGATCGTCCCGTTTGCAGTCGTTGGGGCGCTGGCGGCAGCCGTGTTCACCAAGAAGGGCACGAAACATCAGTAAGAGATGTCCGTGTCGTAGGTCGATGCCTCGATGAACGCACGTCAGCCGATAGACGACGTTCTGCGCGGAATCGCAGCGTGGAAGGGTGATTTGCCGCTCATCCGAACGAGGGCCGCGCAACGCATGCGTTTGGTCACGGTCCGGATTTTGCGGCGGCCGAGGATTGCTCCGCGCCCGGCCGCGGGGTAGCATGGCGGCGAAACGGCAGATCGGGGCCGGCGCGGAACGTGGCGCCGGCGTCTGCCCGCACCTCGTACCGGAGTGCCGTGCCATGATCGCTCGAATTGCGTGTTGCAGCGTGTTTTGGGTTGCGTTGTCGGCCGCGTTGTTGGCTGCGGCCGGCGGGTTGGGGTCCGTCGGGCTGGCGGGCCAGCGGCCGCTGCCCGTGCAGATCGAGGTGAAGCTCATCAACGCCGTCTTCCGCGGCGACGATCCGGGGCAGAACCACGCGGCGTTGTTGCTTAAGCTCAACAAGGTGGGCGACCGCTGGGAACGGGTCGTGGGCACCGCCGGGGACTTAAGCCGCGGGATCGACACCGGCTACGTGGCCGAGGGCGAAATGACCGACGACGCGATCCGGCTCGTCGTGCGCGTGCACATCGTGGGCGACGGCTACACCCGGATCGACGAGCGGGCCGAGTACGGGATCGAGCTGAAGCGAACCGACGGCCGCCGCTTCGCGGGCACGTGGAACGGCAACTACAAGGGCGCCAAGCGACAGGGCAGGGCGGAGGCCGAGCTGCTGCCGCCGCTTAAACCCCCGCCGGCCGGGTTCGAGCCGATCGAGCCGGGCGAGCACCCGCGATTGCTCTTCCGCAAGGACGATCTGCCCGGGCTGCGCGAAAAGGCCGAGACGCCGTTCGGCAAGGCGGCGCTGGCCAAGATGAACGACGCGGTGGGATTGGGTGTAAAGTACCAGTTGACCGGAGACAAGAAGCACGCCGAGGAGTCGCGCAAGTTCGTCGAACGCTTCCTCGACGGGGATTACAGTCATGCCCGGGCGCCCGGTTCGCACCACGGCATGTTGCACTGGGCCGCCGTGTGGGAGCAGCCGGCCGTGGCCTACGACCTTTGCTACGACGCCTGGCCCGAGGATTTCAAGCGCCGGGTCGAGACGTTCCTCTGGCTGTGGACGCGGCGGATTTTCAACCAGCACATGATGTTCAACACCCAGGCCCAGTACGACTTCGGCAACGGCGAGGCCATGTGGTTTCACTTCGGCCCGGCCCTGGCCGGGGTGGCGTTTTGGGGTGAAAAGGGGCCCGAGCCGGCCGCGCCGCTGAAGCCCGATCCGATCGAGGAGGTGCCGCCGGCCGAGGGCTACGAGCCGGGCAAGGGGGTTCCGGTCGTTGCGATCAAACCGGGCGAGGCCCCGTCGAGCTGGCTCTATCACCGACCGATCCCGCACTACGTCGAGGCCGATCCGCTCGAGCCGCTGGGCGGTTGGCAGCAGTGCCGCCCGGAGCCGGGCGCGTCGTTTACGTACGGGGGGGAGAAATACACCTTCCAGCCGCTGCCGCCGGAGCACGTGCCGGACGGCGGGGGCGTGATCCTCAACATCGGCAAGGGGCTCTTGCAGAAGTACCGCGGGCACGTGAAGACCGAGCCGGGTCCGGAGATCGCCCTGGACGGCCCGATCACGATGTGCCTCTTCACGGTGCTGAAGAACGACCGGCCGCGTCAGGTCAAGGTCTTCGCCCCGTTCTCCCCCAACGGCTGGCAACAGTTCGTTTTGGCCGGGCACAGCCTGGCGCACGGGCAGGTGGTGCGGCTTGAGCGGGGGCTTTACCCGCTGCTCGTGGTGTTGCGGATCCAGGCCCGGTGGTCGCATTTGAAGACCCGGCTCGACGAGGCCACGGCGGAGGACGCCCGGGCGTCCGCGCTTTTGCTGGACCGATTGCAGAAGCGGTACGAGGAGGAGCTGAAGGACTGGCAGTGGGACGTGGCCGAGTGGCAGCGCACCGGCGGCTTCAATCAGACGTACCGGAAGATGTTCGAGACCACGCGGTTTGTGATGTATCTGCACTGCCGCGAGGGCGTGGGCACGGGCGGGGCCCAGTCGGTGGCCTGGCACAACCTGGCGGTGCTGCCGGCGAACTACGCGCTGGCCTATCGCACGGCGTTCGGCGTGGACGTTTCGCCCTACCCGGACTTGACCCATTTCGTGCCACGGCGGATCTTCGCCCACGTTTATCCCAAGGAGGACGAGCCGTTTTCGCTCTCCGTGAACGGGCCGGACGACGTGGGGGCCGATTACTTCGCCCTGCACTTCCCCATCGTGCCCGACGAGTGGAAGCCGGCCGCGCTCTGGGCGTGGCAGCGGTTCCTGGGCTTCGACGACGCCAACGCCGAGCCCGAGAAGCTCTTAAGCGCCGAGGTCGACAGCACGTACAGCCGGGCGTTTGTCAACTACCCGCTGGACATGAAGCCGAGGCCGCCGCAGGGCGTGCTCCCGCTTACCTGGGAGGCGCCGACGTACGGCTACTACGGGTTGCGCAACAAGTTCGGCGGCGAGGATTCGTTCCTGGTGCAGCTTTACGGGCGCTGCCACCCGCCGCACGGTTACAACGTGCCCAACGCCGGCAACTTCGTGATCTGGGGGTTGGGGCATCCCTGGGCCCGGTCCATGCCGTCGCTGCGCCTGCACAACCAGCGGGCCTTCTCCAACGTGGTGCTCTTGCCCGACGACGAGACGAACGAAGACGCCCTGGGGCGAGTGCTCTACGCCAAGACCGAGAAGGACGGCTCCGGCGCGGTCACCTTCGACCTGGATGACCTCTACGCCGCGGCGAAGCTGGACCGCAAGGGCCGGCCCATGCGCCTGTACGAGAAGTACGGCGGCGTGCGGATCGAGCCGGCCTTCCGGCAGAGCGGCATCACGGGTCTGCGGGCATTCGGCGTGGACTACAGCGGGCGCTGCGGGGCCCCCTGCTTGTTCGTGGTGGCCGATAAGATCACCGGCGGCAGCCAGAAGCTCTGGATGTGGCGCCTCAAGGGGCAGGAAGTCGACGAGAAGACCGGCGCCGTGCTGGAGCCCAGCGACCTGGAATACACCACGGTCGAGGGGAACACGGTCACGCTGGCCCGGCCCGACGGCACGTCGATGCGACTGACGTTCGTTTCGCCGGCACGGCTCGAGCTGAAGGCCGAGACCCGCAACATCGTCTACTCGAAGACCTACAACCGCGGCAAGGGGACGATGTCGGCCCCGGGCATCTACGCCCGCACCGACGCGAAAGAGGCCGAGTTCTTCGTGGTGGTTACGATCCAGCGCGGCGACCCCCCGCCGGTGAAGCAGAGCGGCAAGGGGCTGGCGGCAACGGTGACCGTGGGCAAGCAGACCGTGCGGTTCGACGGGGAGAAGGTGGTCGTGGGCGTAACCGAGAGACCATGAATGCCGTGCACAAGGCGTCTCAGAAGTTCGTCGGTGTCGCCGGAACGCTCTGTTTCGTTGTCGTGTGCGTTCTCGTGGTGCGGGCGTTCCTAACGGAAGAGCAGGCCCCCTCGCGCGCAGAGCTGGCCGACGGCACCGTCGAGTTCGTCCTTCAGTCGAAGCGCGACGCGGCCTCCTGGCCGGCGGGTGCGGCCGCACTTGCGGCGTCCCTTCTCGTGCTGTCGTTCTGGCACCGGCGCACGCGCGGCAAGCGGGCCGAAGAGCAGCCTCGTCCACACGTCTTGCTCCGCGTGCTCTTGTGGTTGCTCGTTGCGTCTCTCGTGTTTCTGTTCGTCAAGCTCACGCTGTTCGATCCCCTGACGAGGTTCCGCGCGATCTTGCTCACGCCGCGCGAGGTGTCGATGCGTTCGCTGTATCGCACCTGGTCCGTTCCCGTAGCGGAAGTCCTCGACACGCACGTCGAGCGGTATGACACGTCGCGGCGCGGCGGCGAGTGTACCGACCTCTGCTACGTCATTCGGGACGTCCACGGAGCCACGCATCGGAGCATTGTCACGACGTGCAGCCGGCCGAGCCCGGAATTGGGCCGGTGCGAGCGGTTCTTCGAAGCGTTGGACCGCGAGGTGAAGAAACCGCTGCGGTGATGGAAACAACTGCGGCGTTATGGCCGGATGACCCCATTGCAATTCACCGTCCGATCGATGCTCCTAGCCACGGTGGTCCTGGCCGTTTGCCTGGCGATGGCGCCGAAGGACCGCATGGTCGAAGGCCTTGCGTTCGGGGGTTGCCTTGCCGCGTTCGTCATCGGCATGTTCTGTGTTGCCACGGCCGCAAGCCGCCCGGGCCGCACTCTTGCCGCGGGCCTGCTCTGGCTGGTATCCTTGGTGATGGGGATCGTGTACGTCACGCTTCTGTGGATGAGAACGAGGTAGGGGTGAAGAGGGGGGAGCACCGCCGATGACCGTGGACAGCGATTCACCGTGCCCGACCGGCAGCAGGAGGCGTCGGTTGCGGGTCTTGGCCGCGGCGGCCTTTTTCTGCGCGGCGGGCGTGGTCGTCTGGGTCGGATTTTTCGCGAAGGGGCCGGGGTATTCCTGCGAGGAGCCGCTGGGGCCGCGTCCCTCGGCCGAGGAAGTGGCCGAGGCCGTCGAACGGTGGAAGCTCGCCGACGGGCTGCCGGCCGAAGACGCCGCGGCCGTTGCCGAGTTCGCGCTGCGCCTGGCCGGCGGCATGACGGAACCCCACGCCGTCACGAAAATCGAGGTCCAGGCCGCGGACCGCGTGTTCGTCGAGACCGAAGCGAGCGTTCATGCCACGCCCTACGGCATGAACTACACGTTTCGCAAGGAGAACGGCGTGTGGACGATCGCCAACAAGTCGAACTGGGTGGTGTAGGCTGAAGGCTCAGCCCGTCAGATCGAGCAAGTTCCCGCTCTCCCCCGACGGGTCCTTGGTCCGGGGCGGGGCAGGGGGGGCGTTCGGGTCGGAGGTTTCGGCGGTGCCCGGCTCGGGCGGGGCTTCCCAGGGGCGGCGGCCGTCGGCGTCGCGGTCGGCGGTTTCGTGGTCTTCGCCGTCGGTCTCGCCGATGCCCGCGGCGCTCTCGGCCTTCTGGTCGCTCTGGATGCGGCGCTGCTGCGCGCCCACGTCGTGCTGGGCCCGCTCGGTCTCCGAGCCGGACGTCTGGGCCAGCGGCGAGCCGGCCACGCTGCCGGCGACTCCTCCCATCGGGCCGACGCTCATGGGGCCATCTCCTCAGTCACGGGGTATCTACCGGCCGCCCGGCCGCACGCCGATCCTGGGCGGCGGCATGGCCTGTTGGGGTGGCGGCGGGGGGCCGCGTTGGATGTCCTCTTGGAGCTGCTGCAACGCCTGGTTGACGCCCGGGAAGGCCACTCGGCGGATCTCCGGGCTCGTGACCGGGCCGTCGACCTGGATCTGCATGACCTGCTGGCTGGCCCCGCCCATCACCTCGCGGAGGATCGGCACGTGGACCTCGTCGCGCCCCACCACGGCGTGGAACGTGAGACGGACGTTCTTCTGGAAGTCCATCTCTCCCTGGCCGAGCAGGCTCACGGCGTCGCCATTGAAGTTGATCCGGGGGAAGTAGATATGCCCGCCGCGCACGACGAAGTCGACGTCGCTCTTGCTGAACGCGGTGCGGTTGGGCTCGCGGATGCTCAGTATCTTCAGGAGCCGGACCATCAGGGGCAGCTCGTAGATGTCGCACTCGCGGAGCCAGAGGCGCCCGCGGCCCCCCAGGGCGTTGAGGCTGCGGCCGGCCCCGGCCAGCTCGACGTTGGCGTAGACCGCCCCGCGCAGCTCCTGCTTGCCGGCGATCACCTCTCGGGCGACATGGCTTAGGTCGCCCTGGGCCAGGTGGGCGCGGAGCGCGTACTGGGGCACGTCACCCAGCGCGACCCAGGCGTCGCCGTAGAGGGTGCCGCCGAAGAGCCGGGCCGTGAGCGGGCGCGGGGGCGTGGGGGCTTCGGCGGCGGCCCGGGGCGGGCCCTCGCGCCGAAAGCGCTCGGCCCAGTTGCCCAGCCCCACCCGCGTGTTGTCGACGAAGATCGGCCCGCGCACCTCGGTGAGCTGGAAGTCGCGGTAGGTCAGCGAGTCGACGTCCAGCTCGCCGCGGCAGTGGAAACGCCCTGCGCGGGAGGCCCCTTGGAGGGTCACGCTGCCGTAGAGGTTCTCCAGCTTCAGCCCCGCATCGAGCGAGCCCCGGTGGAAGCCGAGCACGAAGTCCCACCGGAAGTCGACGGGGCTTTGCGGCCCGGCGTCGCCGGCCAGCTCGAAGTTGCCGCGGAGGTTGACCGGCCCGGTGGGCGTCAGGTGCAAGACCGCCCGTCTGAGCCCGTCGGGCATGGCCGCGGCCAGCTCGCGGTCCTCCAGGCGGAGCCGGTCGACCGAGAGGCCGCTCAGGGTGAATTGCCAGGTCCCGTCGGGCCGGAAGTCGCAGTGGCCGTCGGTCGTGATGCTCACCTCGCCGTGCTCCGCGCGAACGTCGTTAAGCGTCAGACGCCCGTCGCGGTACTCGAGCAGACCCCGGACGTTCTGCATTTCATAGGGGAAATATACCGGTTCGATCGACGTGCTTCCGGTCTGGGGCCGGGCCCGCACGGCCACGCTGAGCTGGCGCGACTCGTAGACGTACACCAGGTCGGTCTCCGCGTCGATGCGGCCCTGGGGCCGGATCTCGCTCCAGACCCGCTGGGCCCCGGGGCGCAAGGCGTCGTGCAGCTCCTTCTCCAGCGGCACGTCGGTGCCGACGAGGTGCAGCTCGAGGCGCCGCGCCGGGCCCGAGCCGGTGATCCGCCCGTGGCCGCTGACGCGCGCCGTGTCGTTGGTCGCTTCCAGGTTGCGGAAAGTCCATTCCTCGCCGATCATCTCCACCACGCCGCAGACGTTGCCGAGCGGATAGGGAAACGCCCGGTGGCGGACCGAACAGCGATGGGGCCGCAGCAGGAGGTGCTTGTGCCAGGGGCGGTCGGGCCCGTCGCGCGTGAGGCGCATGAAGACGCTCATCGTCCCCCGGGGGTTGAGCGAGCCGACGGCCTCGCGGCTCCGCTCGTTCAGCGCCAGCAGCAGCTTCTTGTCCAGCTCGATCGATTCCGTCTTGGCCTCGACCCAGCCCTGCGGATCGGTCGAGACGTGGTCGAGCTCCGCATCGATGCGCACCGGCTCGCTGCCGCTGTAAGCGGTCAGATGGACCTCGGCCCGGTCGTCTTGGAAATGGACCGTGCCCCGGCCGTCCGCCAGGCGATAGGGGAAGCGGTAGTACGTAAATCCCACGCTTAAGCAGCGCAGGGCCACGTCGCTGCGCCACGCCTGGCCGCTGTAGCCGAGCTTCACGTCGGCGTCGACCAGGCCGCTGGGCAGGAACTTGTTCCACTGGTCCTGCAGGGCCAGGGGCAGCGCGTCGCGCAGGGTGCGGTCGAGCTCGAGGCGGCGGATTTCGGCCTGGAGCTCGAAGGGGCTGGTGCCCCACTCGAGCCCCGCCTGGTTGAACGAGAGCCTCAGCGTGGCCTGGCCGCTGCGCCCGCTGAGGTCGTCGATCCGCACGCCCCCGTCGTCAGCGCGGAATCGGGCCGTCAGGTCGCTGAGCGGGTAGGGGAGCCGGGGGTCGTCGATCCGTCCCCGCGTCAGCTTGCCCGAGAAGCCGAATCGCAGCGGCGAGGGCTGCCGGGCGTCGTACGACACCTCGAAATCGACTTCCGCGTGGCCCCGAAGCTCCCCCAAGACCGCCAACCGCGCAGCCAGCGGGCCGGGCAGCGAATCGCGCAGCTCCGGGGCGATCTCCAGTCCCTCGATCGAGCCGGCCACGGTCCAGCTCGACGATTCGGGATCCACCCGGCCGCTCAGCTCGATCCGCCGCAGGTGGTCGCCGCCGAGCGTGCCCTCCAGCTTGCGCACCTGGGGCGATTCCTTCTGGGGATCGCCCGAGCGGATCGTCATGTTCAGGTTGCGCAGCACCAGCGTGGTGGCCGGCGTGCGGAGCGGGTCGAAGATCTCCACGGTGCCGTTCTCGATGGTCGTCTCCGGGGGCCGGTCGGAGAGCTTCGGCGGCGGGAAAAGCCGGGCGATGCTCAGCGTGCCGTCGGGGCGCTGCGTGGCCCGCAGCACCGGCCGGCGCACGCGGATGCGCGTTACCTTGGGTGGCTCGGTCAGCAGTTGCTTCAGGTCGGTTTCGCAGCAGAGCAGCATCTCGTCGACGTAGAGCAGCTCCGCCCGGGGGCCGCCTGCGCCCCGCTCGCAGATCGACAGGCCGCGGACCTCGATGCCCTCGCCGTCGCGCAGCGAGGCGGCCCGCACGGTGACCGTCATGTTCTTGTAGTGCCCGGCCAGGATGTGTTCGACTTGGCAGCGGATCTGCTCGTCGAACCGGATGTAGAGGTAATACACCCCCACGCCCAGCCCGACCGCGCCGAGCAGGAGCCCCCATTTGAAGCAGGCCCAACAGAAGTTAATCACCCGGGCGACGATGGGTCCGAACCCTCCGTGGTTCGTGGATAGTGATGCACGGGTAGTAGTGGAACGAGAAGAGAAATGTCGAATATCGGGTGTCGAATATCGAATATCGAACGGAGGAAGCACGGCGTTGGGCCACTTCGACATTCGTTATTCGATATTCGATATTCATCCTTCCTCCCCTCCCCCTCTCCACCACCCCCCAACCATCCCCGCCGCCAGCACGATCAGCCCGAGCATGGCCGGCTGGCGGTAGCGGATCGAGCTGACGAAAATCACATGCAGGGCGGTGAAGTAGACCGCCGGGAGCCAACACAACCAGTACGGCACGCCGCCGCGGATCGTTCCGGCCGCCCCGTAAAGTCCCAGAAGCAGCACGGGAACGTAGGCCAGCGCCACGGCGATGCGCACCGGCCAGCTCGACAAACTCGGCTCGTTCGGCCACAGATTCCACAATCGGTAGAGTTTCACCAGCGCGAGCCGGGCGACCTCGCCGGGGTGCTGCCGGGCCCAGGAAAGGGCCTGCTGGCGCATGCGGCGGTCGAGGCACACCTCGAGCGGTTCGCCGGGCTCGCGGCGAACGTGCTCGGTGAGGCGGGACACGAACCGCATGTCGCTGGCCCCGGTCGCCTCGGGGTTCAGGCCATCGTAAAGGCTCGCACCGACCTGGAGCGTGGTGGGCACGAACCGGCCGGTGACCGCAGCGTTGCGGGCCCACCAGGGCAGCATCACCAGCACCAGCCCCCCGAGCATCGCACCGGCAACGGCCGCTTGTCTGGCTCGGCTCGCTCCGAACAGAATCCCCACGAGCCCCGCCAGCGGCGTGAACAAGAGCCAGCTCGGGCGCACGAGCGTGGCAGCGCCGGCGGCGAGGCCCGCCGTCAGGGCGAGGCCGCAAGCGGCGCGTGGGGTCTGCGACTGGCAGGCCGCCGTCCACAGGGCGAGCTGCACTACCATGAGCAGGCAGAAGGGCGTTTCGGCGAGCACCAGGCCGCTTAGTGCGATCGCACCTGGGTACACCGCGGCGGTCGCGGCGGCGATCCAGGCGCATCGCTGGTCGAAGAGCCGCCCGGCGAGCCACCACACGGCGGCCACGCAGAGCGTGCCTATAAGCGCGTTTTCCGCCCGGGCCCAGAACACCGCCGGCTCCGCCCCGCCCAGCAAGAACAAGGGGGCCAACAGCAGCGGGTAGCCCGGCGTGCGGAACACCCGGGCCGGCGGGTCGCCGACCTTGTACGGCCGCCCTTCAGCGATTGCCCGGCCCAGCTCCCAGTAGGTCCCGCTGTCGCCGAAGAGGAACTGCCCGGCCGCGCGCCGCTCCCAGACGATCGCCGCACCCAGGCGCACCCCCAGGGCAACGAGTAGCAGCAGCGCAAACCACTTCCAAGCCGCCGGTTTCATGGCCGGACCGCGGGCGAGAAAACCATGCTCAGGCGGCGCGCAGCGCGGACCCCGACCGCGCGACACGCCGCCGCCCGACAAAATAGGCGGGGCATGGTACTCTGGGGTGCCTTTGGGGGTCAAGGCAAGAATGAAAATGGGGAGGAGGTCTTGACTTGTAACTTTGCAGCGGTTCGTGCTTCGCGCCCGGTGGCACGAACGGAGAAGCTCCAGGTGAAGACCTGACCTGGTTACCTATGATGGGGGGGTTAAGCTGGCCGATATACCGTGTCGGAATGTCGCCCCTGGTCGTTTACATTGCACCCGGACCCTGTATACTTCAGACTCGTCGTGGCAGCAGCGCCAGCACTTGGGGGCACAGATGCTGCCGGAAAGGCTTGTTACCGTGTTCTTTCAAGAGCAGGAGGGAGTTGCATGGCATCGCTACCCGACTACGTGGCATCGGCACGGCCCGTGCCGCAGGACCAACGCGCCGCATGGTATAAGACAACGGCGCAGACTTACGCGGGCATCATGCTCTGGTTCGCCTTTTGGCAATCCATCCCGGCCGGCGACGGCAGCCCCGGCGGCGTGCTCGGAGCGGGAATCGGGCCGGCACTGATCGGCATCGTGCTGGCGGGGCTCGCCTGCCATTTTCTCTTCTACCTGGTGCCGGCGCTGTTGGGTATGCAGACGGGTTTGCCACTGTACGTTGTCGGCACGTCAACGTACGGGGTCCAGGGGGGCCTCTACATGCCGGGCTTCCTCATGGGGGTGCTCCAGTTCGGCTGGCTGGCATTCAACTGTTATTTCGTTTCGGAGATGCTCTGCAGAGCATTTGCGATCGGAATGGCCGACGCGACCGACGTCGCCGTGCCCGGAGCGATTCACGGGGCGATCGCGGCGGTCTGGGCGGTATCGGCGGCGTTCGTGGGCCTCAAGGGGATTCAGTACGTTGCCCGGGTTGCCAGCTTCCTGCCGCTGATCTGCCTGATCCTATTGATAGCGATGTTCTTCGCCACCGCCGGCGGACTGGGCGCCGACGCCACCCAGAAGGTGATCGACGCCTCGAAAGCGGCCGCCGCCGCCCCGGCCGAGGACGCCGAAGCCGATGAGAAGGCCGACGACGACACCGCCGTGGCCGAAGAATTGCCCGCCCCTGAACCGGAGGCCGAAAAGGCTGAGAAGAAGGAGCCGCTCGGCGGCGTGGCCGTAATCCTCCTGCTGGTAGCCGCCATCACGGGGTTCTTTGCAACGGCCGGTGCCGCGGGGACTGACATCGCCTCGAACAACCGCAACGCCGGCGACGTGCAGCTTGGCGGGCTGACGGGCATCGCCTTGGCCACGATCCTCTCCTGCGGCTTGGCGGTGTTGGTGATCGCCGGAGCCTACGGCAAGGATATGGTCTCCGCGGCGAACCAAGGCGAGATGAACCCGGTTGCCCTGATCGGGGACGTCCTCGGCGAGGGCAACGTGAAATGGATCACTATCTTGTTGGCCGTATCTTCGTTCCCGCCGGCCTGCTTCTCGGCGTTTATCGCTGCCAACAGCTTTAGGACCACGCTGCCGAAGGTGAATCCGTTCATCTCCGTAGGGATCGGGACCGCTGTGTCGATCGTGCTGGCGGTTACCGGCGTGATCGCGGACGTCCTAGGGTTCTTTGGGTTTATCGCCGCGACGTTCGGCCCCGTGTGCGGCGCCATGGCTGCCGACTACCTCTTGGCCGGAAGGAAATGGCCAGGGCCGCGGGCAGGGCTCAACGTGGCCGGTTGGGTTTCCTGGGTCGCCGGTGCCGTGGTGGGGCTTGCAGACGCCCTGCACATTCCCGGGCTCGAAGGGAACGTCCCCTGCCCGCCTTTGGCGGCACTCGTGGTCGGCTTCGTTCTCTACTTCCTGCTCGCGAAGGCCGGAATGGAAGGTCGGAAGCTCGAAATGCCCAGCATGGGCGACACGGCCGAGTCGGCTTAGCCGATCCTCGACGCTCGGCGTAAGCCATCCGAACGCGGCCCGCGTCGTCGGGCCGCGTTCGCTTTCTTGACGGGTCGAAAGCCCCCGCAGCCATCAGCCACGAAGAAGCAGGCGGCCGGAGTCGACTTCTGCGCTCACCCCTCCGGGAAACATCCGCCCCGGACGGCGGGCCCCGGAGTCGGCGGCACACAGGGCCGCGATCCCGGCCAGCTCGTCCCACTCGGCAAAGCCCATCGACTGCATGGGCCAGCCCTGCTCGCGCCATGCGGCCATGAGCAGTTCGCGGACCAGGTAGCGGGGCTCGGCGGCGAGCGGGGTGGTGTCGATTTCCACGCGGCCGCGGGCCCGGGAAATGACCGAGCGGGCGGCCAGCTCGTCGACCAGTCGGTCGACGAACCCTTGTACCTCGCTGGCCAGCGTGCCGAGGCGCAGCAGGGCCTCGACCACGCCCGGGTTGAACCCCTCGGCGAGCATCGGCAGCAGGTCGTGGCGGATGCGGTTGCGCGTGAAGCGGGGGTCGCGGTTGCTCGGGTCACGGCGGAAGGGCTGGCCCAGCTCGTCGAGGTACGCGAGCAGCTCCGCCCGGCGCGTGCCCAACAGCGGGCGGATGAGCGTCAGCCCGGCCTCGGGGATGAAGCGCGTGCGGGCGATCCCGGCCAAGCCGGCGATGCCGGTGCCCCGGAGGATGCGGTGCAGGATGGTCTCGGCCCGGTCGTCGGCGGTGTGGGCGGTGACGAGGTATCGGGCACCCGCCTCGGCGGCCGCCCGGGTGAGAAATCGGTATCGGGCCTCGCGTGCGGCCTCCTCGAGCCCGTCGCCCCGCTCGGCGGCGAGCCTTTCCACGTCGGCCCGGCCCGTGTGGCAGGGGATCGCCAGCTTGGCGCAAAGGTCGGCGACGAACGCCTGGTCGGCGTCGGCCTCGGGGCCGCGCAGGCCGTGGTTGAGGTGGGCGGCCAGCAACCGGCCCTCGCCGCCGGTCTTCAGGGCGTGCATCGCTCGGAGCAGGGCCACGCTGTCGGCCCCGCCCGAGACCGCCACCAGCACGCTCACCTCGCGCCACTCGGCCGGGGGCCAGGACGACGCCAGGGCGGATTCGAGAGGACGGAGGTCGGTCATGGTGTGCCCAACCGGCAGTTCTCACGAGGTAACTCACCACGGAGGGCACGGAACAAAGGGTCCGGGTAGGATAGCTGACAATCTGTATCAAGCGACCGTGTGTTTCCCGGCGTAACGCTGGAGGCCCTTGTCTTTAAATGGCCTTCGTGTTCTCCGTGTCTCCGTGGTGAGAGTTCCGGGCTAAGCGGTTCTGCACGGCTTGGCCCCATTATGGCCGTTTCGACCAGATCGGGCTCCCGGGGTCGGCGAGAACGGGCGACTGCGCGCGAGGCGCCGGCCCCGAAAACCACTCTTTCGAGGGGGTTGGCGACGTGTCGCCGGCTGCTCGTCGGGCTCGATCTTCCGGGGTTGGGGTTAGAGGCTTCCCAGCCCGCCCAGACCACCCCGGCGGCGGGTCCGGACGCGGCCGGTGGGACCTCGGGCCCATCGCGGCGAGAAACTGGCCGGTACGAGTTGCAGTCTGCGGCGACTCTGTTAAGATGGAAGTACTTTGGATGAAACAACGAGTGCCTTCGACGGCCGTTGAGGCGGTCGGAGCCGAGAATCAACTTCCAGCGAGTTTTCGATCCGTTCTGTAGCACGCAGTAAGGACCATCCGACTTTTGGGATGGAGCAGACCATGCACCTGTTGATCGCATTGCTCCAGTGGCTCGGTCGCACGTTGCTCCGAGAGGTCCGGGAGGCGGGGGCATATTGGGTTCGGGTGTGGGCGCGGTTTCGCGTCGGCCCGATCTCTGGCGGCCTCCCCCGGCCGGACTGCCCGAGATTCGGAGGGATGACGCTTCACCCGGCACTGGCAAGATCGGGAGTTCCGCCCGGCTGGCACGTTTTCCAGGTGGGGGTTCCCGGTTACATGGGCAGGGCACGACGTGCGGGCTTGGTCCGCGGCGCGGACCTTCGCCTTGCACGGTCGCCGGCATCTTCCGGCAGCACGGATCCCCCGGAACCCGCCTGGCCCCTCTGGGCCTGAGTTGATCGACGGCCCGGCGCGCACCTCTTCCGGTCGATAGGGCATCGCCGGCCCCTTCGCCGTGCGCTTAAGCGCACCGGCGGCGCCATGGCGGCCTCGCGTCGGCACTCGACCATCGCCGAATACGCGAGGTATCCGACCGTGAGACTTCTTGAACCTATCCTTGCCCTCTCGCCGACCTACGAAGTGATCCTGGTCGTGGGGGTGGCGGTGTTTGCCTTTGGCGCCGCGTTCTTCCTGATCCGGCTCTTGGACCGACTGCGGCGCCGCGACGCCGAATCGGAGGCCCGGGAGCTGATCCGCCGGGCGAACGAGCAAGTCGAGGCCAAGCGCCGCGAGGCCGACCTGGAGATCAAGGAGCTCCGCATCCAATCGCAGGCGGAGATCGAGAAAGAGCTGCGCAAGACCCGGGGCGAGTTGCACGAGCGCGAGCGATTGCTCGACAAGCGCCAGGACACGCTCGAGGAGCAGGCCGAGCAGCTCCGCAAGCAGGAGAAGATCGTCGAGAGCACGCAGCGCAAGCTGACCGAGCGGATCCAGGACGTCAACCGGCGCAAGGAGGAGCTCTCGAAGCTGCTGGACCTTCAGCGGCAGACGCTGCACGAGCTTTCCGGGCTAAGCCGCGAGGAGGCCACCGAGCGGCTTTTGGAGATCCTGGACACGCAGCTCCAGCAGGAGACGGGGGCCGTGATCCTGAAGCACGAGAAGCAGCTCGGGGAACGGTGCGACGAGATGGCCCGCGAGATGCTGCTCACCTCGATTCAGCGCTACGCCGCGGCCCACACCGCCGAGACCACCACCAGCACGGTGGGCATCCCCAACGACGAGATGAAGGGGCGGATCATCGGGCGCGAGGGGCGTAACATCCGGGCCTTCGAGAAGGCCACGGGCGTGGACGTGATTATCGACGACACCCCGGGCGTGGTCGTCGTGAGCGCTTTCGACACCATCCGACGCGAGGTCGCCCGGCTAGCCCTGGACAAGCTGATCGCCGACGGCCGGATCCACCCTTCGCGGATCGAGGAGATCGTGGCCAACACCCAGCGCGAGCTGGAAAAACACATCCAGAAGCTCGGCGAAGAGGCCTGCCAGGAGGTCGACGTCCACGGGCTGAACGACCGGATCGTCAACCTCCTGGGCCGGCTCCACTTCCGCACCAGCTACAGCCAGAACGTGCTCAGGCACAGCGTCGAGGTGGCCTTCATGGCCGGGATGCTGGCCGACGAGATGGGGATGGACGGGGCGCTGGCGCGGCGTTGCGGGCTGTTGCACGACCTGGGTAAGGCCGCCGACCACGAGACCGAAGGGGGCCATCCCAAGATCGGCGCCGATCTGTTGAAGCGCTACGGCGAATCGCCCGACGTGATCCGCGCCGCGGCCGGACACCACGACGACCTGCGCATCGAGCACCCCTACACCGTGTTGGTCTCGGCGGCCGACGCGGTGAGCGCGTCGCGTCCCGGGGCCCGCCGCGAAACCCTCGAACGCTACGTCAAGCGGATGGAGGAGTTGGAGTCGATTGCGGCGGAGTTCCCCGGGGTCGAGCAGGCCTACGCGATTCAGGCCGGCCGGGAGCTGCGGGTGATCGTCAGCGCCAAAGAGACCACCGACGAGACGTCCGCCAAGATCTGCCACGACATCGTCAAGGCGTTCGAGGAGCGGCTCACTTACCCCGGCGAAATCAAGGTCACCGTGCTGCGCGAGACGCGGCACGTGGAGATGGCGAGGTGAAGCTACTTCTGATCGGCGACATCGTTGGCAAGCCGGGACGGCAGATCGTGGCCCAGGCGTTGGCCGGGCTGCGGATTGAAGAGGACCTGGATCTGGTCGTGGCCAATGCGGAGAACGCGGCGGGCGGGTCGGGGCTCACGCCGGCGATCTACCACGAGTTGATCGCCGCCGGGCTGGACGGGATCACCATGGGCGATCACGTCTACCGCCGGCGGGAGATATTCTCCGTAATGCAAAGCGAGGCCCGGATCGTGCGCCCCGCCAACTACCCCGCCGACGCCCCGGGCCGAGAGTGGACGGTGCTCACCGCGTCCAACGGGCTTCAGGTGGGCGTGTTCACCTGCCTGGGGCGGGTGTTCATGTCCCCGGTCGACTGCCCTCTGGGGGCCGCCGATCGGGTGCTGGGCGTCCTGCCGCCGGACGTTAAGGTGGTGCTGATGGACTACCACGCCGAGGCCACCAGCGACATGCAGCTCATGGGCCGGTACCTCGACGGGCGGGTCACCGCGGTCCTGGGGACCCACACCCACGTGGCCACGGCCGACGAGCAGATCCTGCCGGGCGGAACGGCCTTCCAATGCGACGTGGGGATGACCGGGCCGCACGAGAGCATCCTGGGCCGTCGGGTCGACCGCGTGCTGGAGACCACGCGGACCTTCCGCCCTACCCATTTTGAAGTCGCCCGGGGCGACGTGCGGCTTCACG
>Ga0180438_10002214_pt1 | contig 32395 bp, 23 predicted proteins | sample SS_ome_12_FD_132455 | JGI IMG/M metagenome (GOLD analysis project Ga0180438, IMG submission 132455) | Hypersaline lake sediment archaeal communities from the Salton Sea, California, USA - SS_3_D_2 metaG | ecosystem: Environmental > Aquatic > Non-marine Saline and Alkaline > Hypersaline >... | reverse complement strand
CTGAGCTTCACCCATTGCGTTATCCTTCCGTGTCAAAGGGTTTGGTGTTCATACCCCTATAGACGCAGGAAATCACGCAATGGTTTCACCTGAATTGCAACGGGTTGGTGAATAATTCGGGTTAAACGGCGCGAACTATTTTCGCAAGCTCTCGGCCAGCCAGGCCGCCGCCGGGGCGAAGAGGAGCAGCGGGCCCCACGCGGCCAGCGGCGCGCGTATCAGGTAGTTCGAACCCGCCGCCTGAAACGCCAGGTTCACCAAAAAAAACGCTCCCACAATCAACAGGCACAGCCCGATCGCCACGAACACGTTGCGGTCTTGCCGGGCCATCACCAGCGGCAGTCCCAGCATCAAGAGCGTCATGTCCAGCAGCGGTCTTAGCAGCCGTGAATGGAGGGCGACGTGCGACTCGGGGCCGAAGTCGAGGGCGGGATTCCGCATCCCGGAGATCAGTTCCGGCGTGGACGAAAACTGCCGCCAGGAACTGCTCGACGTCAAGTGCATGAAGTTCAGCCGGCTCGGCACGAAGACCTCGTCGTGGGCCAGCCACGGCTGGTCGCCCGGGCACAAGAGGATCGGCCGGCCGTCGATGACGACCGACTTCCGCTCGGCCACGTTTTCCGGCTGCGAGACGCCTGTCAGCAGATACCCTTCGGGATGCTCCTCGCTTGCCGGGCGGTAATACGCGTTCTCGGCGAGCAGTTGCGAGGCGAAGAATTCCAGCTCAGATGGCAGGCGGAAGTGCGGCTGCTCGATCCGCTGTTCCGCGGCAAAGGTGTGCTTGCCGGCCAGCAGGATGTCGGTTTGGTTGTCGTATCGCGGCTGCAACCGCTTACCCGATTCGCCCATCCAGTCCTGGGCGTTGCGGGTCAGCCGTTCGCGGAACTGCGGGATGAGACATTCTCGGTTGGCGACGCCGGCCGCGCTTATCAACCCCGCCAACACCAACGTCGGCGCCGCGATCCGCCACTTTGAAACACCCGCCGCAAGGAGGGCGGTGATTTCCCGGCTCCGCTGCATCCAGGTGATGGTGAACATCGCAGAAATGAGGGCGAGCAGCCCACTGGTAAGGTCGAAGAACATCAACGCCCGAGCGCCGTAATACGACCACAGCACCCCGACCAGACTCCCCGTGACCTCGCCGTAGGAGATGAATTCGTCGAGATTGCCGAAGGCGTCAATGACGATATACAGCCCCGTCATGCTGACGAGGAAGATCACCATCGAGCGGAGAAACTGCCGGGCGATGTACGCGTCGATGCGGGTCATGGGTGGCGGTTAGTCGTTAGTCGTTAGTCGTTGGTTGTTGGTTGTTGGTTGCTGACGGTCGCGAAGCGGCCGTCATCCCCCTCTCCCTTTGGGAGAGGGGCTAGGGGTGAGGGTTCTTTTCGGCGAAGAAGCCGGCGACCTTGATCCACCGTCGTTCTTTCCCCTCACGCGGTTCTCGCTCCGCTCGAACCGCCCACAGCCTCACTCCAAACACCGTGTCACCGCCCGGGCCAACGCCGCCATGCCTTTGCGGATACGTTCACACGGCTGCACGCCAAAGCTCAACCGCATCATGTGGCGCCGGACCGGGGCGCCTTCCGCCGCAAAACAGTACTGCCCCGGCACATACAGCACGCCCTCCTTGACCGCTTCCTTAAACAGCCGCCCATCCAGGCCGGTGTCGATTTCTTCCGGCAATTCCATCCACACGTACAGCCCGCCGCGGGGAGTGATCCAGCGGGCGCCAGCGATGTCGCCGAAGAACTCCGAAGCGGCGGCGAGCAGCGTTTCCATCTTCCGCCGGTAGCTCAGCCGCAGCCCGGCCACGTGCGGTTCGTACAGACCGAGTTCGTGGACCTTCGCCATCACATTTTGCGAGAGGTGCGGCGAGCCGAAGTCGATGTTTCCCTTCTGGTTGCAGACCGGCTCGACCAAGGGTCGCGGCAACACGCCCCAGCCGACCCGCAGCCCCGGCGCGAACGATTTGGAATAGGTGCCCGCCGCGATGACCGTCTGGCCTTTTTCGTCAAAGGACCGCAAGCTGGGCGGGTCGTCGCCGTGGTAGGTGAGTTGGCGATAGGCGTCGTCCGCCACCACGTACAGGCGGCGCCGTTGTGACCACCGCTGGGCGATTTCGACCACGGCCCGGCGGCGGTCGGCGGGCATCGTCACGCCTGCCGGGTTGTCGGAGTAGGTGACGAGATAGATCATTTTCACGCGCGACGCCTGGCCGGTGGCGGCCAATGCTTCCAGCCGCAGCGCCAGGGCCTCGGGAATCATGCCGTGCTCATCGGTGTCCACGCTTACCGCCCGCGCGCCGAGATTGGCGAGCGTTCCCAGAAAAACAAAGTACGTCGGCGCCGCGCACAAGACGATGTCGCCGGGATCGAGCAGGCTTTCGCACACCAGGTGCAGCAACTGGTTGCTGCCGGCGGTGAGCACGACCTGCTCGACGTTCACATTCCTCTCGGATTGGCAATGCCCGTCCCGCGACTTGAGGTCCGCCAGGATCATTTCCCTAAGCGGCAGATAGCCCGGCGTCGAGCCGTACTGCAGCGCGGCCCGCCCGTGGCCCGGATCCGAAAGCACCGCCTCGGTGGCGATGCGGACCTCCTCCACGGGCAGTGTGGCCTGATCGACAAACCCCGCCGCCAACGAAATGAGCTGCGGATTGGCGAGGGCCTGCGCCATCAGCATGCTGATCGGCTGCCCGGCGGCCCATTCGGCCCGCCGGCTCAGCGGAGCGGCGGCCAAGGCCTGCGGGGCCTGCGCGGCGGAAAAGGACTCGGTGGCGGCAGTTGCGGGCATGGCGGCAGTATAGCGGGGGCCGGCAAAACTGATAAGGTTAATTGAACCGTGCCGGTTCAACGCGTCCCCCGCATGTTGCAATCCGAAATCCGAATCCCAGAATCAGAAACGAAATCGTGCTTCTGATTTGACCGCAGTAGGTTTTCTCGTTCCCGAGAACTCGTTCGTGCCGCTCCGCTCACTGTTGACGAACAGCGCCTGCTGGTGGCGGCGGGCCGCACTCGACCTCTTCTTTCCCCCGGCCTGCGTTTGCTGTGGCGAGTTCAAAACCGCGGAAGATGCGCAAGCAAACGACCAGATTCCCGGCAGCGAGTTCTCGCCCCTCGTTTGCAGGACGTGCCGCGTTGCGCTGATCGCCGACATGCGGGCCGGCTGCCGTCGCTGCGGCGGTCCGCCCGATGCAATCGACCCGTCCGGCGCCTGCCGACTGTGCCGCCACGATCGGTTCTCGTTTGCGGGCGTGGCGACGCTCGGGATTTACGAGGGACGTCTTGCGGTCCTGATCGACCGCACGAAACAGCCGGCCGGGTCCGCCGTCGCCGCGGGGTTGGGCGAGTTGCTTTTCGGTCCATGGATCGAGCGGACCGAAGGCCGACGGTTCGACTTCGTGACGGCGGTTCCACCCCACCGCTGGGGGCTCTTGGGGACATCCACGGTCCGCCACGGCCCGGAAATCATGGCCGGTCGGCTGGCGCGGTTGTTGAAAACGCCCCATCTTCGCCGATTACTACGGTGGGGCCGTCCCGTCGGCCGGCAAGCGGAATTGCCACCGGACGAGCGGCGGCGTAACGTTAAAGGGGCAATGCGGTTAGCGGCGGGCTACGCTATAGATGGCGCTTGCGTGGCCCTCGTGGACGATGTGCTGACCACCGGCGCCACGGCCGATGAAGCGGCCCGGCGCCTGAAACGCGCCGGCGTCGCAGAGGTGTTCGTCGCGGTCGCCGCCCGCGGCATAGGAAAGACGTAATGGAACCGACTCCCCTACCGGGCCCCGAACCGCCGCCCCCCTCGCAGCTAAGCCCCTTTCGCCGGGCGCTATTGCGTGGCCTGGGAATCATTACGCCGCCGCTGCTGACGATCGTCGTGCTGGTGTTGGTGTGGAATACCATCATCAGCTATGTCCTGGCGCCGATCGAGGCGGTGGTCCGTGTGAACCTTGTGTGGTATCTCAAGGAGGAATTCGAAAGGCCTCCCGCGAACGCCACCCACCAGGTCTACGGCATCGTGGACGGCCATCAGGTCGTCACCAGTTTTCAGTACGAAGGCCGCGATTTCGTCCGAATTCCCGACGGCATGTACGTGCCCCGCGAGGTCTATCAGCGGGTGAAGCAAGATCCCGGCAAGCAGATCGCCGCCACTTCCGAGGCCATCTATCACCGATATGTAGAAATCGTCTATCTCAAGCGGCAGTACGTGGCGCCGGCGTTTCTGCTCCTTTTCCTGGTGACGCTCTATTTCCTGGGGCGGTTCTTCGCCGCAGGTATCGGGCGGATCGTGTGGAACACCTTCGAGAAGCAATTGCTGAATCGGTTGCCGATCATCCGGCAAATCTACTCGGCGGCCAAGCAGGTGAGCGACTTCATTTTCAGCGAGCACAACATCCAGTTTACGCGGGTGGTGGCCGTGGAGTGGCCCCGCCGCGGCATCTGGTCCATCGGCTTCGCCACGGGCGAGAGCATGCTCGATATCGGGGCCGCGGCGAATGAGCCGGTGGTGTCCGTCCTGATCCCCAACTCGCCGATGCCCGCCACTGGCTTTACGATCACCGTTCGCAAGAGTGAAGTAGTGGACCTGGACATCTCGATCGATCAGGCGATCCAGTTCGTCGTATCTTGCGGCGTGGTGGTTCCCCTGCAACAGCAGTACCGCCTGGTGGGGAACGAATTGGTCGCACGGCACCTGGGATCGGCCATCGACAAACGGACGCGGCAGAACACGGGCAACGGCCAACCCCGCCAAATTACTCCGGCGCAAAGCGAAACGAGCGCGAAGACCAAAGAAGACGGTAAACCGTTGAGGAAGACGGAGTGACACAGGGAGTCGAGTGACAGAGGGGGTCGGGAGTCTTTTTCGGTTAACGTGTTTTCAATTGGATGGCCGGCCGGACCGAAAAAGACTCCCGACCCCTTCCCTCCCGGAATTGTGCGATCGCATTTTGCATCCCCTCTTGCCATGCCAACTAAAAGACCGACTCTCCGGATCGGTACGCGCGGCAGCGCCCTGGCCCGCTGGCAGGCCGAGTGGATTGCCGCCGAGCTTACGCTGCTCGGCCACGCCGTTCAGCTCGTCCCGATCAAAACGCAAGGTGACGTCACGACCGGGTCGCTTAAACAGTCCGGCGGCGTCGGGCTCTTCACCAAGGAGTTGCAGCGGGCCTTGCTCGATGAGCGGATCGACGTTGCGGTGCACAGTCTGAAAGACCTGCCCACGGCGCCGGTCCCCGGCCTGGCGCTGGCGGCCGTCCCGCGGCGGGCGCCGACGGGCGATTGCCTGGTAATCCGCGAATCCCTTGGCGTAAGGGACGATGCGCCCGCCCTTGCAAGCCTTCCGCCTGAGGCGGTGATCGGCACGGGTTCCGTCCGCCGCCGGGCGCAACTGTTGCATGCCCGGCCGGACCTCGACATCCGCGACATCCGCGGCAATGTCGAAACGCGGCTAAGCAAACTCGACGCCGGCGATTACGACGCGATTGTGCTCGCCCAGGCCGGTCTTGTGCGATTGGGTTTTGTCGAGCGAGCCACGCAGGTCTTGCCGGCGGAAATCATGCTGCCGGCGGTCGGACAAGGTGCGCTCGGAATCGAAGCGAGGGCCGAGGACGGGGTGATCCTCGATCGACTGCGACCGCTGAATGACGCCGCCTCGTTTGCCGCGGTAACCGCCGAGCGCCGGTTGCTGTTGGCGCTGCGGGCCGGTTGCCTCGCTCCCGTCGGCGCCCTGGCGCAAGATGGCGACGGGCGATTAGTGCTTGAAGCCGTAGTTCTCTCCGCCCGCGGCGAACGCCGCATTACCGCCCGCAGCGCCGGCGAACGTAACGCCGCGGAATCCCTCGGCCAACGAGTCGCGGAAGAACTGCTGGCAAGCGGCGCCGCCGAGTTGATTCAGGCGGAGCACGCGTAACCGGCGGATCGCGGTTCATGGGTAACCGCCATCCGCAGCAGCGCTTCTTGTGGGCGCCCCGCCTATTCGCGATAGCGCGGCGTCGGCCGGATGATCGGCCTGCGAACCACCGCCAGGCCGTAATGGGCGACGGCGTCTCCCACGCAAACGCCGCGGCCCACCTTCCCGGCGCCGTCGGAGGCGACGCCGCGTCCGGTTCCCGGCGTGGACGTGTAACGCGAGCCGATCGTGCGGAGCGTGCGATAGAACTCCACGGCGGCTTGATGCTCGTGAGGCCGCCAATGGCGGTCCTCGATCGCGCGGGGGTGCGGCGAGCGGATGAGCACGCAATCCACCGCATAGGCGTCGATCAGCTTGGGCAGCAGCCGCCGGGCCAACTCCTGGTCGCCAAATAGTTCGGCGCCCACCGCGGCGCCGCGGTACACGAAGATATAGCCGGTGGTCCCGGCGGGATGGCCGCCCAACAGGTCGTCCCGCAGCTCCTTGCGGCGGCGAATCAGCTCGGGACTCGCCAGGGCCTTGGCGAGGGAGTCCGTCGCGTTGCGGCTCCCGAGCGACGCGTTGGCGGATCGGACCCGGTCCCAGATTTCCGATTGCGGCGCCGATTTCGCCAGGGCTTCACGAATGGACTGCGGCGCCAGTCCACCGCCAGCGGAGAATTTACCGTCGTGCCGCCAACGGCCTTTTTCCACGCAGTACACCGGCACGGTCGCCTGCTGGCCGGGTCGCAGGGCCACGTCCTCTTTGAAGGCCCGGTCCTGTTTGCCGCCGGAGACCAATTCACCGGCGAGAATGAAGATGTTGCAGCGCCGGCTGAGGTTCTCGACGATCACGTGCGGCACGTGGCCGGCGCCCTTTTCGCGGATGTCGATCTCGCCGCGGCCCTCTGCTTCATCCAGCGTCTGCCACGGACCGGCAAGCTCCGGGCCGTCGATGAGTTGCAGCGAATAAACGGCCAACCCGCGACTGGTCACCGGCTCGGAAAGCTGAAGCCGCGAGAGATGCTCAGCCATTTCTTCGACGTGACCGCGGGGCGGCGGAACGGACGGGCCAGTTTGGGCCTCGGCGACGGTCGCGCATCCGACAACGGCGACAAGCATAGCGACAGAAACCGCCCGACATGTAAACCTCGCCGGGGCAGTGCGGTTTTGAGGAGCGCCCAAAAGCGATGAGTGGCGTGACATCTCGATTCTCCTTCCGTTCGGGGCCGGACGCGAAGCGCGGCCAGCGTCTCCCTGGTGTGCTGGGCCGTGTAATTACCTGGCCCATGTATTTTGACGAGCGATCGTCCGCCGAGGTTCCCCGGCTCCAACCAACTCCCGTTTCGGTTGCCGCCCCATCTCGCGGAAACGGCGCCGTTAGTAGTTGCTGGCAAAGCAGTTACAAACATTCCATTGCCTGCGGTCCAGTGCGTTTAACTCCAAGCCGCAGGTGATGGTGGCGCCTCGTGGCAGAGAACCGCGGCGTCTGTGGCTTTCGGTTAAACAAATGGAGACAAAAAAAGCGAGAAAACCGTCTTCGGCCTTTCCGCGTAACGTCAGATATGCCTGTGGCGCCGAAATGTGTGGGCTTGGTGGGAATGGCCCATTCGCGCCGGCGGCTCGGCTGAATAAAAATGGCATCGACCGTCCGAATTAACATACAATGGCGGCTGGCGCCTCAGGACGGCCGCGAAGGACCGATCCCAACTTGGAGGAGGACGAAGGAATGGCTTGTTGGATTAGCGAGATCGCCCCCTCCGCAAAATCCCTGTATCTGCTGGCCCTGATTGGTTTGGCGTCCTTGTTTGCCGACCGTGCCGGCGCCGAAGACCTTGCGGACTTGCGGCGGCGGCAGGAACAGGTTCAGAACGTAGTAAAAAAGGTCCTGCCGGCCACCGTTTGCGTCACCGGCGGCGTGGGGATGGGCAGCGGCGTCGTGGTCAGTGAAGACGGCCTGGTACTTACCGCAGGACACGTCTCGGGCAAGCCGGACCGCGAAGTCACCCTCATCTTCCCGGACGGCAAAATGGTGAAGGGCAAGACCCTGGGCGCCAATCGCTCTGTCGATGCGGGGATGGTTCAAATCACCGACGAGGGCCGGTATCCGTACGTCGAATTGGGCGATGATACCAGGCTGAAGAACGGCGACTGGGTGCTGGCCCTGGGGCATCCCGGTGGATACGAGGTGGGCCGCACTCCGCCGTTGCGGCTGGGCCGCGTGGTGGGCCAGCGTCCCACGGCGATTCTTTCCGACTGCACGTTGATCGGGGGCGACTCCGGCGGACCGCTGTTTGATTTGAACGGCCGGCTGGTGGGCATCCACAGCTCCATCGGCGAATCACTGGCGGAAAACCGCCACATCCCGGTCAGCCGGTTCCGCGAGGCGTGGGACCGGATGAAAGAAGGCGAGGCCTGGGGCAGCCTGGCCGACCTGAGCGCCCTGCCGAAACCTGAACTGGTGAAAGGCGGCTTTTTAGGGGTTAAATTGCAACCGGCGGACGAAGGCGTCGCCGTGCTGGAGGTGGTGCCCGGCGCCGCAGCCGAAAAGGCCGGACTGAAGAAAGGAGACCTGATCCTCCGCGTGGACGGCGAGGCAGTCGAAAGCGTGACAGACATGGTGCTCAAGGTAGCGGGCAAGAAGCCGGGCGCCGAGGTGGGCCTGGTCATCAAACGCGACGGCAAGGTTGCGCGGGTCAACGCGACGCTGGGCCGCCGACTCGATTTTGAAAAGGAATAGAACACACAGGTTTTTCGATTGGAAACGCATAGCAATTTCACGCAAACACGCAAACACCTAAGGACGGTGAAGCCGCAGCCAAAAAGCTCTTAGCTATCAGCCATGCGCCGTGAGCCATGCGCCGTGGGCTTCGCTTGACCGCCTCCGCCGCCGATTCGACGATGGACATCGCGGTGGAGGTTTTGGATTTCGGTCATTCGAGCTTCGAATTCGTTTCGGATTTCGGATTTCGGATTTCGGATTTGAACATGCGCAAGCCGCGCGCAATCCACGCTTTGAGAACCCGAAAGGATGTTCAAGATGCGATCACGATGCTTCGTCTATGGCGCCCTCTTTTCCCTGGTTTGCGTCGCCGTTTGGACGCTCGGCCCTCCAGAACTTCGCAACTGCGTGAAGGACGGCCTGGCCCAGGCGGAAAGCTACGCCGCCGCCATGGAGACCCGATGGGGCGGGGAGAACTACGTCGATACCGCCGGGCCCAACTTCCGCGAGATGTCCGACCAGGAACTGTGGGAGGAACTGATGCAGCGGGCGGCCGAGAACGGCGGGCGGCTCGAACTCGACAGCCGCGACCCGCTGGGTCAGGAGTACTTCCGCCGCATGCAGGAAGGGAATGGCCTGTTTCCCCATCGCCAAGGAGGCGTGGATGACCTATGGAAAGGAATGGAGCGTCTCCGACGGCCCGGCGACGCTGGCGACGCTGAAAGCGACGACTTCGACCGGATGTTCGAAGAAATGGACCGGATGTTCGAGCGCCTGCGCAGCCGCCACGGCCCGCTGCCGCTCGATGAACTCATGCCGGAACTCAAGGAACAAGGCCGCCGCGACGGAGAACGCGAGTTCCATTTCGGACCCCACGGCTTCAATCCGGATCGGCTCCGCGACCTCATGAGCCGGAGGGAAGAAGCCCGCGACCTCTCCCGCAACGAGAAAAACCATGACGACGTAAAGAAGGTATACCGCGACGTTGTCGCGCGGGCGTCCGAGTGCACTGTGCGGGTACTCGCGGAGGGCAAACAGGTGGTTCTCGGCACGGTTGTCACCAACGACGGCCACGTCCTCACGAAAGCCAGCCAACTCAAGGACGACGTCGCCGTTGCGGCCGACGGCGGCAAGCCCCTTCCGGCCGAGGTCGTGGGCATTCACCAGCCGTTCGACCTGGCGCTGCTGAAGGTCGAGGGCCTGAAGGCGAAGCCGATTGATTGGGCGGCGAAAGGCCTGCCGGACATCGGCGCCCTGGTCGCTTCGCCCGACGCCACGGAAGGGACGGTGGCCACCGGCGTAATCAGCGTGGCGGCTCGACGCCCGGTTGAGGCCCGCGGCTTCCTGGGAATCGGACACGAAGAGACGGCCGAGGGCGTGGCGGTCACCGCCGTGGTGCCCGACACCGCCGCCGCCCGCGCCGGCATTGTCGAGGGCGACATCATCGAAGCCGTGGACGGCCGCGCGGTCACCACGAGTATGGACTTGATCCAGAAGATCGGCCGCCGCAATCCGGGCGACCGCGTCGAGCTGAAAATTCGCCGCGGCAATAAGACGCGGACGGTCAAGACCGAACTGGGCCGGCGCGAGTTCGCAATGCGGGGCGGCGAGCGGCTGAACTTCATGAACCACATGGGCACCCGGCTGAGCGAACGCCGCGACGGCTTCCCCCTCGTGCTCCAGCACGATTCTTTCCTCCGGCCGGAAGATTGCGGCGGGCCGCTGGTTGACCTGTCGGGCCAGGCGGTGGGCGTCAACATTGCCCGCGCCGGCCGCGTGGAAAGCTACGCCGCGCCAGCCACCGCGGTACAGCCAATCCTGGCCGAGATGCTGGCCGGCAAACTCGCCCCGCCCAAGCGGGACGTGGCGGAAAAGCTCGACGACCTCGAAGCCGCCCTTCAGCGGGCCCACGCCGCCAAGAACACGGCGGAGATGAAGGCTCAGCAGATCGAAGAGGAACTGCGAAGGCTGGAGAAGGAAAAGGCGGATCTGGAAAAGCGGATACGGTGACCAATCTCCCGGCCGGCACGCCCAAGCCGCCGTCTTCCCCGGCGATTCGATTGCCGGGACTACGAACCCGACGATTTGGGGGCGGTCTGTTCTCCGTGAGCGAATGGTATACTGAATGTGGAAACAGGTCGGAAATGCGGGTTCCCGAAGGAACGACCAGTCATCCCAGACGCATACAACCGACCCAGCGCGATCTTCTTCAGAAGCACCGGCGCCATAAGGAGTTAGGATTATCGGGCGATTAGCTCAGTTGGCTAGAGCGCCACGTTTACACCGTGGATGTCGGGGGTTCGAGTCCCTCATCGCCCACTTGCGTGCGTATCGTCGAGTGGATCGGACGGTCGCTGGCGGCGTGGCTGTTGGCCCGCCGCGGGAGGAAAGTCCGGGCTCCGCAGGGCAGGGTGGTCGGTAACGCCGACCGGTCGCAAGATCAGGGAAAGTGCAACAGAAAGCAAACCGCCACGTTGTTTGCGACGCCGCTTGCGGCGAAGCGCGGCAACCTGGTAAGGGTGAAACGGTGCGGTAAGAGCGCACCAGCAGGCGTGGTGACATGCCTGGCTAGGTAAACCCCACCCGGAGCAAGGTCAAGCAGAGAGCGTACGCCGCCGCGTTTTGGCCAGCGCTGACACGTGGCGGGGTCTGGGTCGGTCCGGCCCGGTAAACTCTCGGGTAGACCGCTGGAGGCGTCGGGCAACCGGCGTCCTAGAGGAATGACCGTCGGGCCGTGCGGGTCTCCGGATTCGCGCGGCCGCACAGAACCCGGCTTACAGATCCACTCGGCGTTTTTTTGGGGGGCCGCGTCAGACGATCACGTCGTCGTCAATCATCTGCAGCAGCTTCGAAATGCACAGCTTGTTCACGCTCGTCTTGTGGGCGTGGGCTTCGGTCTTGAGGGCCTCGTGCAGGCTTTCCGGAAGGCGGACGGTGATGACCCGGGTGTGCTCCTGCGGCGGCGGCTCCTCGCTGCGGGGTTTCACGCGGCCGCGGAGGGTCGCCAGCATCTTCTGAATGGAGATGAACTCCGCGGTCTGTTCGAACTGCCGCCACTCGTCGAGGGTGCTGAACACGTGCCGCGTGATGCTCTGCACGCCGAGCGTTTCGCGGAAGAAGGTCACCCAATCCGGCTTCTGTTCGAACAGCACCGCCGCCACCCGATGGATTTCTTCCGCGGCTTCCTGGAACGAACTGAACTCGGGGATGTTGTCGGGCCTGGCTGAGGCGGGCAGGTCGGCCACGGCCGTCGCAGCGTCCGGGCTTTGGGAACCCGCGAAGGACCGCTCATCCCCAACCGGGGAATCCCAACCGGAGGCCTCGGCATCCGGTGAAAAGTTGGATTCGTGGGAAAAAGTCGTGTGAGAAACGCCAGCAGGGGGTCGGGAATGGCTCATCGCGGATCCTTCCAGTCGGTAGGGGAAAATGGGTTCCTTCCAGTCATAGCGGGGTGGCGGAAAGCGTTTTCAACGCGGGGCCCTGACCCGGGGGCCGGGCCCCAACGCTCTGCGTCAACACCTCGATAACATCATTGCTATTACGTCAAGATAGCAACGCAAGTCAATATCCGTACTAACGTTACGACTACGACCGCAAACGGTTCGAAGCAGTGATTTGACGCCCGAAGTTTCAGCGGGCCGCCTGATTCGCAGGCGTCAATCATGAAATTGCGGCCAGCAAGAAACACGAAAGAAATTATCGCAATTTCCTTAGCGCTTCCGCCGGGTCGATGAATCGGCGCCTATTCTTTGGGCGGCAAGAAGTGTCTCGCCGCGGGAAGTGTCCACGGAAAAAATGTTTCCGTGGCTCAGATCATGGACTCGCGGCTTTCGGGGTGGATAGCGCCTGCCCGGGCGAAGAACCGAAAGGCGTGCGACGCCGTGGGCCGCCGAAACGCCGGAAAATTCCCCAAAAAGCACCCTAACACCCCCGGCTGGGCGATGGATATAGTAGAAAAGGAACTCCATTCGAACTTCCCAGTATCGCAGGACCCCCCCATCCCCCGCCCACTTTCAGCAAAGGACCGCGTGAAGGACCTCCAGCGTTCGCAAAGCGTCGCCAGCGAGAAAGCGATTCTTGTCAGCGTGGCGCCGCCGCATCAACAGTTTCCGGGTGATCCTCTCGAGGAACTGACCGGTCTGGTCACCACCGCCGGGGCGGCTATCGTCGGGCGGCTTTATCAGAACCGGGACAAGCCGGACCCGGCCACCTATCTCGGCAAAGGGAAGGTCGAGGAACTGGCGCGGCTGGTGGAGTTGACCGAGGCGGACCTGCTGGTCTTCGATAACGACCTCTCGCCGGCCCAGACCCGCAACCTGGAGCAGGCGACAAAAATAAAGGCGCTCGACCGCACCGAGCTGATCCTCGACATCTTCGCCACCCACGCCCGCACGCATGAAGCCCGGCTTGCCGTCGAGTTGGCCCAGCTTGAATACTCGCTGCCGCGGCTGAAGCGGATGTGGACGCACCTCTCGCGGATCAAGATGGGCGTGGGCATGCGCGGACCCGGTGAAAAGCAGCTCGAGGAAGACCGCCGCCTGGTCGAACGCCGCATTCACGATCTCAAGCAGGACGTGCAGGCGATCGAGCGGCGGAAGGCCCGGCAGGTCGCGTCGCGGCGGGACCACATGACCGTCTCGCTGGTCGGCTATACCAACGCCGGCAAGAGCACGCTGATGAACGCCCTGACCGGCGCCGGCGTGCTGACGGCCGACAAGCTCTTCGCCACGCTCGATACCCGCACCCGCCGCTGGCGGCTGCCCGGATGGGGTCCCGTGCTGCTGTCCGACACGGTCGGCTTCATCCGCGACCTGCCGCACCGGCTGGTCACCTCCTTCCGGGCCACGTTGGAAGAAGCCCGTCAGGCGGACCTTTTGATGCACGTGGCGGACGCCAGCAACTCTGACGTGTACCAACAGGTCTCGGCGGTTTACCGCGTGCTGGAAGAGCTGGAGATCGAAGCGAAGGACACGCTGCTGGTGCTGAACAAGGTGGACGCGGTGGCCGGGCCGGGCGTGATCGAGGGGATTCTCAACCGCTTTCCCAATGCGCTGCCGGTAAGCGCCGTAAGCGGCGAGGGGCTGACCGATCTCGCGCAGTTGGTGAGTGACGCCCTGGCCGATTCGTTCGCCGACGTGGACATCGAATTCGACGTCGCCGATGGACGCCGGATGGCCCAGTTGGCGTCATGCGGCGAAGTGCTTTCCAAACGCTTCGATGGAGCGCGGGTGACGTTTCACGTCCGGGTTCCCCACCGGCATTTGGGGCGGGTGACCGACGGAGAGGCAGTCCTGGTGCGGCCGCACGATTACGACGGCGCCGCGCCAGAGCGACCGGTGATCCTGCCGGAATACAAGACAGATGTCGAATCCGCATCGCCCACCTATGAAGAACATGTGGCATAGAAAGCCCGAAAGGGATCGGGGGTCTTTATGAACTTGCTGCCGCTGTCTGTGTCTGGCCGTCCGCTCTTGACGCCTGTAATTCTCCTCTTGGTTGCGCTGATGGGTTCGGGCAATCACACCTACGGACAAGAACTCCGCCATGAGGGCCCCGGAACCTTTCTGACAAGGGCAAGCGCCATGCGGTTGGCGTATAGCAAGCCATTTGCCGGAGAGATCGAGGGATCGCACGAGAATCCCCAGGGAAAGATCGAAGAACTCGCGGCCACGTTCGACGGCGACGTTCTCACGCTTTCCGGCCGTCTATCCACAGCATATCCGGTGCATGGCGTCGCCGCCTACAACGACCCGGAACACCCGCGCGGGGACTACGACGCAGTTGGATTTACCGCGGACGTCGATGACCAGGGCCGCTTTGAATTGAAGATTTCCGAATTGCGGCCGGGCGCCTGCGAGTTGCGACTGTTTGGCTGCCTGACGACCGGTGGTACGGCTCGGTGGGCCTACCAATATCAGGTGAATGAGAAGGGCGAACCGACGCTGAATGCGTTTGCGCGGCCATCGCCCTGACCAATGGTCAGGGCTATGTAGTGGTCAGGGCTATCGCGGGCGCTTGATTGCGCGTCGAGCTTGTATGCGACGTATGCGGTGACTACCACTTCACCTTCGCCTCAGGCAGCGCCTCCCGCAACTGGGTGACCGCCTCTTCCGACAGGCTCTCGTTGTTCGAGAGGTCGATGTCCCGCAACGACTTAATCCCCGCGAGAGTGGTCAGCGACTCGTCGGTGATTTGCGTGCGGGCGACGTTTAGCGTCTCCAGCTTCGGCAGATCGGCGAGATGCTTCGCGCCCTCGTCCGAGACCAGCGTGTTTTCGAGATTCAGTTCTTCAAGATCCTTCAGATTGGCGAGGTGGGCCATCCCTTCGTCGGTGATCTGCGTCGCCCACAGGCCGAGCCATTTCAGCTTGCTCATCCGGCCGATGTGCGCCAGGCCTTCATCGGTGGTGTCGGTCTCGCTCAGGTCGAGGTCCGTCAGGTCCGGCATGACGAGCAGGTGTTCCAGGCCGGGGCCCATCACCCACGAGTTGCGGAGGTAAAGCCGCTGCATCCTAGTAAAGGGTTTCAGCTCCGCGAGATCGTCGTCGGCCAGTCCCGTCCCCCGCACGAAGAGCGCCTGCAGGTCCTTGTTTGCGCTTAGCATTTTCAGGCCCTCGTCCGTGATCATCGTATCGTCCAGGCCGAGGGTCGTGAGGTGTTTGAGGTTTTGATGTGGCGCGAGGTCTTCTCCCGTGATCGGCTCGTCTTCGCCGCGTTCTTCCTTCAACTCGTCGAGGACCGTGGTGAGCCCCTGCATCCGCGCGATGCCGTCGTCGCCGAACTGGTTGCCCCGGATGGTCAGGTGCGTGAGGTTCTTGAGCTGGCCGATGGGGGCGAGGCCCTCGTCGGTCACCGCTGTGCCTTCCAGCCGCAGCGTGCGAAGGCCGTCCATGCCGGGCAGATGCTTCAGCGCCGCGTCGGTGATCTGGTCGTTGAAGCGGATGTCGAGTTCTTTGAGCTTCGGCAGGCCTTTCAAAAATTGGACCGCGTCATCGGTAATTTGCGTGCGGCGGAGGTTCACCAGGACCAGGTTCTTCATTGTCGCCAGTTTCTCCACGCCGTCGTCGGTGACGTCGGTGTTCTCGAGGCTGACGACTCGAAGGGTCGGATGCTCGGCGATCGCGTCGATGGCGGTGTCGCTGAAGTTGGCGCCTTCCAGCGCCAGCCGGTCAAGGGCGGGCAAGCCCAGAAGATGGTTTTGGACGATCTTCCCTTCGTCGTCCGTCTCAACGAGGATGCCGTCACCGGCATTGGTTTGCGAGAGGTCGAGCAGCGTGATGTTGCCGGCCTCGCCCTTCTTGACGATGGCTCCCGGAACATCGAAGGCTTTGACGGACGCCGGGTCGTCTGCTGGCGTCTCGGCGGCGTGTTTGCCCCCGTTTTTGCCGTTGGCCGCCACAGGCTTGTCGGGCGGCGCCGGAACGGAGCACGCGGTCAGGAAGACGCCGGCGGCAATCCATCCGCAAGCCAAACCAACACGAAAGAACACGGCGAAAAAACGGAAGCGACGCATCAACGGTCTCCTCGAGGCGGGCGGCAGATGGGAAACCGTTGAAGATAATCCAGCGGGCGGGGAAACTCAAATCCCCTTGCGCGCATGCGCCTCGGCGGCCTTAGCGATACGTGAGAATCGTCTTCTCGCCGTAATAGCTCTGGCTGCAAACGCCGTGGCGGCGGGGCGGAACGCCGAACCAGCCGTAACGGTAGGGCGTTTTGGCGACCGGCTGCAATGCGGCCGGCGCGGGCGCCGCGGGCACGACGCCGCAGCGGCGATGCCCACGGGCCAGGATGAGATAAGGATGCGCCGTCGCCGGCTGTGCAGGTAGCGGCGACAGGCCGCTTGCGGCGAAACCGGGTGGATTTTCCGCGGCGGCCGGCAAGGCCAGAAAAAGCGGCAGCGCGAGGGCCACACTCGTAAAAACCGTCCGCCTTCTTCTTTTGAAAAACGTACAAAACATACGGGGAAGTCCCACGGGCGCCGTTGCGATTTTGTTCACCGGGTTGCTACGATGAAAGTGTTCTCGGCAGCGGTGGGCCGCGGACTCGATAGACGCCCTTGCATTTTTTGCTTATGCCGATCATCACCATCCCATGTCCGACCTGCGGTGGCGCGCTTCGCGTGGACACTGGCGCCGCGGGACAGACGGTCGGTTGCCCGCATTGCCGCGGGCCGGTGATCGTCCCTGCCGGCGGACCGCCCAGTTATGGCGGCGGCGCGGAATACAGCGGTGGCGCCGGTTATGGCGGTCCTCCCGGTTTTGGCGGCGCTTTGCCGGGACCACCGGGAATGGGCCCGCCTGGCGTGGGACCGCCGTCTGGTTGGGGATCACAGGGCCCTCCGCCACAGCCGCCACCGGCTCAGGGTCCCGGTTTCACCGGTGGATCCGGCTTTGGACCGCCGCCGCAACCGCCGGGCCCGCCGCCAGAAAGCGGGTTTCCGCCGTCCTCACCGCCCAGCGGCTACCAGCGCCCGGCGCCGCCGGGCGGCTTAGCGAGTTGGCCGCCGGGCGAGACGAAGCCGGGTGACTCCCGACCGGTTGAACCCAAGCCGAGCGACCACCGATCAGGCGGCGCGGGAGGCGATCCGATGGCGGCATACGCGCCGACTGCGAAGCCGGAGGACCGCCTGAAGAACCGGCCGATCCTGGCGCCCAAGGAACCGCCCCGCGAACCGAAACCGGGCGAGCCCATTCCGAGCGAGTCCGCCGCGGCCGGCAAGCCGAGACCCGAGCCGGCCAAAGGTGAAGTGGCGACGGCCCTCCGCGACGCCGCGTTGCGACCCAAGGACGCGGACGGGCCCAAGACCATCGTCACGCCCGAGGGCGCCAACGTCACGCTTGAAGATCGGGCAAAGATCGTTCACCGCGGCGGCGAGGAGGTCGAGGTTCGCCGTCTCACCCGCGAGGAGAAGGCTGCCCGCCGCCGCACGAAGAACATCGTGATGATGATCGTCGGCATCATCTTGCTGGCCGTGGCGGCGATTGTGTTGCGATCGCTTAGCCAATAAGCCTCGTTCACCACCCGGACAACCCGGGTGGGGTCGGCGCCCGATTCCTATTGCGGCCGGCCACGTCGTCAATACAATGGTAATTATAGTCGATTTGCCGTTTTAGCCGTTCTGATTCATTCTCTCAGGGTGAGCGATGCATCTTCGCAGCGCCTGCAGCACGAGTTGGCGCATTGCGATGCTCGCATTGTTCCTCATCCGCGGCGAGAAGGCGGCCCACGCGGAGGCTTTATCCGAGAGCCCGCCCCCGTTCACGTCGACTACGCGACCGACGGAAGCCGCCGTCCGGACGCAGCGACTCCGCGCCGATTGGCGCCGTCAGTTGGAGGTCCGCCGTCGGCAGCCGCTGAAACGGGCGCTTAACCCATCCGACTTCGCCGAGGCCGCCCGCCGCGAGCTTCAGAAGCTGGAAGACAGGCTCGCGGATGACGCCGACACCCCGGGGTGCTCTTACGAACTGAAGCGGCTCGGCGAACGGCTTGCTCAACTGACCACCGACCATCCCGCCCGCGGCGCCGAGGAAATCTATTATACGGTGTGCGACATCCGCCGTCGCGCCCTCTTCGCCGATCCGCGATTGGCCGACATCGATCACTTGCTCATCACCAAGCGGGCGCCGGGACAGTTTTCGCACATGTCCGACCAGTATTATGGCTGGTGGTTGCGGCCGGGTGGTGGACTGTATGTGCTCGAAAACTTCAAGTCGGCCGCGCCGAGGCTCCGTTGCCTGACAGAATCGTTGCCCGCGGGCAGCCTGCTGCGGCCGGACCTCTCTTACGACGGCCGGCGGGTGCTCTTCGCCTTTGCCCGCTACTATCCACACGTGGCGGCGATCAAAGACAAGACCAGGAAGGAAGACCTGCCCGAGGACGCCTTCTATCATCTCTACGAAGTCAACGTCGATGGCTCGGGCCTGAAAAAGCTGACCGGCGGCAAACACGACGACTTCGATGGCCGGTATCTTCCGGATGAGGATATTGCGTTTCTGTCCACCCGCCGGGGCGTGACGGTGCAAACGCAAGGACACACGGAGGTGTGCGGCGCCGCCGAGCCGGACTCCTATGTGCGGTGCGGCGGCGACGAGTGGCGGCCGGTGGCGGTGTACACACTGCACCACTTGGACCGGGAGGAGGGGCAGGTGAGGGCTCTCTCACCCTTCGAGAACTTCGAATGGACGCCCAGCGTGGCCACGGATGGCCGCCTCCTTTTTTCGCGGTGGGATTACATCGACCGCGACAACATGCCCTACATGAGCCTCTGGTCCACGTTGCCCGACGGTAGCGGCGCCCGGGCGGTCTACGGAAATTACACCCGCAACCCGATGAGCATGTTTGAGGCCCGCAGCGTGCCCGACTCGCACAAGCTGGTGTTCACGGCGTCGGCCCATCATGCGATCACCGGGGGGGCGCTGATGCTGGTGAACCCGGCCCAGGCGACCGACGGCGCCGCGGCCCTCACGCGGCTCACACCGGAAGTTCGCAATCCGGAGGCCGAGGGCTGGCCCCACACCTATTTCGCCAACCCCTATCCGTTGGGCGAAGACCTGATGTTCGTCTCGTGGAGCGATCAGCCGCTGGTTTCGCAGTCGGGCGATCTCTCGCGGGTCAACCCGGTCAACGCGATGGGCGTGTACTTGTTTGCCGCGGACGGTTCGCTGGAACTGATTCATCGCGATCCTGCGATTTCGACGATGTGCCCCTTGCCACTGGCGCCGCGGCAGCGACCGCCCGTGCTTCGCGGCGGCAGTGAGGCGGAGACGGAGACGCCCGCCGCCTCCCCGCCTGCCGGCGCGTTCCTTTTGACCGACGTCGGACACGGTCTGCCCGCGGAACTGAAGAGGCAAGTCACGCGGCTGCGGCTCGTCGGCATTCCGCCCAAGGCTCAACCGCGAATGAACGTCCCGCCGCTGGGCATCACCCGGGACGACCCCGGCAAGTTCGCGATAGGGACCGTGCTCGTGGAAGAAGACGGCTCGGCCCATTTTCTGGCGCCGGCGGGAGTACCGCTCTTCTTTCAGGCCCTCGACGCGAGCGGCAAGGCGGTGCAAACGATGCGGTCCGCGGCGTACGTGCAGCGGGGCGAGACGATGACGTGCGTGGGCTGCCACGAGCCGCGGCTCTCCGCCCCACCCAATGCCCGCTCCCTCGCCGCATTGCGGGCCCCGAGCAAGTGGACGCCGCCGCCCCCCGGCGCGTGGCCGCTGGACTATAAGGAATTGGTGCAGCCGGTGCTCGAGGCGAAGTGCGTCGTGTGCCATCGGCCGGAAGGTGACGCTCCGGAAATGGACCTTAGGGAACACGTCTCCTACGTGAATCTTACCGCGTTCGGCGGCGCCGCCGGACTCCGCGGCCGGATCACCGCCGACTACCACGCCGGCCAGTCCGTGCCGGGACAAACGGCGTCCCGCGTAAGCCCGCTGGTGAAATTGCTCGAAGCCGGGCACGAAGACGTTGAACTATCGGCCGACGAATGGGAACGGCTGCTCACCTGGATCGACCTTTACGGCCAGCGCTATGGGCACTTCAGCCTGAAGCAGGCGGAAGAACTGCGACAATTGCGGCGAGAGTTTGCGGAGTGCTTTGCGGAATAGCCGTGACCATCGGTCAGGGACGGGGCGTTTGTCCTGCATATCAGCGCGATTTGCCGCGGCCAGGCCGCTCTCCCCGGCCAATGGCCGGGGCTAGGTTGGGCCGGTTCGCCCTGCCGCGACCACGGCGTCGGCCAGCTTTTCGCTCCCCTGCCGCAGCACATCGCACGCGGGCAAACCCAATTCACGCTCGACCCGCTCACACTCCGCCGTAACCTCTTCGTCGGTAAATCCGGCGCCATTGACCGACACCCCGAGGACGTTGCACGGCCCCATATAGTTGGCTGACTCCTCGTAAAACGCGATCGCCTCCGCTAACGGACGAATCGGATACCCCGGCATCCCGCCGATGGTTTTGCGGCCCATCGGATGCAGCATGATCAACCCCTGCGGGGCCAGGCCATGCAGCAGGCTGAGCGTGACGCCGGAATAGCGGGGATGAAACAGGCTGCCCTGCCCTTCAATCACCAAAATGTCGTGGTGTTGATTGTCGCGGATGAGCTGCTCCGCGGCGCCGGCGACGAAGTCGGCGATCACGCGGTCCACCGCAATCCCTCCCCCGGCGATAAGCATGCCCGTTTGGCCCGTCGCCACGAACTGGGCGTCATGCCCGGTCGCGCACAAGCCGCGGGCCACTTCCACCGCCGTGACCATCTTGCCGCAACTGCAATCGGGCCCGACGGTGTGAATGCGGAGGCAATCCTCGCGGAGCCCTTGCCCACTGGCGACCTCGCGGAAATCGGTCCGCCGCAGATCGATCAGCCGCACGCCGGCGCCGGCTCGCTCCGCCGCGGCGACCAGCTCCGGGTCGTCTTCAAGAAAATCGTGCAGGCCCGAAACGACCGAGAGCCCCCGGCCGATCGCCTCGAGCAAAACCGGCTTCCACGCAAGCGGAATCCTGCCGCCGGCCGGGGCGATGCCGAGGACCAGGGCATTGGGCGGATCGTCCAGCCGCAGGGCCTCGTCGATGGACCCGACGACGGGGATCGTCCCGCCCACGCCCAGCAGCTCCCCGGCGGTCTTCCCGACGGCGGAGCGATCCAGAAGCGCGGCTACCGATTCCGTCCGGTAGCGGAGCAGGGCCGTGGCCGTCTTCGCGGCAATGCCGTCGGCGGCGCCGTCTATAAGAATCAGGCAGCGGTGGAAGTAGGCGTTTGGCACAGCCGATGGCATCATACGAGTTTCGAATCGCCTGCGGATTTCGGCGTTCGCGTTTCGGATTTCCCCACGAGGGCTTTTCTTGACAGGTCCGCCGAACCCCGCTAGACTTCCCCGCCAACGCACGCAAAAATACAGGGCTACAACCGAAAGTGATAGCGGCGCCGGCCTGGCAAGCCCGCGAACCCCGCAGACGAAATCTTAGTCATTACCCAAAGGAGGCCGATTCCAGAGACAACCCCAATTGCCTGAATCACACACAATCCGGGGGATTAGCTCAGTTGGGAGAGCGTCTGAATGGCATTCAGAAGGTCAGCGGTTCGAGCCCGCTATCCTCCACTTTCCGCTAGTCGCTGTTTTCGCCGGCTTTTCACTGAATTTTCTGCTTCTGTCGCATGCCGCAACTCCAAGGAGGGAGCTGTGCCGAAATTTTCGAAGCGTAAAACGCTGTTCAGCGGGGCCGCTGTGGCGGCGTTGTGCCTGGATTTGCTCCTTGCCGCCGGCTGCGCTACGCTGCATGCGACCGGTGAGAACATCTCGCGCTGGACGCAAGCCGAGCAGAAGAAATGGCGGGACGCGCTGTCGCCCGTCGCCGAGGGGCTGCTGTACGACAAGCCGCTGACCGCCGAGGGCCAAGACATCGACCGGCGGCTCTCGGGCGATCGCATGCCTAGCGGCTTCTGACGGCGGTCGAACGCTCCGGACGGCGCCGAGGGCTTTTGACCCGACGCGGCCCTGCGTAAGCTTAAGGGACGCGCAGCATCGTTCCCGTTCGCAGGTATCTCTTGGCCGCCGCGCCTCCACTCTCGATTGATGCCGTGCTCGCCGACGGCGGGCTGTTGGCGAAGGCGCTGCCGGCGTATGAATCGCGTCCCCAGCAAGTGGACATGGCTCGGGCCGTGGCCGACGCCCTTGACCGCGGCGAGCACCTGATTGTGGAAGCCGGCACGGGGGTCGGCAAGAGCCTCGCCTATCTTACGCCGGCGATTTTGGCCACGGCGGGCAGCCGCGCTGCGGCCAAGAAAGACAACTCGGACAACGCAAACAAGAAAGGCGAAGGCAAGCGCCGCATCGTCATCTCGACGCACACCATCAGCCTGCAGGAACAGCTTATCGGGAAGGACATTCCGCTATTGCAAAGAGCGCTGCCGCTGTCTTTCTCTGCGGTGCTGGCCAAGGGACGCGGCAATTATCTCTCGCGGCGCCGGCTCCATAACGCTATCGGTCGGGCGAACCGGCTTTTTTCCGGCGTCGGCACGAAGGAAATCAACCGAATCCGCGACTGGGCGGGCCGTACCGAGGACGGCTCCCTGGCCGACATGCAGCGACGCCCGTCCCGCGAGGTGTGGACCGAGGTGGCCAGCGATTCCGGAAACTGCATGAGTCGCAAGTGCCCCACCTACGACACGTGCTTCTACTACCGGGCACGCGCGGCGGTGCGGCAGGCCGACATCGTGGTCGTCAATCACGCCTTGTTCTTCTCGGATTTGGCGCTGCGGCAATCGGGGGCGTCGATTCTTCCCGATTATTGCGGCGTGATCTTCGACGAGGCCCACACCGTGGAAGAGGTCGCGTCCCAGCACCTGGGTCTGCGAGTCACGTCCGGCCAGGTCGAATTCATGCTCAACCGGTTGCTGACGAAGGACGGCCTGCGGGGCATTCTCGTCGGCCGCGGCTGGCGGGAGGCGGAACTGACGATTGACGCCTGCCGTCGGTTGGCGGATCGGCTCATTATGGATATCCATCATCGCGGTTTCCGCAATGAACAGGAAACGACCGCGGCGGTAAAGAAACCGTCGTTCGAGGACCCCGGACTGGCCAACGCCCTCACCAAGCTCGGCCGCGAGATCCGCAACCGCGCAAAAACGATCGAGGTCGAAGCCCAGCAGCAGGATTTTCTGGCGGCGGCGGCACGGTGTGAAGAACTGGCTGCGGAGTTGACATGTTGGATTACGCAAAAGGACGCCGACTTCGTCTACTGGCTCGAGCGGGAATTCACGTATTCCCGCGGCGGCGGCCGGCGGTTGGACCTGATGGCGGCGCCGCTAAACATTGGGGCGGCTCTCAAAAAACGGCTTTATGACGCGGTCGGCGCCGTCGTCTTCACCAGCGCGACATTAGCCGTCGGCCGCGGGACCGATTTCCGCTTCTTCACCGACCGCGTGGGGCTTACCACCGGAGGCCAGAAGCGGCTCGGCAGCCCCTTTGATTACCGCAAGCAGGCCAAGATCATTCTCGTAAAAAACATGCCCGATCCCACCAGTGACGGACAACGGTACGTCGAGCGGGTGGCGGCGGCCTGTCGCGAATACGTGGAGCGGTCCGCCGGCCACGCGTTCGCCCTGTTCACCGGCTACGCGATGCTGAAGAACGTCGCCGAGCGGCTGCGGCCGTGGCTCGAGGAAGAAGGCCTAGCCCTGTACAGCCAGGCGGACGGCACGCCGCGGGCGAAGCTACTGGAACAGTTCAAAGAGAACCCGCGGGGCTTCTTGCTGGGCACGGTTTCCTTCTGGCAAGGGGTCGACGTACCCGGCGACGCGCTGCAAACGGTCATTATCACCAAGCTGCCGTTCAGCGTGCCGGATCATCCGTTGCTCGTCGCCCGGCTCGACGCGATCAAGGCGGCGGGCGGCAATCCGTTTATGGATTTCCAGGTTCCTGAAGCGGCCATCAAACTCCGCCAAGGCTTCGGCCGACTGATCCGCACGGCGAAGGACCGAGGCGCCGTGGTCATCCTCGACCCGCGGGTGAAGACGAAGCGGTACGGGCGGAAGTTTCTGGAGTCTCTGCCTCAGTGCCGGATCGTCGAGGAAGAAGTAGGGTAGCGGCGGACAGCCTTACGTCAACCGCGCCTCAAGGGAATGCTTCCGTGTGATGGCCGGGCGCGACAACCTGCTATAATGTGGGTGGCCCGTCGCCAAACCACCAAACACTCGCGGGAAACGATCCCCATGCCTTCCCCCTTTCCTGGCTTCGATCCGTACCTCGAAAGCCAAATGTTTCATTCGTTCCACACGCAATTCATCACGGCGATCAATCAGGCATTGGCGCCGCAGGTTCTTCCACGCTACATGATCAGCGTGGAAGACGCTGCCTGTGTCATTGACGAGTATCGCTCCGCAGCCTACATCTTTCCTGACGTCGGTATCGCGGACACGGAACAGTCCTTCCCGCTGCCCGGCGCCCACGGTGAAGGAGGTGAAACTGCCGTGGCCCTGATGGAGCCCATCACACGCGAAGTTCCCAGAAGTGTTCCCGAGCATCACCACTTCGTCGAGATTCGAAACCGCTTCGACCATTCCCTCGTCACGATAATCGAAATGCTCTCGCCGAAAAACAAGGCAAGCGGATGGCAGCAATACGAGTCGAAACGGCAAACCATCTTCCAGGCCGGTGTGAACCTGGTCGAAATCGATCTCCTCCGCGGCGGCCGGCGGGTTTCGACCACGGAGCCCCTGCCGCCGTGCGACTACTGCGCCACGGTTTGCCGCGGCCAGCGGTTGCCCGAGATCGACGTGTACGCCTGGCGGCTGGAACAGCCGCTGCCAAACATACCCATCCCGCTCTTACCCGGGGATGACGAGGCGACGCTGCCGTTACAGGAAGTCTTCACCCAAACCTACGATCGCGGCGGATTCGGCCGAATGCTGGATTATGGCCGGGAACTCTTCCCGCCGCTCGAGAAGGAACGGGAGGCATGGGTCAAGGCTTGCACAAGCTCGGGTGGCTAACTGCAACCTCTTGCGGCTACCTCCGTTTGACCACGTTGTTGTCCCCGGCGCCTGCGGCTTGGGGTTAAACGGGTCGGCGTCTCAAGCACGCCTACCGCCGCATTGCGAGCAGCGCGGCGCCGCGGTCGCCGCCGCGTTTGCCCCGCTTGTTGAGGCGCTTTCTCAGGTTCGCGAGCGCGGTGTCGGCCGCCGCCGCGGCGTTCGCCTCGAACCACTTCCGCAGGGCGCGCATTGCCGACTCGCCTTCACGGCGGCCGAGGAACAACGGACCGGCCACCATCAACAGGGCGTCACCCCGGGCGACAAGCTGCCGCTCTTCGGGAAAGTGCAGTCCCTCGTCGCCGCCCAGCGCCGAAGAATGGAGGTGAAAGCCGTCGATTCCGAACGGCCGCCGCAGCATCACCGATCCGAGGCCGGCCGACGCGATCCGAGCCCGGCCGGTCACCGGCTCCAAGAGAACCGCCGACGCGGCCACGCTCACGCCGCCGGGCGAGCTGGCGTACAGCGTCTCGCTCACGCGGCCGAGCACGTCGGAGGCCGTCACCGCGTAGGGGCTGTGGGCCTTGACCGCCAGGCTGGTTGCGTCCATGGCCCAGTCGCCCGTGTCATAGTCGCCGCGGGGCGGGTCGCTATCGGCCGCGACGAGCATTCCCAGTTGGCCGCCGACGAGCCACCAGTCGAAATGGACTCCGGCGGGGGCGTCCGGGCCGAAGCAGGCCCCGGCCACGTCCCAGCCGTCCACACGGGGAGAACCGACGGGCGTACGGAGTCGTGGCCCGTTCACGTCTGCCACGCGGACCCGCCGGGATCGCGCCTTTTCCGCGAGCAGCGTCTCGCATTCGAGTTCGCTGGCGATCTTGCCGGCCCCGATCTCGGCCAGGTGGGTGTCGCGGTCGCTGAACTTCCGCGCCTCGCGGCAAAACAGCCAGAGCGTGCCGAGTTCGATGGTCGGGGTCGAGACCGGCACACAGAGGGCGGCCCCGGCGGAGACGGGCGGCCGCCAACTCGGCGACTTGCTCACGTCGTCCAAGGCAACGGCCTGGCCGGTAAGGGCTTCCAAGTCCGCGATGGCGCCGGCCAGCGGACGGGCCGGCAATTCGTAGCTGTCCTCCGCGAGATTCCAGTCGGCCCGCAGTTTCAGTTGCGTGGTTCCCTCGTCGAGCAAGTACAGGCCCGCAGCGTCGCAGCCGACGCCCTCCGTGGTGCCCTTGAGCGTGAGGGCCAACCGTTGGGCGAGGTGGTCTTCGTCGCCTTCCGACCGGCGGATGACGGGGGCGCCCGCGGCAAGTTCCGCCTCGCGGTGGCGTAGTGCAAGGCGGGCCCGATCGCGTTGGGTAAGTAATTCGGTGATGGCGCCGGCCAGGGCGTCCGCAGCGGGCCAGTCACAGGCGGCGGCGCCGGAAACCATTCCTGGGCCCTTTTCAGCCACCTTTTCAGCGAGCGCAACCCGGCTAGAACCGCTCATTTCCTTGTGGGCGGTCAGCCGCCAACCGGTGGCCCCTTCAAACGCTTCGCACACGGCGGCGACGATGTCGCCCGACGCGGTGGCGTGGGTGGAGAATTCCTCGGTCCCCATCGCGGCGCCGAGAATGTGCCGCTCGAGGGCGTTGGCGGCGGTTTCCGCATCCCCTTTGCCGCCAAATACTTTCAGCCCGGGCCGGTCGGATGTGTCGCTCACGGAAGCTCATGCGCGGCGGGGCCAAAAAACGAGCCAGACTCCGTAGCCCACAAATCCAAGCAATCGCGCCGTCAACCAACTACTCGGCCTGCCTTCCGTGATCGCTACGGTTTGACATCGGCGGTCGAGCGACCCGGGGGTGAGTCGCTCTCGGCGAATCGCTCGGCTGGCCACGTTTCCACCGGCGGCACATGAGCAGAAACCGGCCCAGCCGATACAAAAGGCCCCGCAACCCCTGAATCAAAACCAGGATTCTGTTATTATTATTAGGGCATCGGCTTGGTGTACACCGCTTTGCCCGGGCGGCTAGGGCTGCCCAGCGCCTCGTTCCCTAAAGGGCTTTTGTCATGGCAGCCAATCGAGAACTCATCGACCAACGGCTCGTATTGCTCCGCCGCGGGTGGAAGTACCCGCCGCCGACGGCGGCTTCCTCGGAACTCAGCCCCCATGCCGTCAGGCGGAGCGAGGTTCCGCCGCTTACCGTGGCGATCAACCGGCAGGCGGGGGCCCCCGGCGCCGAGGTGGCCCGCGAACTCGGAGATCGGCTCGGCTGGCCCGTGTATGACCGCGAAATCCTCGATCTAATCGCCGAAGAGGCGAATCTTCGGGCCGAACTCTTCAGCAGTTTGGATGAGCGTGACCCCGGCTGGCTGATGGAGTCGCTGACCCACTTCGGCGATCCCGAGGCGACCAACGCCTCCAGCTACTTGCGCCATCTCCTCCGCGTGCTGCTGGCGCTCGGAAAGAAAGGCCGGGCGATCATCGTCGGCCGGGGGGCCAGCGCCGTGCTCAATCCGGAGACGACGCTGCGGGTGCGAATCATCGGCCGGCTGGAGGACCGCGTGAGGCGCTATGCCCAGTTGCAGGGCATCACCGAGCGCGAGGCCCGCCGCGAGGTCCGAAAGCTCGACCGCAAGCGCGCGGGGTTCGTGTCTAAGCGTTTTCACGTGAACGTGAACGACCCGCTCGAAAGCGACCTGACGCTCAACGCATCCCGATTGACTGTGGATGAGTGTTGCCGGATCGTTGCCGAAGCGATGGTCGCGCAGGAAGACCAGATGGCCAGCGCAGCGGAAGCAAGCGACGAGGCCGCCGCCGTCTAACCCCAAGCCGCAGGCGACGGGGTCGATGCTACGGCGCGAACGCCCAAATCCGCGGGATGAGCAACAGCGCGATCGTCGCGGTGATTAGCGCCATCGGCAGGCCGATCTTGACGTAGTCGAGGGGGCGGTATCCGCCGGGGCCCATTACCATCAGGTTCGTCTGGTAGCCGATCGGCGTGATGAACGAGAGCGACGCCGCGATCGAGATCGCAATGATAAACGGCCGCGGGCTATAACCGCCCGCCTCCGCCACGGCGATGACCAGGGGGAACAGCAGCGCCGCCACCGCCACGTTGGTTACCAATTCCGTCAGCAACATCGCCAGCAAATAGACGACGATCAACAGCAGGTAGGGGTTGTCGCCGGTCGCCCGCACCAGCGGTTCCGCCACGGCCGCCGTGGCGCCGCTTTCGTCGAGAGCCGCCCCCAAACCCAGTGAGCCGGCGATGACGAACACCACGTTCAGCGGAATCGCCTCCCGCGCGGCCGAGATCGTCAGACATCGCCACAGGATCATCATGAGCAGCCCGGTCAGCGCCGCAATCGCCGGCGACGTGAGCCCCAGAAACGGCCGGTCGGCGCCGAACACGCTGGTGAGCATCAGCCAGACCACCATCGCGACCACGATAATCGCCGCCGGAATCGCGCGGTCGTGACGGCGTCCGTCGGCGCCTTCCACGGAACTGACGAGGTAGAAGTCGGGACTGTTGCGATAGGTGGCCACAAAATCGTCGCGGGTTTGCAGCAGCAGCGTGTCGCCGGCTTGAAGTTCGATGTCTCCAATCTTGTTCGTCAGCCGTTCGCCGTTGCGATGCACGGCGACGATCGCCGCGCTATAGCGGCGGCGGAAACGGGCCTGCCGCACGGTCCGCCCGATGACCGGGGAAGATCGCGACAGCACCGCCTCGGTTATCCGCCGCTGCGAGCGACGCCGCGGGTGAATCTCATAGGCGCGATCGGCGGCCGGTACAAGCCCGGGGATCTTCTGCAAGTCCAAAATCGTGCTCACGACCCCGGTGAAGACGAGGCGGTCTCCCGCGTGGATCACATCGTCGGGCGCCACGGGGGTGATGATCTCGCCGGCCCGGTCGATTTCGATGAGGAACAACCCCGGCAAGTGGCGGAGTCCGGCGGCCTCAATCGACTTGCCGAGAAGCCGGCATTCCGGGCGAACGAGCATTTCGACGAGGTACTCGCGCCGCTCTTCACCGAGTTTTTCGACCAGGTCGGTGCGGTTGGGCAGCAACCGCCCGCCAAAGAAAACAAGGAACAATCCGCCGGCGACCGCACAGGGCAGCCCGACCATCCCCAGCTCCAAAAAACCCATCGGCCTCAGCGCCTCGATGAACGCTGGGGACTTCTGCTGCGACTGCCGGCCCCCGCGTTCGATGCCCTCATCGGAGTCTGGTTGGTCGAGCGTGGCCCGGACGGCGCCCGGCGCCTGCCGCCGCTCATATTCCGCCTTCAATTTCCCGTTGACCACCAGCGTGGTGCTGGTGCCGATGACCGTGCACACGCCGCCGATGATTGCGAAGTAGCTCACCGGGATGAGTATCCGCGAAGGGGAGATGCGATGGCGGCGGCACCACTCGATGGCGATTGGGGCCATCATCGCCACCACTGCGGTATTGAGCAGGAAGGCCGATACACCGATGCTGATGGCGCCCAGGCGGGCCATCGCGCCAAATTCGCTCTTGCTGCCGCCAAGCAAGCGATGGCCCAGCCAGTCCAAACACCCCGTATGCCGCAATCCCGCGGAAATCCCCATCAGCGCCGCAATCGCCACAATCGACGAATTGGCGAATCCGGACAACGCCGTCCGGGAATCGATGACTCCCGCCAGCGTCACGGCGACCAGGCCAGCCAGAAAGAAAAAGTCGGCCGCCGCGCCTCGCCGCAGTTGCAGCAGCACAAACACGGCGACCGTCACGCCAACCGCGATCCAGGGATGGAGGAACTCGGGCGCCACAGGAGATACCGCCTCGCAAGTTAGTTGTCGTTAAGTCTTTTCTGTATAAGGGAGATAGGGCGTCGGCGGCAATGGAGGTTCCACCGCAAAAAGGCCGCAGGAGGGGGCTACCCCGCGTTACGAACGGCGCGTGCAGCCACCGTGAAACAGCCCCTCCTGATGGCGGCGAGTTTAGCCGTTCGATCACAACCGATCAACAATTGCTCAACACTTGCGTGGTAAATTCACAATCCCTACGAACGGCGCGGGGCATAGTTCCTGAAAGGTTTTCCCCGTTTCGCCGGCCGCGCAAAAGGTTACGCCATCCACGCTGTTTTCCCAGTACCCGTGAATTACTTAAGGGCCGCAATCGTCGAAGTCCGATATCTTTTGCTGTGGCGGCGGCGCCCTTACGCCTTACCCACACGAAAACGACGACCGAGCGAACACAGCTTAACCCGGAGGACGGAAACCGATGACGCGATCCCTGACCATCAGCGGAATGCTGGCGGCGACCCTTTGGCTGGCCCCGCTTACGGCCGCCAGCGCCGCCGCCGACGCGGCTTGGGCCGCTTACCCCGAAGAATTCATCTTTGACGACGACTACTTCTTCGTCGATCCCCCGCTGGCCCAGACCGCCGCGAAGGACATCACACCTTGGGATGACGCCCACGCCAAGAACGGTATTTCGGATTCTGAGGAAAACGCCGAATCTGCGGATGCCCGCACCCCCGATCCGTACGCCGGCATGACTTCCGCCGACTTCGACGACTTCGCTATCACCGGTGACCCCTGGAGCAAACTAAACGAGCTGGCCGACGCCTCCAGGGCCGACTTCGACCGCCTGTGGCAGGAAGCCCTCCGCTACATCGGACCGTTCGGCGACGCTGCGGCCAGCAATGACGCTGCGGCCAGCAATGCCGGATCGCCCGAAACCTACATCGTCGGTTACACGCCCGCGCCGGCCGCCGCAACCGGCGAAGACGCAGAGGTGGACGCCGATGCTTACGCCGCCGCGTATGAACGCTACTGGAGTGAGCAGGATTCGTACGACATCGCCTGGCATGAAGACGGCTACGCTGAATATGTCTACGAGGCGGAAGATCGGCCGCTGGACGACGAGTCGTACGACGCGGTTCCCTACGATTACGAGAGCTGCGCCGCGGAATTGATGGCGAGGGAAGCGGAGTATGCCTTCCCATACGAGTACCGCTACGACTGCGGCGCCGAGCCAGGATACGAAAAGCATCTGAAATCACAGCCCGGCGATGGGGCGCCGGCCGACATCTCCCCGGCCGATTCCGTGGAAGCGGATAGCGACGAGCCGCAGGGACCGACGACGACCCGCTACGAAGGACTCGATTATGTGACGTATCCGGGCGACTTCTACGGCGAGGACCCCTACGACTACAACATGTGTCAAGGCGAAACAGAAGAAGAAGCCGTCGAGGACGAGTTCTCCGGCGAAGGCGTGCCGCCGCTGACGGTGTTCGACACCGAAACCGTCGCCGTCCACCCCGAAAGCGTGATGACCGATTCCTCGCCAACGTATGCATACGAAGCCTATCCGTACGACGATCTCTACGAGACGGAAGACTACGGCTACGAGGAATACGGCTACGAAGATGAAGCGTATGTGTACGATGCCTACGAATACGACACGTGCGACTATGACGGGTACGCGCGGCAGTCGGCCGCCGACGCCGACCAGGAATCGTCCACCAGTGACGCCTATCCACCCTACAACGGATATCCCGCGGCCGATGAACTGGAAAACTACACGCGAGAGTACTCCTACGAATACGAGTACGAATACGACGAGTACGAATACGACGAATACGAGTACGAGTACGACGAGTACGATTCGGGCGAGGTCGACGAGTACGAGTATGAAGACAACTACAATGATGATGAGCCGACTTCGTACGAGGACGAGATGTATGACGCCTACGACGTCGAGGAAGGGTGGTATGAGTACGGCCAGCCCTATGAGTGGCAAGATGCCGGTGACGAGGCGGAAATCGACGCCGCCGACGTCCTCGCTTGGGAAGTGGCCGCCGCGGCGCTCGAGTCGAACGGCGTCTGGCCGGGATTGCTGCTCGGTGAGTGCATCGACGGGAGGAACCATCCCCAGCGGTTGGCCCTCCACCTGCGGGACCGGTTTTCAAACTGGACGATGGACCGGGTTGCGGCGGTTCGAGGGCTGGTGGAAGGCTGGGCCCGCGCAGCGCTGGCCGGGTCGCACGGCGGCGACTGGCAATACGCGGGAGAGATGGACGTTCCGGCCGGTGGCTTCGACGCCGAGGTCGAAGCGGCCCTCGTCTCACCGATGAATCGGTAATCGTGGCGGAAGGTAAGCGGCCGCCCCAACGCGTCCGTCGGTCAACCGGGAACCCACGCGTGGAATCGTCCTCCGCCACGCGCCGTTGACCGACGGACGCGATTAATTCGTGAGCGCTACATTTCCTGCCGTATCCGCGGGTGGCGTTATTAGCTGCGGTTGCGGTTAGCTCGGGCTAGGGCTTGGCGGCGTTGGGAGCGCTGGCGGCGGCGGGTGGCGGCTTTGGTTTG